>ERZ891134.1538-NODE-1538-length-15481-cov-15.953455_pt1 | contig 15481 bp, 22 predicted proteins | sample MGYA00520888_ERZ891134 | MGnify/ENA primary metagenome ERZ891134 (study PRJEB32303, sample SAMEA104408692) | aquatic metagenome | biome: Brackish water; feature: Coastal; material: water | place: Baltic Sea | collected 2014-10-23 | depth 10 m ... | reverse complement strand
TACGCAGCAAGTTAAACGCTCAACTCGAGATCCGAACCGTCACTGAACTCATTGCCCTTGAAGTTCAGAAGCTTGCCCCCGAGGTCATGCAGTGGTGGAGACAGAACAGAGACCGCAAGGCGGTTTTATCACCATGAAAAAGATTATTCCTTCTATCCAAGAAAGGCTTGAGCTCGATGCCTCAAGCCCAAGCGGACTCACTTGGAAGATGACATCTGGTCGCTCCAAGGCTGGCACCCACGCCGGCTACCTCAACCACCACGGCTATTGGATGGTCCGTTTAAACGGCGAGCGATACACCTCACATCGCATGGTCTATTTCACAATCAACCCCGACCACGATCAAAACCTTGAGGTCGACCACATCAATGGCAATCGCTCTGACAATCGAATTGAAAACCTGCGATTAGCAACGGCAAGTCGTCAGAGATTTAATCGCGTTCAGCCCAACAGCACTGGCTTCCGCTGGGTTCAGCAGGTCCGCACTCCATCCAAGACCTTCATGGTCGACATGCAAGGAGCTCGAATTTTTGGCTTCTCCACCGCAGAAGAAGCCCATGCCGCAGCCCTTGCCAAGCGCAAGGAGCTTGGCCTTCCGATCGACACCCGCCTCTCCACTGTTCACTAATGCCACGTCCTTCTAAATACGAACTCATAAGTCGAATGTTTCCTGAGCTTCGCACCTCAGCTGGAACGACTGGCGACAAAGAAGCTGCAATCGGGATCAACACCCGTGCTGCAGAAGCGATCCTCGGCGATCTAATTGGACTTTATGACAAAGGCTTTGCTGCTCTTGGCCCAGGTGTTCTCAACATTCGCTTAAGCAAAGACAGCACCAAGACATCTGAGTACGTCACCCACGAAGAGATCACATCTGACGCCGAGCTTGCTCACAAGTTCGGTGACGTTGAGATCGCAGAAGCCATGGGGGATGTCGCTGCCGTCGTTGAAAGCTTCAACCCCAGCAAGGCTGCCTTGGTTTTGCTGGTGGACAACAGCGGCTTTCGCTTGTTGCCCCTGGATCGAGACAACCCTGCCTCAACAATTGTTGCTGTTATGGAGGAATTCCAACATGGCTGAATCAGAAGTTGAGCTCCTGCCTCCGATAGACGTTGTTCTTGCAGCTCGCATGGTCATGGGTTCCATTGACCTGGACCCTTGGTCTTGCACTGTTCAAAACAAGCTGGTCAAAAGCGGTCGTTACTTCAATCGAGACCAAGAGGATCTCGATGACATCTGCGCTCGTGACTGGAAAAGCCTTGGCGAACGCCGTGCATTTCTTGCACTGAAAGGAGCCAAGCCAACACGCCGCATCCTCAACAAACTGCTGAAGGAATACCGCGTTGGTCGCGTCAAAGAGGCGGTGATCTGGCTGCAACACAGTGAAGCCCTCAGTCGTTGTCCATGGCTGTGGAACTTCCCGGTCTGTATTCCCTTCAAACGACTCAGACCTGTCTGGTTTGACGATGAAGTCGAGACGTTCCGCAGCTTCTCTCCTTCTGCCTGGTCGGTTGTGATTTATCTCCCGCCGTCCGACGACGCCGAGGAATATCACACCCGCCTTGCCCGCTTCTCTTCTGCTTTTGCAGAGAAAGGCCGCATCATCCAAGACGAACTGCAAGGTCTAAGCGACATCGATGGCGATGGCGACTGGGAGGCCGGCTACAAAAAGGCGACTGGCAATGCATACAACTACCGAGCTTGAGCTCGATGATTTCCCTGAACTGCCGGAGCCCACAATGTTGATGCTCCCAACAGGGGAAAGCATTTATGCCTGTCGCGCCCTGGTCCGCGATAGCTGGCTGCAATGGCTCGACGTTCTCCCTCCCGACAAAGAGGACTGGGCCGATCTAACCGAGGAGGCTGTTCATGGCATCCAAGAGTTAGCCCGAGGCTTGCACCAGCTGCATCGCAACTTGCCGAACTACAAGCAGTGCAATGAATCCCCATTCACTGTCAGCCGTTGGTGGGATCCAACCGATGACGAAGGCTGGCAAGAGGGCCTGTTCTGCCTCTTCAAGATGGAAGGTCAAACAGCCGAAAGTCTTATCTCTGCACTGCCTCGCAAGACCACACTCAAACTCACACCACGATCAACCCACTGGGTTGAAGCCACTCTTTTACTGGTCCATTAGATCCTGTGTCGCAGGAGCCGGACGTGTGGCGCCCGCCACATCTGGCGCATTGTCCGTTGGATCTGTGGCAATGTCTGAGTCGATCGACAAGAAATCACCATCCAATCCGTCGCCCCCCGTCTTCACACTCGAGTCGGCCAGTCCACCGAGCCCAGCAGTGTTGCCATCAGTCCCGGCCTGAGCCGGTTGCTGTCCATTTGGAGCTGCTTGCTGTGCCTGATCTGCTTGGGGCTTATGGGTCTGGTCATTCTGAACTTGACCTTGGTTTTTCTGTTGAGCTTGGAGCTTGATCGCCTCTCCGAAATAACCACGATCCTTCATGGCGCTGACATAGGGACTTAGTCGAGCCTTGTAGTCATCGACCAAGTCATTGGCCTGTTCCTCTGGAGCTTTGGCTTTGGCTTTACTCATGAGCTCATGTTCTTGTTCTGGAATTTGCCGCGCTGACCAGCGTTCATCACGTTGGCCTGGGACTTCCAATCATCTTTGAATTGCTTGCCCATGCTCTGCTCTTTAAAGGTCTTTGACCTCTCGAGAGCTTCAGCATTGTGGCTTTGCATGATTGCTTGCTGGTTGCCACCAGCGATGGACTTACGGCCACCAGTCGAGCCGCCGTATTGCTTGGCGCCATGGGCCTGGACCCTGGCCTTGCGAGTCGTGCTGCGAGTAATCGCTTCACTCTTCTGCAGTCCAGCCTTGGATGCGCCCTTGGCCTCCTTAAATCTTCGGTCCATAAATGCCCAGCTCCGCTCTCATTTTGACAGCTGCGGCATACGCAAGCTCTTCAGTGTCAAACATACCCCTCCAGTGCTTCTTCCCATTGACCTGGAATTGCACAGCAAATTTTCCATTTCGCTTTTTAGCCAGCCATGGGTACTTGAGCTTGCCGTAATGCCTGTTGCCGCACTGAATAGATCTTGAGACCCACCTCAGGTTTCCCAGCTTGTTGTTACCTCTATCCCGATCAATATGATCAGGCTCATGATTACTGGACGGCGAGAGCTTGCCGCTGAGCTCGAGCACCAATGCTTGGCAAGACCTGCTGTATCCGGGCCGTTGATTGTTCCAACAGAAGCGCCAGTAACCAGTGCGCTTATCGCGCTTGCCAGCCACATCCCCAGGTTTGTTCTTGTGATCGTTCTTGACTGGATTCTTGTAGACGAGTCCTGACGGACTCTCGGAATCGACAGCAACAATATTCGAGAGGAACACCAACTCCTCAGCACTGATCGGCTTAGGTGCAACCACTACTCAGAGACCTCTCTAACCAAACGGTCTAAATACCATTTCGCCTTCCGAACATTGACTTCAGGCGTGTCCTTGGTGTTCATCCTCAATAGGTACTTGATAGTTGTCAGCCTGAGATGACCGACAAATTCTTCTTTATCAGAAAAACTTTTCATCACATCGATCGCTTCCATGCCATTTTGGCAATAGTGATCAGGACGATTGACGATGTCAATAGGCATCGGCTCACTGGACAGGGGAGTAAAACCATCTACAGGTTCACTGCGCTCTCGTGAATCCTTGCCAAGAGCTGCTTCAGCAACTGGCTTGAAGATGTCGTGAGTTGGCATTGATCAGCCTCCGATCTGACGTTGCAAGTCAGCAAACTTATCCATCATTTGTTGCATGTCAGCAGCACTGGGCTGTTGAGGTGGAACTGATGCTGCAACTGACCTCGTGCGGGCTTCTGAGACACGAACAGCCTTCGCTGTTTGCTCTTGGCCCATTATCACTTGTTGAGCCAATGCGGTGTACTGATCATTAAGAGCTTGCTGGGTCTGAGCTGCAAAACCATTCATCAGCTCTTGTATCTCAGCCCGACCAATGTAATCCTCATCTTTGATGATGAGCTCTTTGGTTTCAAGCTCCGTTACACGCTCAGCCAACTTAAGGCTGTCACCTTTTTGTAGTTTCAGCATTACACCTTGGCCACCCAAACAGCCAATGATCCCAATAGCTGCTCCGGTAATAAGGGACTCGATCACTGAAGGATACAAATTGCTCCCTAAATCTTACAGGGTTTGTCCACAGGAATCATCATGCCCCGTGCATCAGCACAGCCTCCTTGCCGCCACCGATGTCGTAGATGCTCATGTTGCCACCGCCCTCGTCCCACTTTCTTTCGACAAAGTTGCCAGCCACCTGCAGTGACGTTCCTTCTGGTGTTGCGTAATCAATCCCTTGATGCAACTTCTGTCCGCCATCCACTGGATGCGTCCTCATTCCATAGGGGCTAGTCACCTGAAAGGCATCGCTTACGGAAGTTCCATTAGCAGTCTTGACTAAATGGCTGTAAGCCTCAGGGTTGCCGACGTAACCGCCCGTCTCCTTATCCCAAACCCTGAAATCCAAGTGAGCCCCAGTACTTTTGCCTGTGTTGCCAGTCACAAAAGTCGAGCTGCTCCCATCAGCTGGAGCTGAAATCGTTGGCGCTCCTGAACCAGCCATGCGCTCCGCCGGCTGGGCAGTAGCAGTTTGAAAAACATTCGGCCCCAAGGCACCGGCCAAGCGTTGTCCTCCGCCAAACATGCCTGCTTCTATCGATGCAGTGGCCATGTTTTGCGCCAACGACTGCTGCGGCTGGCTATTGCCGCCGCCGCCAAAACTGTTATCTAGAGCTCCGCTGCCACCACTGACCGGAGCGGTCACCGTGCCACCTCCAGCACTCTCGACTCCCATGTGCTGCTTGTAGGAACCGTTGGTGTAAGCGCCCCAGGCACCAATCCCTTGCGTGTCGTAGATCTTTTTCGCGGCATTGAAATTAGCCTGCGGATCAAAGAGCTGATCATCTGATTGGAGACCAAATTCCGCCCGGCGCTCTGGTCCCATGCCGTCGATCATGTTGATCTGCAGCAAGCCATAGCTGTTATCACCCGTCTCTCGGTTGGGGTTATGGGCGTAAGGGTTTCCGCCTGATTCCGCCATCGTCACGGCGGTCATCGTTGGGATGACGTCTTCCGCAAATCCAGCCTTTCTGAGGCCCTGGGCAATCTGCTGTGTCGAAAGTCGTTGAGCCATTAATCCTCTGGCGTCAGGACGATCTCGTCCATATCTAGCTCCATTGTGGCGTCTTCTACTGCTTGGCAGAAATAGTCCTCTGCTTCTTCTGCAGTCGGTTCGTAACCAAACAAAGAAGCCAGACTTTTCGCATCAGTCGGATCAACACAGGGAACCCTTTCGCTGATGTTGAAGCACACCCCCTCGGCCTGCAGGATCGATTCATATGCCGCTTTGGCCTGAAACTTCGTGTACCAAGCCTCAACCAACGCCTCAATGAGTTCCGTCTTCGACATCTCCATAGCTTCGACCGTGACTCGCGCAAGGAGAAACTCCTGTTCCTGAGTTAGATCCTCCATGGAGCTGACGCAGTTGCCCCATTCTGCATGCTCTGGCATACAGTGTCGGCATGAATGCAACCATCGCGTTACGCAGAGCGTGTGCCAGGGCTGTCACGCAACCGGATTTCGACCCGATCGGGATCCCCGATGTAGAGAATCTCGTCAATGAACTCAAGCAAGACTGCCCTGAGTTCTTCATCCGGCATCGCCTCAAGAACGTTGGGCCTGCTGAGCAGGGCCTTGTAGCCAGCCCAGTTAGCTGACGTTTTAGTCGTCTCGATCTCCAGCTCTTGCCTGATCCCAGCAATCGACTCATCCAGTCCTGGGACGCCATCGCTTTGCAAAGCCAGCAACTTGTCGAGCTGCAAGCGCTTGGTTGGATCAGCTGTGACCTGTTCTGGTTTCGCTGCCACGTCGGCCAGCGCAGCTGACCTAAGGGCCTCAATTACCTGGGCCTTGACCTTGAACTCTGCCAGTCCTCGAGCCCAGTACTCACATTTTGTGTGGCCATGCTTCAAGCGAATCTTTCCCGCTTGCATCAGTGGGCTCATGACATGACCGCATGTTTTGCAGTGAATTAACTGCGTAAATAAATGCAGCTTGTTCTCGCGTCTGCGTGTCTTGAACTTGCGGCGCTGCTCCAACAATCGTTGAGCTCGATACCAACTCTCTTCGCTAACCAATGGCGTGGTTCGCCGGGTCGGCATGCCGGGATACTCAACAATGCCAATCAACATCTTATTTTTCACCCATTTATATAGTCCAGGACCTGACGTCGGCATGCCGGTATATGGCTTGGGCAATGCTTCATAGCGACTGCGGATCAAGCGGTACGCAACAAACTCAATCTCCTCGAGGTCAGCCCATAACTTTTTGGCGTCCGCCCATTGCTCAGGATGAGGAACTGGATCGGACCCGTCATATCGATAGCCGAATGGACAACGTCCCACCGCTGTTGCGCCTGCAGCACGACGCCGTTGCTGTCCGGCTTTAACGGACTGAGCTTTCATCATCGACTCCATCTTGTTGATGGTTTCCATCGTTCGCACCATCACAAAACCGCTGACATCGCGGGTGTCGACGTTGGTGCCATCGAGCACCACCACCTCCACGTTCGACTCGCGGCATCGATCAAAGAACGACTCAGCTTCGCAGCGGCGGCTGGTCCTTTGCAGGTTGATCAGCACCGCCTTGGTTGCCAGTCCTGACTCAACAGCTTTCTTGAACTTCTCCCATTGCGGACGACGAATACTCTTGTATGCGCTGCGCCGTTCCGCAAAAACCTTGTCGCAGCCGTACTGGTAGAGCTGGGCCTCCTGCCCTTCAATAGAGTGATCCTGCTCGCTCTTCTCGGTCGAAACCCTGCAGTAGCCAATGATCACACTAGATCTGGTGCTTGGTAACTGACTATACTTCTGGAATCAGAAGTTTCCTTATCCACCAAGATCAATCAAACTCGTGCTCTGGCCAGACGGGATACACCGATGGGTTCGGCAAGTCTTTGAGCATGAAAGCCGCTGTCATCACAGGGTGCAGCTCAGCGCGAACCGGGAAGAACCGGAGCAGCGCCTGGGCTTCGCGGCGCAGCATCAGCGGCAGCCGGGGCGTTTCAGAGGGGCTGGCGATCCGACGCAGCACCTCGCGGGCACCACAGACCGCATTGGCCACGCGGTCGGGTCTGAGGCTGCGGCCACGGACTGGATACAGCATTACTTCTGACTCTCCTGGAACTTCTGCGCCTTGTCCTTGGCGCTCGCAGCACCTTTAGGCACGCAGTTGGGAACGGTCTTGCCGTTCTTCTCTTTCATTCCAATGGCCTCGTAGCCATCCCAGCAGGGATCCTGTTTCATTTCCAGATATCTAGACCCCAGCCATCGTGGTCATTAGCGACGGACCAACGCGGGACCCAGTTCTTGTAGGAGTAGACAACTCCTTTTCCGTGAGGACCAGGATTGGGATACCCACCTCCGGCGACGTTGAGCTCGCCGTAGGGGTCGTTGAAAATAAAACCAGTGTCGTTGTACCCGATAGCAACAACGTAATGACCGCCGCCAGTAGGGCTTTGTGGGGTGCCATGGTGCAAGAAACCGACAGGTGCTGGCCTGCCTCGATCGATTTGCTGCTTGAGTTTTTCCTTGCTGCCCACCTGAACAAAACGAGCATTCAGTCCAAAGTGCTGCAGCGTTCGGATCTGGCTGGTGGCTTCTGTTGAATCCCCGAAGCGAGGGCGCACTTTGTGATATTCGTCCTGGTGATCGATCACACCCCAGAACATCGCCACCATGGCGCAGCTGGAGCTGAAGCACTCTCTCCAGCCCTCGGTGCCAGGGTTGTCGAGCTGGCAGTCGTAAGGAACATTCAGAGGGTTGGCCAGCAGCGCCTCTGACTTCTCTGGCTTCTCCCTGTACTTGAGGATCCAGTCGCTCTCGTCAGCCAGAAGCCAAGCGGCTGACGTGGTCAGGTCTTCATGCAGCAGCTCAACGGACGCCCCATGGCTGGCGTTCCCGTCGTCGTAGTACTTGAAAAAGTCTTTGAGCTTGTCAGCTGAGATAGTCACGCCGTGTGCTGAAGCGCACGCTCAGCCTAGCCGGGTGGGTTAATCGAGAATCATGTCCCATTCAGCGCCCTCGCTTCCTTCAGGTTCGTGAAACCTCTGTACCAGTGGTAGAGATACAAGTTGCGAATAAGTCCTGACTTGATGCCATTTTCCCGGCACTTATCGTGGATGTCATTATCTACTCCCAAGAAGCCGTCCCTCGCTCCACCAATTGCATCCCACACTTTCTTCTGGATGATAATTATGAAGCCAGAGATGGGTTGCCAAGTAGGGGCATATTCAACAACCTTATGTTTCTTCAGTCTCTCACCCACCTCCATGTGATAAGCAATGTCATGAATCTCTCTGTCAACACCAGGAGCTATTTGCATATCGTTGCCAATCCTGTTTGTGACGCCAGTAAATAACCCATACTCAGGGTTCTCTTCGATCGCTCGCTCCACAGTCCTGCCCCAATCATCTTGTGCAAACAGCGTGTCGTGATCAATAAAGATGGCCCAATCATCAGGCTGCAGAAGGTCCATGCAGGAGTTGTAGGCTTTGCCTAAGTTCTTATCTACGTCATAAGGACAGAAGGTGTAGATCATGCTGCCTCTTTGGTTATGGTCCAAACCAGATCATCCCAGCGGCCAGATTCACGAACATCAAATATATTGATTCCTTTCTGTTGCTCAGGAGAAAACAGGTTTGTTAGCTCTTGGAGCAAACCTTCATCAGGAATGTCTTCTAAAATCATCACACCGCCTGGTTCGAGCAGGTGATAGTAACGATCCGCCACAAACAAAATATCATCAGGAGCATGACTCCCATCATCAATGATGATGTGATACTTGTTCTTATCTAGAGTGCGGAGAGCGATTTCACTATAAGCATCGATCTTGTAAAAGTTAAAACGATCTTTATCTAGCTGCTTGCGAATTCGTCTGTCCATCTTGTCTTCAATGTCTACCAGATGCATGTAAACACTTGGCATATATTCATGCCATAGCAAAGCAGAGCCTCCCTGCCGGACACCAATCTCCAGCAGCTTGCAATCCATGTACCTGTATTGATCTAGCAAGTAAGAATAGATTCCTGTGTAGTTATGGAGCGTTGCTTTGTCTGTACCACCCGGAAACCTAAAGCCGTTGATGCCTAAGCCATTTAGCAGATCTACTATTCCTTTATCTGGTTTATGCCAAGAGGTATAGACGTTAGTAGGTGAGGCCATTGAAGTAAAGCGGCTGGCTTATGTTTGGCAGTACGTTGTTGTTGCCGCCGCCTGCTGTAGCGTGTCCAGGGAGAACTCCAACTTTGGGTTTGGTGTAATGAATTGCGACGGGTAAAGTTACTTGATCCCTAGATGTAAGGGTGTTCAGTAAGTCATTCCATAGACCAAAGCAAGTGTTGGCAATCCTGTTGTTCTTCCTGACAAAGGCAGTGGTTTCATAGACCTCGAGATCCTCAGGGATGTGCAGTCGGTCTCCGAGTAATTTATAGGTGCGTTCTACAAGGGCAGAGTGCTCCCTGTCAGATGCTCCTTGCATCTCACCTCTCCATCCTTTTTGGATTGGGTGCTCGAAGAACGCCATATCATTCTCACCTAAACGTTCAACAATCTGCCTAGGATCCTCCCCAAGGCGGTTGATATTGTCGTGCCAGATGTAATAGTCATAGTCCGGCAGCATCATGTGAGTCAGCTGCTTAACAGCTCTACAAGCCCTCCGTGTTGCGTACTTCTTATCCATCGAAGCCGGATAAAGCCAGCGCTTAGTCCACCCCTTAGGAGCCTCAAGATCTACCCGATCTGTGAAGACGTAATAATCTGCTGAGTGATGCTTAATCTCGTAAAGGTCGTTGGCATCAGAAGGTTTCATCCCCGCCAATGCCGTGACGACTGCAATCTTATTGGTCAATTTACTCTGCCTGTTCCTTTTCCTTGACTTCAAGGATGCGCATGCGGTCCTCGATCTCCGGGCCAAGGTTCGTGGCGGGGTCCACCAATGCAGTGGTTATGTTGATCCAGTCTTGTGTTCGGTCGCCACTCGGGCAAGTCCCCCAAACCGGTTCGCCTTTAACTTCTTTCCAGCTGTCGTCCGGTGAGGGATAGCGTTCTGATTCCTCTATGAGCGGCACGCACCACTGAGAAAGATCAGAGTTGTCTGATGCCTTAAAGGCATCACTTGTGTTCAAAAGCATGCGGTACATATTCGTCGCCTTCGCTGTGTCCCAACCCCTGATGTCTTGGTTAAATACTTCGCAATCACGCAACACGCATTCAAAGTTTTGTACGTTTGACACGTCCCAGTTAGATATATCGCCATCAAAGACTTTGCATTGGTAGAACATGTACGCCATATCCGTGACGTTTGACACGTCGTATCCAGATACATCGCCGTTAAATGCTTCGCAATACTTGAAAGCGCCGCGCAAATCTTCTGCACTGGAAAAGTTAAGGTACTCTGCTCCTGCGCCGTCCCATGCTTTGCATTGGTAGAAAGCATCGTTCCAGATCCTAACCTTACTTGTGTCGGTTTTACTTCCAATCGCAAAAGTAGCTGTTTTATTCATTTGGAATATATCTGATATATCATCATTGCAGCCAACTATGACTTCTGCGTTAGCCTCAATATATTTAGACTTGCCGAGATAATCGCCTCTTGTAGACCACTGATGAAGGTCCTGCACAGAATGATATGTTAACAGTGTGAGCCTCGTCGGTCCATTGATGATATGGATACGTGGGCGTCCATCATTGTATTCAGGCACGCTGCCATCGAAGTAGCTCTTCGCGTGACGGGCCTCAATGGCAAAGTCACGGCGTTTGTAGGGCCAGCTGTATTGTCTTCTGCTGATAAGGATCAGGTCATCATCATTAAGATCAAACACCCTTTGCAGGCCTGGCAGACGCTCTTCTTGATCCCGTAGATCTTCAGGTACGCCGACAACGTTGTCCCAGTAAACCCAATCATCATGATCAGGGTGCTGGCACGTTAAAGTGTCGGGCTCTTCATCAATGTCAATCCAGACCTCAAAGGCTTCGTCCGTGGGGAGAATGTTTTTCTCGATGGGAATGACCCGGACATGTGCCCTGCCGTCAGGGAATACAACCCTCTGTCTAATTTCAGTTTGGAATGTACCCTCACTGCCATCCGCCAAGCGGTAATGCACATGGCTTGGGCTACCTACAAAGCAGCGATCAAAGGCATTGATGCAGAAGGGATTCTTGTCGCCATCGGGTATGTAAATATCAAAGATGTCTTGCGGATCCTCGTAGTTTTTATAGAGCTCGACGCATTGGTCAACGTATCCATAGCCGTCATTGTTTCCAAGCCAGTCAATTAACTCTTGAGGATCCTTAGTGCCGATATATGTACATTCAGCCTCTAGGCAGTCCAGGCAGTCCTGGCACTCTTTGACGCAAGGCTTGCCTTCAATGTCGTCCCAGTGAGTACCACCGTCAGGCAGGTCTTCAACCTTGGCTTGATAGTCAACGCCGTCGCGGTTGACCAGGATGAGATCTTCAGGATTGATTTGAGCCATGAGTTTTGCGTGCTGAGGCTTGCATCCCGCTAACCAAGACTAGCGGTTGGATAAAGCCAGCCCCCGCAGGGGCTGGTAAGTGAAATCAGGCGCTTGCCAAAGAAGGCAGTTGGCTGATACTGAATTGGTCTTCAGTAGCTTTCTTTTTCATATTCTTTTTTAATTAACCCATTTAGGACAGTTTTTATCTTCTAGAGATGAGCCACCGGCATTGAAGTCATAGTGATCTGTGACTGCACTTACGTTCCAATTTGTAAGGTCTTTATTAAAAGTCTTTGCACCCCTGAACATCTCGTCCATGTAGCGCACATTGCTAGTATCCCAGCCACTAATGTCACTACTAAAGTTGCACTCACTGAACATCTCTCCCATGTCCGTTACATTGCTAACATCCCAGTTTTCGATGCCGAGATCGGGAGATTCACCCGAACCATACATGAACATTTGGTTCATATTCGTTACCCCACTAGTGTCAGTAAGTGGACCAAATTCATAACCACCCCAGGTTGTCCACATAAACAATGATTTACAGCTTGAACCGGTAACAAATACAACTTCTCCATCTGCGGTAGTGATCTCGTCCTTTGTCCTTTCGTTTGTTCCATCCACATCCCACATAGTAACTGGTCTAGTTAGTTCTATGCCCTTAGTATTTTTCACTATGTGGAAGATGCCACTCCGTCCTTCCCATGGCATCGGACCAGGGCAAGTACTCCAGACAGGTTGAGGTTTAGTCCAAGCATTTGCACCATGATCAAAATTGCTGGGCTTAGATGTAATATTAGTTACGCACCAACCAGACAAGTCTTGGTTGAAGACAGAGGCACCGTGGAACATATGCTCCATGTTGTCCCTGTTCGTCACAGTTGACACATCCCAACCACTAATGTCTTGGTTGAAGGCTTTAGCAAGTTTGAACATAGCTCCCACATCCGCCACTTTTGACATATCCCAACTACTAATGTCTTTGTTGAAGTCAGTGGCCCCGCTGAACACACCACTCATATCCGTCACATTTGACGTATCCCAGTTACCAATGTCTTTGTCGAAGACTTTGGCGTTGAAGAACATATAACTCATAATCGTCACATTTGACGTATCCCAGCTACCAATGCCTTTGTTGAATGCTTCGGCGTTACTGAACATATAATACATATTCGTCACTTTTGACGTATTCCAACTATCAATGTTTTGGTTGAAGGCAAGTGCCTTTAAGAACATACCCTCCATAGTCTTCACATTTGACGTATCCCAACCACTAATGTCTTGGTTAAATGCTTTTGCACTCAAGAACGTATAACCCATATCTGTCACATTTGACGTATCCCAATTCCCGCCTAATACTCCGTTAAAACTATTACGATCCCCCATAAACTCATTCATATTTTTCACCTTGGAGGTATCAGTATGTTCTCCAAAGTCCCATGTTGCAGTTTGCTGCTCCCCGTCGATGGCAGAAAATAGTCCTTTCGCATTAGTGCCAGTTAAGAAGACTAATTCCTCGCCAGGTTTAAAGCCACGAATTTTACCTAAATCAGTACCATCAACTGTGTAAGCCTGCGCCGCACTCAAAGCGATGAACTTCACTTCCTGATTCGCATTCTTAACATGCCAGATGCCACCATCATGTCCTTCCCAAGGTATGACTGCTGGTGGTGGTGGATCATCGAGGTAATCCTTTAAATCTAGAGCTGTTGCTTTGTAATCTACCCCACCCCTATTAACTAGGATAAGGTCGTCATTTTGAATTTTGAGGTCATCCTTTAAGTCTAGAGCTGTTATTTTGTAATCTACCCCACCCCTATTAACTAAGATAAGGTCGTCATTTTGAATTGCCATAATGGTTGCTTGTCGTAGTTGGCGGGCTGTAAGCCAAGGTTAGCAATTAGTGAGTGACGTTTGCCCGTTCGACCTAGTGCTGAGGTTCGGGCTGAGAAGCAATAGTTTTTTGCTTACTCTGGTATTCGTTCTACCTGCTCAGGTTAGCTGAAGAAAACGCCAGTCTCGTTGCAGGAGACTGGCGTTCGTTGTCAAGCAGTCAGAGCAGGAAGCTGGCTGATGTTCTTGTTGAGCTTCTTCGCAACCTCAGCTTCGAGGGCCACGACTGCAGCGTCCATCTCCGTGGCGTTCTGATACGTCAGAGCAGTGGCGTTGCCACTCTTAGCAATGACATGGAAGTCGTCGACCACGTCATGGACAGAGTCGGTGTTACCGACCTTGGCCCAACCGCTGCCGTCGAAGGCGTAGTAGTCGCCCTGAGAAACAGTGCCGGCTGCACCCCAGCCTGCGTTTGGAGAAGCGACGTCGCCAGAAGCGGCGTAAAACTCACCAGATGCAGCAGTTGGGGGAGCTGTGTTGAAGTCAGCGACGCCCTTGTAAACCAGCGCTCCTTTGAGCTTTGCAACTTCCTTGCCGAGATCGGTGATGTCATCTTCGTTCTTGGTGATCGCAAGAACGTTCTCTGCAACGTCGCTTTCGACGTCGTCAACACGACCTTCGAGATCGGTGATCCGGATCTCGTGGCTCTTGGTTGGTATAGCGCTGCCAGCAGCGCGTCCAATCCAGCCATCTTGAAGAGCTTGCTCTGCGTCGATCGCCAGAAGCTGATCGGCGATACTGCCGGAACCGCCGCCAATACCGACTTCTGCTTCAAGGGCGTCTAGACGCTTTTGATGCGTTCCTTTTCTGGGCCAATCGTGATCTTCCCAGCTGCCTTCAAAGTTGAATTCCTCAAGCTTCTCAATGCGATCAATATGCGAGGAACCGCCGGGAGAACCACTGCCGTCTTGAAGGACCTCCCCCTTGATGGCATCAATGTCAGCGGCAATGCCGTCGACATTAAGGATTGCGCCAACACCTTTTGCAAGGTCTTCAAAAGTGGTCTGACTGTCACTCTGATTTCTATTAATCAGAACAACATCGGTTTCCTTGACGTTGCTGGTTACATCGATGGGGCTGATAGGCGGCAGCCATAGACTGCGGGCGCCTGCTTTTTTTTTGGTGGCCATTTTTAAAAAGGAAAAACGTGATCAACGTTGGTGTGCTGCCCATGCGGGCAGCAGCGCTACCTAGATAGAAGGCAGCGTTCCGGCAATGTTCTTTTTCATGTAATCCTCTAAAAATTCAGCCAGCCACTTCTCGTCAACCTTGACCTTGTACTCATAAGCGCGAGGGTTGGTGATCTTGATGCCAGGTCCGGCCTCGATCTTGATCGCCTCGAGCTCGTCTAAACGCTTTGACAGTGCAACGTCACCGTCATTGCGATCTGTGATTTCTGCGGCCAGATCTGCCTTGATCTTTTCTTGTTCTTGATCAATCTTGTTGATATCAGCTGCCAATTGGCTGACCGAGGCTTCAAGAATTACAACCCGTGCCTCAAGGTCTGCAATGGCCTTGTCGTCTTCAATCTGAAGCAGCGCAAGTGTTTTCTTCAGTTCTTCGATCTCGACATCAATCGCCTCAAGGTGCTCCTTGTGCGTGTTCAGCGTGCTGTCATGCGAGGTCAACCACGCTTCGTAGCTCTCATGATCAGCATCAGAGGTGCCGTCATGAATCTTCAGCGCCAGCTTGATGCTTTTGATCTCTCGCTCAAGATGGCCAATATCGCCGCCAACTTTGACGATCTTGTCCGCCGAATCCTTGATGAACAGGGCCGCCGAATCTTGATTCGCGTTAACGGCAATTTCGCCTAATTCGACCTGTTTGGCATCCGGGGCCTTGTCTTTGACTACCGAATGCTTGTGATAAACGTTGACTGTCATGGCTGATACCCAGCAAATGATCGCGGGACATTCGCCCGTGATCAGATTCTAGGGTCACTAAATAGGGCGAAATGCCTGTTATGGCGCACGGTCTATTGGGTTCTGCGGGGGGTCTGCTCGCCTGACCCGCCCCGTGCGGGTAGGCGGTTCTTCGTCTTCCTT
>ERZ891134.1537-NODE-1537-length-15485-cov-7.717563_pt1 | contig 15485 bp, 12 predicted proteins | sample MGYA00520888_ERZ891134 | MGnify/ENA primary metagenome ERZ891134 (study PRJEB32303, sample SAMEA104408692) | aquatic metagenome | biome: Brackish water; feature: Coastal; material: water | place: Baltic Sea | collected 2014-10-23 | depth 10 m ... | reverse complement strand
GCGGATATCCGAGCGAGCGAGGGCCTGGATGGCCCGCAGTGAGCGTCCGGAGGGACAGCCCTGGGCTCACCCCGAGCGACCCCTACTGCAGCAACCGATCCAACGCCTCAAGCAGCTCGATCGCCTGCCGCGGCGTGCCAACTTCTTCCACGAAGGCCTTCGCGGCAAGCAGCTGCTCGAACGTGTAGGCCGCCTCGCCTGAAGCCGCGAACTGCGGGCGATTGGCAACGACAGGCGGAGCCGAGAGCGGCTTCTCTGGAACCGGCGGCAGCGACGGACGCTGTGGCGGCTTGGCCGAGGCTGTCTTGGCCCGCCGGGTGCGGCTCTGCACCCCCATCTTCTTGAGCACGATCGAGACCTGTGCCGGAGCCACCGTGATGCCCCGCTCTTCGAGCGTTCGGACGATCTCAACCGGGCGTGGCTTGTGGCCTGCGTCGATCAAGCGGCTGGCTTCGGCGCGAATCTCGGCGCTCTTGTTGATCTTGCCAGGTTCGGCCGGCTCGTCCGATGCCTCGCGGGGCTCAGGAGCCACCTGCGCGTAGTCGTCTGCCACCACCTGCGACTCAGCAGCGTCGTCCTCAACGTCGTAGTCCATGCCTCACCTCTCTCCGTGCAGCCCGTGTCAGACTGCGTTGTTGTGTTCTGGTCCCAGTGGGGATTCTTGCCGTTTCCAGTCACCTTTCCAAGCCACCATCAGCGAAACCGCCGGGCCGGCGGAGACCGTCACGATCCCGCACCAGCCAGGCCACGCCTCCGACAAACAGCCCCGTGGCGATCAGGAAGTAGACCGGCAGGAGGCCGACCACGAACCGGAAGGCCGGCTGCTCGGTCGTTGCAGCCGAGTCGGCTGCGGCGAGGCCCGCTACTTCGGCTGCGGCGACGGCCGCCGAAAACACCAGGCTCATCACGCCGTAGCTGACGTTGATCGCCAGCCCTCGGAAGCTCAGCACCGTCGCGCGGCGATCGGAGCCGACGAGCTGATTGAGGTAGTGACTCTGCAGAAACATCAGCATCCGCATCGTCAGCGAGAGCAGCATCGAGAAGACCACACCCCACCAGGGCACGAAACAGGCGGTTCCCACCAGCCCCGCGGTCGTCACCACCGCGATCACAAGAAAGTTGCGCAGCGGCGTGGTCTCCATGGCCAGCCGCCGGATGGGCCCAGCCGCCACCAGGCTGAGGATCGCGGTGCCGGCGGCGACGAAGCCGAAGGCCGGCTCGGGAATCTCGATCTGACGATAGATCTCGCTGGAGACGACCAGCAGCTGCCGAATCGGCTGATCAAAGAGCACGCCGGCAAGAATCACCACCATCACCAGCGGATGGGCGAGGATCCACCAGCCGGTGGCCGCCGTCTGGCGAAACGGAGCCAAGAGCCCGGCCGCTGACGGCTGCTGCTCCCGCGGCGGCTCCCGCATGGCGAGCGTCACGACGACCACACCGAGCGCCGAACCCAGCGTCAGCCAGACCGGCAGGCGAAAGGTGTCGGCCTCAGTGAGCGTGGCTGGTAGGCCCACCGCAGCAGCGAGCGTGTTGAGCGGGCCTGGCTTGTAGAGCAGGCTTCCGGTGACCATGCCGGCCATGGTCACAAAGGCCCCCACCTGCATCAGCCGCTCCAGCACCCGCGGCCACTCGTCCGCCCGTCCGGCGGCCACGAGCGAGTCGTAGGCGAGGGCCTCATCAGCCCCCGAGGCGAAGGCCTCCGCGATGCCGCTGACGATGCGGTTGAGCAAGAGCGCCGGAAAAACCCAGGCCGACGGCACGGGCACCAGACACAAAGCGAGCATCTCCACCACCATCAGCCCGCCCGCAGCCACCAGCAGCCGCTTGCGGCCGACAAGATCCGCAAGCGCCCCTGAGGGCACCTCCAAGAGCACGATCGCCGCTGCCCAGGCGGCGTTGAGCAGGCCAAACTGCTCGAGCGTGATCCCGAAGTCGAGAAACAGGATCATGAAGACGGGGTAGTAGAACCGCACGTTGAAGAGAATGCGGAACGCCATGAACAGCCGGGCGTTGCGGGTGGCCAACAGGCCCAGGCTGGCATCCGCGACTGGCGTCGAGGCGTCGGCCGCAGACTCAGGGGGCTTGTCGGACGGATTCATGGCGACACCCTCGCACGCCCCCATGCTCCCCGGCAAGCCCCGGCTGGCAGCGGGCTCTCAGGGCGGATGTTTTTCAAGGCTGGCCTCGCGTGACGTGCGGTGCCAGCACCGCGATCACGGCCGCATGATCGCTGGGGGTGCGGCCGTCGTGGCTCGAGCGATCGATCGTGGCCGACCGCACCTGCCAGTCGGTCGAGACGCCAATCCAGTCGATCCGTCCGCCGCGAACCTGCTTGGCATCGAAGCCGGTAAACGTGCCTTCGTCGTCGCTGGCAACCGGCTTGGCAGCTCGGAGCGTGTCAACCAGCGGCAGCGGCCGCCACTCCTTGCTTGCTGCGTGCTCACCGAAGAGGGCGTCATACGGCTCGCTTCCCTCAGCGGCGTTGAAGTCACCCGAGGCCACCACGCGGCAGTCGGCCGCATGCTCGCTGAGCCAGCGACGGATCAGTCGGGCGGACTCCAGGCGGGCCTGACTGCCACGGTGGTCGAAGTGGGTGTTGAGAAAAAGGAGCTCGCCACCTTCAGGCCGCTGCCGGTCGCGAAGCCGCACCCAGCTGGCAACTCTCGGCAGGGCCGCATCCCAGCCTTTGGAGCCGACGACCTCGGGCGTGGGCGAGAGCCAGAAGTGGCCCGCGTCGATCCGCTCAAACCGGGTCTCTCGATAAAACAGGGCCGCCATCTCGCCGGCCTCCACCCCATCGTCGCGGCCGGCACTCACGCACGCGTAGCCCGGCAGCCCTGTTGCCAGCTCATCCCGCTGAAAGGCCAGCGTCTCCTGGGTGCCAAGCAGATCGGGATCGGCTGAGCGGATGCAGTCGATCACCCGGTCGCGGCGATGCGGCCAGGCATTCTCCCCATCGTTCGCCGTGCCGTAGCGAATGTTGAAGCTCATCACCACGACCGGCTCGGCGGCAGCCGGCTGGCGAGCGACTGCACATGGCGAGCCGCTGCCGAAAACACTGACCATCGCCACCACCGCCACCAGCCATGATCGCCGCCGCCAGGTTTCCGACACTCGCATTCTCAGACCCTCTGCTTTCGTGGTGGGGCAGCCTCCGCCTGATGGCTCGCCCGGCAGTATCATGCGGTGGTCGACCGCTGTCGTCGATCCTCACGGCATCGGTTCAACACGAATCTCATCCTCCGCCGTTTCAGCCTGGACCACCGCCAGCCGCACCGAAGGAGCCCACTGATGCCCTGCCTCGCCCCCCGCTCTGCCCCAACGCTCCCGCAGATGGCCGCTGGCCTGCTGGCCACGCTCTGCCTGATTGCCGTCTGCTCTCTGCCGCATGCCGCAGAGGCAGCCCCGCCGGACGAGGCTGAGCCGACACCGATTTCCCAGGCCGAAGCCGCTGCTGCGAAACAGGCGTCGCTCAATCAAGGCTTTGCCACACTGCTCACCGGCGCCACGATGACGGGCAGCTTCACCGTCGACCGCCCGGCTGGCGACGACGCGCCGGCCAAGCCGCCCCGCGAAGAGTCGTACGAGATCTCATCGGCCACGCAGCTTGGCGGCGACCTGTGGCTGATCACCTCGCGGATCCGCTACGGCGACGTGGATGCCACCGTCCCTGTGCCGGTGGCGGTGAAGTGGGCCGGCACGACGCCCGTGATCACCCTCGATGAGATCACGATTCCCGGCATGGGAACGTTCTCTGCCCGCGTGCTCTTTCACGGCGACCGTTATGCCGGCACCTGGCAGCACGACGCTGTGGGAGGGCTGATGTTTGGCCACGTGACGCCCAAAAAAGCAGCGGCCGTCCCAGCGGTGGAGGAGGCCCGCCCGCCCCGCGGTCGCTGACGTCAGATCAGTTCGGCCACCGGCTGGTAATGGTCGGTGAGATACTGCGGCCGGCCGGTGAGATCACGGACCGTCTGCAGGTGATCGATGCCCAGCCGGTTGTAGAGCGTGGCGTGGATCTCCTCAAACCGCACGGGCCGCTCCACGACCTCGCCCGCCTTGCGGTCGGTCGCGCCGATCACCTGGCCGGTCTTCAGCCCGCCGCCGGCGAGCAACGCACACGACACATTCGGCCAGTGGTCGCGGCCGGCGTCTTTGTTGATCTGCGGCGTGCGGCCAAACTCACCCCAGGCGATCACGGTCACATCATCGGAGAGGCCGCGGTCGTGGAGGTCTTCGATCAGGGCGGAGAGGCCCTGGTCGAGGTCGGGGATGTTGGCCCGGCAGTTGCCAAAGTTGTTGCCGTGGTAGTCCCAGAAGCTGTAGCTGATTGTCACGCACCGCACGCCCGCCTCGACGAGCCGCCTGGCTGCGAGAAACTGCTGCATCAGCCGGGGGGCCCCGTCGCCCTGATGCTTCTCCGTGCCGTAGCCATAGCGATCACGAACGGCCTGCGGCTCCCTCGACACATCGAGGGCATCGGCGAGATCGCTCGAGGTGAGCACACCGAAGGCCTGCTGCTGGAAGGCGTCCATCCCTTCCATCAACCCGGTGGTGTCGACGGAGCGGTTGAAGCTGTCGAGGGCCTGGTGCAGCCGGCCCCGATCGCCGAGCCGCTCGAGGGTGAGCCCGTTAAGCACCAGGTCGCCCTTGCCGTCGCCGTTGGGCTGAAAGGGGGCGTAGGCCGGGCCGAGGAAGCCGGGATAGCCTGAGTTGTAGGGCGTGTGCTGCATGCGGGGCGAGAGGCCGACGTAGGGCGGCGCGGCGGGCGAGGTGGCCCCCTTGAGCTTTGCCACCACCGAGCCAAACTCCGGCCAGCCTCCCTGCGGCTGCCGCTGGTCGCTGCGGCCGGTCATGCACTGAAACGAATAGTGGGCCCCGGTCGATCCCACGATCGACCGCACGATCGCCAGCTTGTCGGTGATCTTCGCCAGCTGCGGCATCAGCTCGCAGACCTCGATCCCCGGCACATTGGTGGGGATCGGGCGAAACTCGCCGCGAACCTCCGAGGGCGCATCGGGCTTGAGATCGACCATGTCCTGATGCGGCGGTCCCCCCGGCAGGAAGATCATGATCACCGACTTCTGCCGCGACCCCGCAGCCGCCTCGGCCCGCAGCAGCTCAGGCATCGACAAGCCCGCCACCCCGCCAAGCCCGGCCAGCGATCCGATCCGCAGAAACTGCCGCCGCGCGAGCCCATCACACATCCGGCGACCGCCAGGCTGTCCACCAAGCACTGTGAGCATCGACACGTCTCCTCGGCTTCTTGGGTCAAGACCATCGACCACACACGTTTTTATCGGCCGATTGAGTGTACGTGCCCCAGCAGGCTCACCCAACACCCGCCTCAGCCAGGATCTCCGCCGGATCCACCGCCCGATGCTCCTCCGCCGAGCGGTAGGCCGCATCCACCAGGGCCATCGTCAGCAGGTTGTCTTCACCGGTGCAGGCCGCCGGCTCGGTCCCTTCGAGATCCCGAAGCAGCTCCGCCATCGGCCCGATGAAGGCATCCGGAAACCAGCTCTCGGTCCAGCGGGGCTTCTGCCAGCCGCCAGCGGTGGTGGACACGTCGAGCGTGGAGGGAACCCGCTCTGGCCAGGCTGGCCAGCCGATGCTGCCCAGGGCAAGGCCGTTGGTGCCTTCCACGCGAAACCGCACGAAGCAGTCGGCCTCAGCGCCTTCCTGGGCGGGCCCGGCCCAGACATCTTCCAGCGATGTGCAGATCAGGCCGCCGTCGTATTCGAGCGTGGAGGCGCAGATCCCGTCGGTGTGGGCGAAGCGGAGGCTCGTACGGGGATCGGGGCGGACGGCGGTGAAGATCCGTCGCGGCTGACCAAACCAGAAGCGGAGCGTGTCGAGGTGGTGGATCGACATGATCCGCAGCGTCACCCAGCCCTGCCGCTGCTGCCAGTCCATCCAGTGTGGGATCGCCCGCATCTCGATCGTGCCCAGGACCGGCTCGCCGAGTTCACCGCGGGCAAGCAGCCTGCCGCAGCTGCGGACCGCGTGGTCGGAGCGCATGTTTTGATTCACGACGAGCGTTTTGCCGGCCTCACGGCAGGCCCGCACCAGACCCGCCGCTTCCGCACACGATCCCGCCAGCGGCTTCTGGGCGAGGATGCCACGGAGGTGAGGGCGCCTGCAGGCCTCGCGGATGATCTCGGGCTGCACATCGGGGGGCACGGCGATGTCGATGACGCTGAGGGCGGGGTCGTCGAGCAGGCTGGTGACGTCGGGGTGCACCACCGCAATCCCGTGCCGCTTTGCCACGTCTCGTGCCGCGGCTTCACGGCGGGAGCTGATCGCCCGCACATTCAGCGACGCCGCTCGATAGGCCGGCAGATGGCAGTCGGCCATGATGAAGCCCGCGCCGATGCAGCCGATTGCAGGCGTGCGATCCATCGGCAGCGGCGGCAGATGTTCGCTCATGCGTCTGCCTCGGGTGCGGCCACTTTGGCCGAGTGGTCCTCCTCCGCATGCAGCCAGGCGACGTCGGCGGAGGAATCGGCAAACCGTCGCGAGCCCACGTCTCGCACCTGGCCATCGGGCACGACGTCGAGGGGCGTGTAGCGGGGATGGTGCGAGTCTTTGTAGGGATCGTTGCGAGCGGCGTTGTAACAGCAGATCATCGACCACCGCGGCTGCTCCGAGCGGTTCATGTCGGAGCGGTGGAGCAGGTTGGGATGGAAGAAGATGGCATCGCCCGGATCCATCTCGCAGTGCACCAGCGGCAGCCGCTTGAGCACTTCAGTGACCCGCTCCATGTCGGCCCCCGCCTGGTCGCCGCTTTGCACATGGTCGATGCGGCCGAGCTCGTGCGAGCGGGGGATCACCTGCAGGCAGCCATTGTCGCGGGTGGCCGGATCGATGGCGATGGAAACGCTCACCAGCAGCGGCCAGAGCACGCCGTTGCGATACCAGTAGCCGTAGTCTTGATGCCAGGTCCAGGCTCCGCCCACGAGCGGATCCTTCATGATCATCTTGGAGTGGTAGTGGTAGACCTCGCCTTCGAGGATCGCCTCGGCACTGCGAACCATCCGCTCGCAGCGGGCGACCATCCCGTAGATCCCGTCACCGGGATGGTTCCAGAGCGAGAGCCGCACGGTGCCCCCTTCTCCGTCGGCCCGGCCGAAGGCGTGGCGGTCGAGCTCGCGGTCTTCCCGAGCGGCCCGGCCGAGCAGGCCGATCTCGTCCTGGGTAAAAAAGCCGCGGGCAATGACAAATCCCTCCCGCCGGTAGGCCGCCAGCTGATCGTCGGTGAGCATCGTTTCCCCCCCTGAAAAAGTCGCTGCAGTCTACCGTTTTGGGGCCTTCGCAACCTTTTTCGGGCGTGACCGTTGGATCGAACGCCCCCGCGACGGGTGGCTGTCTGGCAGACCGAGCAGGAGTCGTTTCCCATGGTGACCGTCTCGACCTTCAATCGGCGGAGGCGTCCGGCCTTTGAGGCCTCCCGCAACGGGGCCTCGCGTTCTGCCGTCAACCGCAAACGGCTGGCGGTGCGGCTGCTGGCCATCCTCGCCCTGCTGGCTCTGCTGGTCACCGGTGGCCTCTGGGCCGCGGGCGTGTTTTCGGATCCCGCCGAGGTCCGAGCCCTGCGGCAAGCGGTTGACGAGCAGGTGGCCCGCTATGACCAGATCGCATCCGGCAACGGCAGCTTCTCGGGCTCAGGCGACAGCTTCGGCTCGATGTTTGAAATGATGCGATCGGTTCCTGAGGGCTCTCGCGATCAGATCCGCAGCGAAATGGGGCGGCTCTTCGAGGCCCGTGAGCGGGCAGAAATCAACTCGTTTTTCGCCATGTCTCCGGACCAGCGGATGAACGAGCTCGACCGTCGCATCCGTGACGAAGATGCCCAGCGGGAAGCCCGGCGGGCCGAGTGGGCTCAGCGGCAGTCGTCTGGCGACGCACAGGGCGGCTCTCGCGGCCCGCGTGGAGGCGGCGATGCGGGAGGCCGCGGCGGCCCACCTGGAGGCGGTGGTCCGGGCCGGGGCCGCGGACGCTCCTCGACCGAAGAGCAGCGGAACGAATGGCGAAAGCAGCGACTCGACAACGGCTCGCCTCAAGGCCGAGCCCAGCGGGATGAATACCGTCGCCTGATGCGAGAACGTCGCGAGCAGCTCGGCCTCTCCGGCGGCCGTCGTTGGTGACGGCCGCCGGACGCAGGCCTGGCAGACAGCGAAGAGCGACTACTTGCCCTTCTTGCCGCCCGCCTTCTTCATCGCAGCGGTGATTTCTTTGAGCGTCACTGCGCCGTCGCCGTCGGCATCGATGCGCTTGAATCGCTGCTCTGCCTTGGCGAGTGCGGGCTCTTTCATGCCAGCAGAAAACTCGTCGAAGGTCAGCTTGCCATCACCGTCGACATCGCGACGGCTGAACATCTTCGCCGGATCCCGGGCCTTCTTTTCCTTCTCCTCGGCAGCCGAGAGTGGCATGGCTGCCAGACCAGCCAGACCGAGCACGAGCGCACAGCACGAAACACGAGTGATCAATCGCATCGAAGCGTCCCCCAAGATAGACTTCGCCGGATCGGTCGCCCCACGGGCGATTCCGGCAAAACGGTACCAAGAATGGAAACGTGTCTGGGGGGGAAAAGATGCGGCGATGCTCTTTCTACGGCTCGATCTGTCGGGATGGCCTGCAGTTTTTGGTGCTGGCAGCCGCCGCGGCTGCACCGCTCGCGGTCAGCCAGGCTGCTGAGCCTGCGGCCGGCGAAAGCCCGACGGTCGGCTCGATCGAGCGACTCGATCCGCGGCTCGATGCGATCATCCCTCCTGAAGCCACGATCGATGTGCTGGCGATGGGATTTGCCTGGTCGGAGGGCCCGGTGTGGGTGCCGCAGGCCGGCCACCTGCTCTTCAGCGATATCCCCAACAACCGGGTCCACCGCTGGCACGACAAAGAAGGCCTGAGCATCTTTATGGAGCCGGCGGGCTTCACCGGCCCGAACGAGTATGGCAAGGAGCGGGGCTCCAACGGCCTGGGCATCGATGCCGAAGGACGCCTCCTCTTCTGTGAGCATGGCGACCGCCGCATCAGCCGGCTCGATCCCGACGGGGGCAAGCGAACCCTCGCCGACGCCTGGCAGGGCAAGCGGTTCAACAGCCCGAATGACCTCACCGTCCACTCTTCCGGCGAGATCTACTTCACCGATCCTCCCTACGGCCTGCCGCAGGGGGCCAGCGACCCGCGTCGCGAACTCGACATCTGCGGCGTCTATCGGCTTGGCACCGACGGTGACGTGACGCTGCTGTGCGACACGATGACGAGGCCCAACGGCATCGGCTTCTCGCCCGACGAGAAAACCCTCTACGTCGCCCAGTCGGATCCGGCTGAGCCGATCTGGAAGGCGTTTGCCGTGGCCAACGATGGCACGCTCGATGAGGGCCGGGTGTTCTTTGATGCACGCGAGCTCGCCAAGGGTCGGCAGGGGCTGCCCGACGGCCTCGTGGTCGCTGCCGACGGCACGATCTTTGCGACAGGCCCCGGTGGCGTGCTCGTCTTCACGCCCGCGGGCGATCACCTGGGCACACTGCTGACCGGTCAGGCGACAGCCAACTGCACCCTCGGCGACGACGGCCGTTCGCTCTACATCACGGCTGATGCGCTGTTGTGCCGCGTGAGGCTCGTGGGCGAGAATCCGCGGCATTCCAGCCCGTGATTCCCCGCACCCCGCAGGTTGCATGCTTCAGTACGGCCTTGCCCTCTCTGGTGGTGGCTTTCGAGCCACGCTCTTTCATCTCGGTGTGATCCGCTACATGCGGGATGTGGGTGCCCTGCAGACGGTCTGCGACATCGCGTCGGTTTCTGGAGGCAGCATCCTGGCGGCGCACCTGGTGCTCAACTGGGATCGCTACACCGGCAGCGACGAGGAGTTTGCGGAGGCTGCGGCCGAGGTCATCCGCTTTGTGCAGTTTGACGTCCGCAACCACATCGTGCGGCGACTCCCCCTGCAGTTGGGCCTTCGCTGGCTCGCCAAGCTCAGCCGCTGGGAGGGCCGACGGCTCACCCCCAACGCCCTGCTGGAGGACTACTACAAAGATTTTCTCTACGGCGACCGAAGGCTGTTCGAGCTGCCGGAAAAGCCAGGCCTCCACATCCTGACGACAAACGTCAGCGACGGCGTCCTCGCTGTCTTCAACCGCGACGGCCTCTTCATCGAACGCCGCGACGAAGAAGTCGAAGGGGAGCACGACCGCTTTCGCCACATTCCCGGACGGATGGCCAGCATCGCCAAGGTGGTCGCCGCGTCGAGCGCCTTTCCCGGCTTCTTTCCGCCGGTCACGATCACGGCCGACGACCTGGGCGTTCGCGAGGGAAACTTCCCAGATGAATCCTTCACCGACGGAGGCGTGTACGACAACCTTGGCACCCGGGCCTTTGCCTGGCTTGCCGAGCATCATGGCCGGCCCTACGACCGGGTGATCGTCAGCGATGCTGGCAAGCCGTTTCAGATCCTCGGCGACGAGTCGCTCGGCTTTGTTGCCCAGTCGATTCGCGCCTCCGACATTCTCTGGGATCGCGTCTGGCAGCTGGAGCGGGAAAACTTCGGCGACCAAAATGGCTACCACTTCGTGCCGGTCACCCATGTGATCGAGCCCGAGGAGGATCCCAACTGCCTCCATCCGGTGGTGCAGGCGGAGGTGTCGTCGATCCGCACAGATCTCGACGCCTTCACCGACCTCGAGGTCAACGCGCTGGTGGAACACGGCTACGAAGTGACCCGCAGCATCCAGCGGCACCTGGGCGAGCGGTCGATCAAAAAGCTTTTTGAAGGGCCGCCGTGGGAGCCACTTCCCGGCCGTTCTTCGCTCGCGGAAACGATCGGCACGACCAGCCACGCCCCGGTTCCTGCCGATGCCACCGCAAAGACCGCTCGGCTGGCCGGCACAAGCACGCCGGTGCGGGTTGCCGAACAGCTGCGCAAGTCGAGCAAACGGCGGGTCTGGACCACGCTGCTCGACTTCCGCGACTGGCCAACCTACCTCTACATCGTGGTGGCGGTGATCCTGTTGGTGGTGCTGCCGGTGCGGTTCTACCGCATCCACCGCCACGCGGCCCTGCTGACGAGCGTGATCAACTCGATCGCGGCCGGCGACCCCGACATCCGGCTGGTGCTCGATCTCGTTGAGAGTAACCCGATGGCCGGCTGGACCCGCTACGAGGTCAAGGAAGCGGCCGAACCCACGCCCTCCGACTTCAGCAATGTCGACATTCTCTCCAGGAGCCGGATCCTCGATCTCCGCGGACTCGACTTCTCATCGCAAGGAACGCTCTCGAGCGGACGCGTCCACACCCGCGACCGCATTTCGCTGAAGTTCACCGAAGAGGCCAAAAAGGGCAGGCCGCTGGTGCTGCGGAGCTACCTGCCGATCACCAACGTGGAGTTTCGCCACCCAGCTGACCAGCCACCGGCGGAAGTCCGTCGGGTGACCGAAACCGACGCCACTGGCCGGAAGCACGACGTCTACGAGTTTCATATCGATCTGTCGAAGGTCTCCGTCGAGACCTCCGTGACGATTGAGATCGGGGCGTCGATGGAGTTTGAGGAGGCGATGCCGGGGCGGATTCCCTATTTCCTTGAGCAGCAGACTAAGCTGATCACTGTCTGGATGCTCTTTCCCGAAAACCATCCCTACCGCACCTACAAGCTTGTGCGGTATCCGATCGACAGTAACGAAGCCCCGGAGCCGGTGACCGCCCGCTACACGATCGACCATCCCTATGGCACCCTCCTGGGCTGGTCGGCCATCAACCCCCGAGCGGGCATGGTCTATGAATGCCGCTGGACGGGCGATTGAAAGAAGAAAACCAGACATCTCACGGCGGCCAGTTTCACGCCAGCCGAGCTTCCGGCATGATCTCCATGCCGCTCGTGCTCGCCCAGATCCACGCCCACACCACGGCAGAGTGAATCGCCTATGTTTCGGCTCGCCCTCCACTGGCAGATTCTCATCGGCATGGTCGTTGGCGGAGCCGTCGGTGTCGGCCTCAACGTCTTCGCCAGCACCTCACGAGTGGTGATCACCGAGGGGCTTCCGGCCGACCTCGATCGCCTCGAGATCACCGACTCGACCGACGGCACACAGTTTCGGCTGCTCGCCTCCGACCAGACCGCCCGCACGCTGTTCGTTGGCCACGCCGACGGGGCTGCCGAGGGCGTCGAGGTGTTTGGATCGCTGAAGGAGTTGCGGGCAAGCGAGCCAGCCCTGGCCTCGCTCTACGTATCGCAGGGCATGAGCCAGGCCCATCGCTGGGGCGACCGCTTCAAGCGGCTCGGCGGCCTCTTTCTGCGACTGCTGAAAATGGTGGCGGTTCCCCTGATCGTGACCTCACTCGCCTCGGGCGTGCTCGGCCTCGGCGGCACTGCCAGCCTGGGTCGCATGTTTTCCCGCACGCTCGGCTACTACCTGGCAACCAGCATGCTGGCGATCATCACCGGCCTGGTGGTGGTCAACATCGTGCGACCAGGCCTGGGAGCCAACGGCCTGCCGCAGGCGGGAGCCGCCGAGCCGGTGGCAGCGGAAGGGCTGGGCGAGGTGCTTTTCTCGCAGATCGAGGCGATGATCCCGGAAAACCCGTTTGCAGCCCTCGTCGAGCCCAACTTCCTCTCGATCATCGCCTTCACGATCGGTTTCTCGATCTTTGCCATGCTCGCCGGCGGCGAGATCGCCTCTGCCGTGAGGAAGGCTGCGGAAACCGCCTTTGCCGTGATGATGGCGATGACCACTGCGATCATCCGGCTGGCACCGGCTGGCGTGCTCTTCCTGATGGCCTCGGTGACAGCCACTCAGGGGCTCGCGGTCTTTCGCTCGCTCGCGTTTTATATGGTCGCCGTTGCCCTCGCGCTCGGCTTCCATGCGGTGGTGACGCTGCCTGCGATCGTCTGGTTTTTCGCCCGCCGCAACCCACTGGCCTACGCCAAGGCGATGTCGCCGGCTCTGCTGACAGCCTTCTCCAGCGCCTCAAGCAACGGCACCCTGCCCCTGACGCTCTCCTGCGTCGAGCACCGGGCGGGCGTTCGCAACCGCACCGCCTCGTTTGTGCTTCCGCTGGGCGCCACGATCAACATGGATGGCACCGCCCTCTACGAAGCGGTGGCGGTGCTCTTCATCGCCCAGCTGCACTTCGGCGAGATGCTGCCGCTCTCCCAGCAGATCGTGGTGGCAATCACGGCCTTGCTCGCGAGTGTCGGCGCCGCCGGCATCCCCCATGCAGGGCTCGTGATGATGGCGATTATCCTGCAGGCGGTCGGCCTGCCAGCGGAGAGCCAGGGCATCATCCTCGCCGTCGACCGGATCCTCGACATGATGCGGACGAGCGTGAACGTCTGGAGCGACTCCTGCGGCTGTGCAGTGGTCGACGCCCTGGAAGAGGCGTCGGCCTAGGCTGACAAACCCGTCGCCACGGCGGCGTCTGCCTGCAGCAGCGGCACGACACGCCCTGCCTGGTTGCGATCTGGCCGGCTGATTGACCCCGGCCGAGGGGCGAGGTATTCAGCAAGGAGGAGTTTGCCGCCTTCCCGGGGAGTTTTCTGCACCCATGGTCGTTCGATCACTGCTCAACCGTCGCTCGAGGATGCTCTCTTCGCGAACCTCGCCCAGGCGAACTCCAGCTCAGCGGCTTTCACGGCGGCGCGAGCAGCTAATTCTCGAGGCGCTCGAGCAGCGACGGGTGCTCGATGCGGTGCCGATGGTGGTGTTTGCCAACGACCCACCAACATCGGCCCAAGACACAAGTTTTCTCCTGCTGGAGACCGATCCCCTGATCGGCGAGCAGAACGCCTTCACCCTGCGATTTGACAACGCAAGCGGCAGCGACACCGGCTATGGCCCTTACGTCGATCTCTATCTCCCCGCGACCGGAGCCGACGGCCTCGGCGACGGCAGCACGCCGGGCGACGAGCATGATGGCATCAGCTTTGTCACCGCGAGCTACCTGGGGCAGACACTCACCAGCCATGTGATCACGCTCACCGATGATCCCGCCGGGGTCGCGCATCCATTCGCCAAGGATGCCAGCGGCAATCCCAGGATCGTCCGGCCTGCCGACTTTCCCGGCTTCCAGGCGGGCGATCAGCTGGTCGTGCTTGAGCTGCCCCTGGGCAGCGTGACGCCCGGTCAGCCGCCAGTAGACATCGTGGTCACCACGACAGTTGACGAAAAGGCCGATATCAACGTTCCGCTCGACGTCGTCGCCCAGGCCGGATTCCGCTTTGGCGGTGATCCCGTCGACAACCCAACGGCCGACCCACCGCTCGTTGGCGCCGCCTCCACGCAGGCCTTCACTCCCAAGCTCTACCGGATCACCAAGGAAAACCTGGCCCACGAATATGAAACGGCCACCGGCCCCAACTTCACCCAGCAGTTTCGGCTGCGGGTGGACATCGCCGATGGCCAGACCGTGACCGACCTCACCTTCAGCGACACGCTGCCCGACACGCTGCAGTTTGTCGCCGTTGCCAGCCTCAGCGGAGGCACGGAGGTTCCCGGCACTGCGGTCGATCCCAGCACCAGCGTTCCCGGGGGACTGCTTGAGCGGGTGCTCGCCAGCGTGACCGGAACCACCAGCACGTCCGACGCTGTCCTCGACTTCAGCTACTTCGTGCCCACGGTCGATGCCGGCGGCAGCCAGGTACTCGATCCGGTGTCGGGTGATGACCGTGCGATCCCCAACGAGGCGACGGTCTCCGCCAGCTGGACACCGATCGACACCCGCGACCCGGCCATCGCGATCTCAGAGACCGTGCCGACAACCGGCCCGGAGGGCGTCTGGGATCCCGACATCGAGCATCCGCTGACAGCGAAGAGCATCGCCACGCAGAAGCATGTCTCCGTCCCCAGCGGCGGGAGCGTCCCCGGAGCCGTGCTGACCTACACCATCAACTTCCAGATCTCCGACGCCTTCGCCTTCGACAACGTCGTGATCACCGACCTGCTCGGCGACGGCCAGGTGCTCTCGGGCACTCCCACGCTGACCGTCCACGATGGCCATCTGGGCACAAGCCCGGCGTCGGCCTTCGACGCTGCCAACTTTGATCTGACGGTCGACCTCGATCCGGCAACCGGCAAAGACGAGCTGGTCTTCCGGGTCTCCGATGAGCTGGTGACCCGCAACTTCTCCAACGGGCAGCTTGTGGGTGGGCTGGTGCCCACAGGGGGCAGCGGTGGAACGCCGCTGGCCTCGCAGCCGGCTCTCTTCACGCCCGGCACCACCGGCAGCATCGTGTTTCAGGCGGTGGTCCAGGATGCCTACACCGGCAACGTGCCTTCGGGTGAGGCGTTCGTCGATCCGGGTGATCTTGTTGACAACAGCGTGACCATCGCTGGCGATCTGATCAGCGTCGCTGACCTCACCACGCCCACCGGACAGAGCGAGCAGGACACCAGCCACGCCTGGTCGCGGGTGCCGCCGACCTCGTTCGCCAAGACGGTGTATGCCTTCAATGGCAGCACCGCCGGCCAGCCGCTGCCTGCGACCACGCT
>ERZ891134.1536-NODE-1536-length-15496-cov-6.551454_pt1 | contig 15496 bp, 14 predicted proteins | sample MGYA00520888_ERZ891134 | MGnify/ENA primary metagenome ERZ891134 (study PRJEB32303, sample SAMEA104408692) | aquatic metagenome | biome: Brackish water; feature: Coastal; material: water | place: Baltic Sea | collected 2014-10-23 | depth 10 m ... | reverse complement strand
ATGTCACTAGAGCTTAGGGAGTAACTCTGTCCAGCGGTTAGTGCGTAAGGGCGCCATGAAGTTTGGTGAGGGAAAGTGGTATAGTCTGCAGATTGTGTTATTGCAACGCCTTTGCTAAAGCCACCTGGGGTTATAGAGAGGGAGGAATAACTGGTACTTATTGCGCCGTTTGGGTATTGGCTTCCTTTAACTCCACTTCCTGCACTTCCTGATTTCATCAGTATGGTTTGGTATAACTCTCCGGCAGCTTCTACCTCTACTACTCCTTCAAGTATTAAGTCTACTGTAGCAGGTACTATAGATGGTCTATCTCCTTGTTTAAATAACTGTCCTATAAAGTCTAGATTTTTATTCTCACTAGTTAATATGATTGTATCTTTTGTTTCTGCATTAATTAACTGTGTTATATTTACGTTTCCTCCTATCCCTGTTCCTAACTCTGCAGAATTATTAATTCCGTTAAAATGTGCAAACCATGGGGTTAATCTATCTACCGGGTATCCTTCTTGAATTGAATTATCGGCGAATGATTCACTATAATTGATTTCCCCGCTGTTCTTACTTCCTAAATATCTAGGTGTTATGCTCCTTAGAGCTGTATAGTTGGAATCGGGTACAATTGCAGGGAATGCAGAACCGGACAGTATTAGGTCTAAATTAACAGGGGTTCTTGCATTAGAAGAGTAGTCTACATCTTGATATAGTGTTGAAGCTCGATTATCCTCTACGTTGTTTAGTATTGGATCTGGGTTAATTGAATGAGATATCTGTGCGGTTGTAGTTGATCCGGAGTATTCTCCATTATAAAATTCATACTGTGATGATTCTATTTGAGTAACTAACCCTGCAGGGGTTGAATAGCTTGCAGTCCATGCTTGATTGGAACCTGTTAGACTATTAACAGAACCTCCTGGCCCTCCGCTAAATACTTCTATAGTACCTGCTTCATATCCTCTTGATTGAGGTTTAATAGATCCAGTAAGAGTTTCATCTCTTAGTGTAACTTGTGCCGGTCTTACTCTATTTCTTTCCAGTAAGTGTTGTTTTATTGTAACTCCGGTAGCAAGTCCGGTTCGTACCGGGGTAAAGTCTTTTATCATCTGAAATACTGCATTATCGTAGTATTTAGATAGTCTTATATAGTCTTTGTAGTTATAGCTTTTACTATATTTGTTAAAGTATCTGTTTTTTAAACTTACTAAGTCTGGGTAGTCTCTAAGAGAGGAAGTAATTTGTCTTGGATCTCCAATATAATCTCCTATGTTGAAGTATCCGTAGGTTGCATTTATATCGTCGTTTATTTCATTTTGAGGGGATAGAGTAACTTCAGCGTAATTAACGTCTCTGGTAGAGCTTTGACTTACCTGTAGTATTTGCTGTATCTGTAGTTGTGAAGATAATACTTTATCGTTCGGTATGTTGTTAAATATAGAAGAACTGAAGGGTAATACTAAGTTAGGTTTTTTTATTTTATCCGCTACTCTGTTTCTAACTCCTCCTTCTACTTGATCAATTAAAATAGTTTCGTAATTGGGTTCGAAAGAACCACTTATAAGGGTAAAATTATTCCCGGTTGAGAATGAAGTACTTTGTATTGCTCCTCCAACTCCAGGATGAATAGAACTTGATTGTGTAAATAATTCTCCTCCTAGACTTGCCCGGAAAGTTAAGTCGCTACTACCTTCTATAGAGTTAGGATTTTGAGTATAGGCGTCAAATTGCTGCTCTGTTATGGTCTCTGTAAAGTATCTTAATTCTTGTAGTTGTCCGTCAAATGGAATGTATGTTTTAGATAAGGTAGTTATTGATCCTGATCCTGGGAAGAATACTGTACCGGCATTGTTCCAATCTAATGATCCTGTGAAGAAATCAGTTGCTTTAAATCCTATTGTGTTTCCGTCTACTCCGTCGTATAGTTTATTTGCAGCGTATAAAGTATAGGTGTAGTTACTACTCTGTACTACCATTACAGACCACCATCCGCCGTCTAGAAAAGGCAGGTATACGTCTGCAGATGTTCCTATACTTTCGTGAGTAAATTTTAAGGTTGCGTATTTACTATACGGGTCTGGTATTGATCCAGAGTAAGATCCGCTAGCAAGGGATGAAGTATGTTCTAAAACTACAGTGAATTGAGGGTTTGTACTGTTATCAATATTTACAAAAAGTGATTGAGAGGGAGGGGTACTTGTAGTAACCGCAGGGCTCTTAAATCTAAACTGTATGGTTTTTATAATTGACATCTTTTATAAATATTAATCTATTATATTCCTCCAAGGTCATTTATGCTCCAGTTATAGGGAGCGTTGGTTAATATAGCTCTTGAAGCAGAGGCTGGGGCAGCGAGGGTGAAGTGTTGGGCGACGTCTAGAGATACTCCGGATTGAATTAGTGGAGCTTGATTTGCCCATCCTACTAGTAGTGCGTCATAGTTTGTTTGTGAGAATGAGCTTGTGCCAAAACTTACATCTAGCATCCCGTCAGCGTATTGGAGTGAGGAGATGTTCCAGAAAGATATATCTGCATTAAAGCTAGTTGCATCGAAGAACATTTCGGACATGTTGGTTACATTTCGTGTATCCCAAAAACTTACTCCTCCGCCAGATCCTGTACCTGCAAAAGATGTAGCACCTCTAAACATTGATCTCATATTAGTTACACCGATAGTGTTCCAAATGTTACTTTGTCTTGAGAGATCTCTATTAAAAGAGATTGCGTCTTCAAACATACTTTCCATATTGGTTACTTGGGGGGTACTCCAGTTTGTAATATCTCCAGGGCCACTCGTGGGGGATTGACCTTGCCCGTAGGATATCGCTCTATTGAACATGTAAGACATGTCTTGAGTGGTAGCTACTGATGTGAAGTCAAAGTCAAAGTCATTATTGAAGCTGTTTGCATCTTGAAACATCTCTTTAAAGGTGGTTACATTGTCGGTGCCCCATCCAAGTATAGGTTGACTGAAGGAGCTTGCACCTTTAAACATTCCTTCTACTGTAGTTGCTGTATTTGTAACTAATCCTTCAATATCTCCGTTAAAACTAGAGGCGCTATGAAACATATGTGCAAATGTAGTAGTATTAGATCCGTCAAAATTTATCGCCTTATTATAGGATACTGCTTCAGCGAAAGTACCGCTCATATCTGTAACTAATCCTGTATCCCATGATAAGGTTTGATTAAAGTCTCTTGCGTTCTTAAATGTATGTTTTAGAGTTGTTACGTTAGATGTATCCCAAGGTAAAGGAGTATTAAATACTTCAGTATCTCGGAAAGTATTTTGTAAGCTAGTTACAGTCTCAGTATTCCATGTATCTATAGATCCGCTCAATTTTCTAACCCCTCTAAAAAAGTCTTTCATACTTGTTGTTGAGATCTTAGGTCTATCTGTAGCGGTTAAAAGATAGGGTATAGAAGTACCAAATGGACTTACTCCTAGTTCATCAGCTCCATAAAAGGAAGCGGAAGTGTTAAGTTCTAAAGGTCCCCAGTTTCTTATATCTGTTAAACTACTTGTATAGCCTGTATTATTGAATGCAAAGCCTTTTACTATTCCTTTTATTGTTACAATTTTAGTTCCTGAGGTACTATAGTTATGTGTTTTTGCTGCATCATCCCATGCAGTAATCGTATCTGTACTTCCATCACCCCAGTCCACAGTCATGCTATAGGTTCCGTTAGGTACTAAAGGTAAAGATATAGGGCTTGCTGCTATCCATTCACTAATGAATCCGGCACCTTCCCATGGAGTAGAAACGTATCCTGAACCGGAAGTATTAAAACTATAGTTATATTGATTATACCAGTTATCCCAGGTATTTACGTTTTTATCTTTTCCTCCAAATTCAGAGATTCTTAGTATTGTATCAGGTATACCGTAACAATTTAATAATACTCTTAATCCTGCAGTCGTTCCTTTCTTTTTCAAGAGGTAGGGTAGGTTGTGATATAACCTCTTATAAATTAATTTCTGTGCATCATTAGAAGGTATAGTTTCTGCAGAAGCTGTTACATAATTTGTAATGAGTTCGCTCCCTGTCGGCGGTAGCGTTCCTCCAGTTTCCGTTATTCCTAATAAGCTTGTAAATAAATTACTATTAGTGAAGCTGCTTTCATAAATATCTAATCCATAAGATCTTAAAGCGTCTGCAACTAGGTCTATAGATATACCTCCGCTTAAACTATTATCTCCGTCTTGCCTATTCTCTAAAGCTTTAGTATATACCCAAATCTCATCAAACATTTGAGCTGTTAGCTCAGAGAATAGTTGAAATTGAGAATTATCCTCATCATCCTTAATATAGCTTGGGAAAATTTCGTATAAGTTATTTAGATTTTCTCTATCGTATGCAGAAGCAGAAGCTGCTTGGGCTGTTAACCAGTTAGTAGCTTCGGAAGAAGTATAAGAGTAGAGGGTATAGGGTTTGGTTGAATTTTGTTTTGGCCAGGCATAAGAGCTACTTTCATAGTAGAGGTAGTAATCATACCCGTCAAAGTTTTTAATAATTCTTTTTATTTCTCCTTCATAAAACGCCTTACTTGCAGATAGCTCTGTTACCGGTGTTCCTGTTAATCCGTCTAGTGTTGCTATTTGAGCGTTGTGAGATTCTATTTGAGTTACTTTATAGTTAAAGTTTGTTAATCTAGTATTGACAGAGCTAAAGAATGCAAAGTTATTATAATCTGTATAATCTACATTGAGTTCTGCCCTGTTTTCTGCTAGTACGCTTTGGAGTTGATTTGTTATTCCGTCGGTAGAGGCGGAAGTTAAAGTGTTAATAGACTTGTACTCTGTAGTACTATTAGTTTGTGTGTTTACCTTTAGGTTTAAATTAGGACCTCTTAGATATACTCTAGTGTCTAACTGTACTTCCTCTTCTGGGAAAGTTACTTGGTAGGCTTGGGAATCTGCTTTCTTTGCTAAAAAGTTGAAATTAGAACTTATCCCGAAGTTGTTATCTAAAGGTTCGTATAATTTAATTAATATGGTATCTGAATCATATCCGACATTAACTGCAAATTCTAATTGATTAGATCCGAAATCTAAATAAAAACCTTCGAATGTTCTAGTATCGTTTAAGTCTGCTAGAAGTGTTTGATACACTCCTCTTAATTGTGGAGTTAGTAAGGTAGAACTGTTTATTCTTAGTTCTGTCCTATCTAGAGATATTTCTGATATAAAGAAATTGGGATTATTGTCTACTAAGGGAGAAACAAAATTATAGACTGTCTGATAATCTCCTTGATAATATCCATTGGACTGTAAATCCTTACCGGGGTCTATAGTTAAGGTACTTGTTTCTTCTCCTACGGGTAGACCATTAACCTCATACCCTGTGGTTATTCTATCTATAAAGTTTCCTTGCGTATCATATAGGTACGCTTGGAGTTGGTCGGTAGAGACATTAAAAGTAGAATTTAGAATAATACTGTTAACATTACCGCCGTCCTGTGTGGATATTGTAGGGGAGGTTGTTCCTTCTATAGTCCCTGTTCCTAGCGATATTACTGTTGGTTCTGCCATTATGCTTCTGGTGTGGTTGCGTTAACAGCTATAGTATTTGCTAATTCTATTAACTGTTGTTGAAGTGTTACGTTTTCCTCTCGTAGTTGAGTTACTTCGGCAGTTAGAGCTTCTATTTCAGCGTTTATATCTTCTCCTCCTGCGTACTCCCCGCTCCTATTTGTTAAGTACTGGTGAGAATTAATATCTCCTTGTTTAGGTATTTCTAAGAATAGATTATCGTAGGCTTGAAAAAATGTATCTACGTCTACTTGGTCTACTATATTCTCTTCAGGTTCTCCAGTGACTCCAAACTCGGTGAAAGAAGTATTTACTGCTTTAGTGAATTGAGTTCGGTTATAGGTTGTTAGGTTTATATCTACGTTTTCACTCATTGCTTATCTTAAATTCTTCTGTATCTGTAATAAGGACTGTATCTCCGATGGTTGTCTTTATTTCAATTTTATAATATCTCTCCGGTTGTAACCCGTTTAAATATAAATCAAAGTAACTTCCAGTTGAATCACAGCTTAATTTAGTATATGAAGAATCATACTCGATAGCAACTTCATTTGTATAAACATCTTTAACTCTATAGTAAGATCCAGTAGGGAGAGCGTAGTTTGTTGTATATAGGGATCCGGTTCTGTATATTTTAGGAGGGTAAGTAGGTCTTGCGTTGACTCTGAATCTATTAACGCTACCGCTGTAAAATGTACCGGGATTATTCGATAGTGTAAGTGTTGCAGGGAGAGTATTAAGTACTGTTAAGCTTCCTGTATTATATGTAAAGTCGTCCCATTTAAATTCTAACTCTGGAGGAAATATAGTATGGGTATCTCTAGAAAAGTATTTTAAAGTTGTCTGTTCATGTATATTATCTATGAACTCTTGAGATGCCGATTGTCTTACTATTAATCCATAATTGTTAAATGTAGAAGAAGACCAGTTAGTTACTATGTCTGTTATATTGACTTTTATGTCTGGGTCTGAGTAGTATGAGAAGCTATATGCTGCTTCTGATCCGGTGTACCATACGCCTCCACCTGCGGAGGTTGAATTAGTAGTTAAGTTGAATGAACCCGTTGTACCGGCTGCGAAAGAAGATGTAGTCCATTGAAGACCTCCTTGATAGTTTCTATATTTCCAGGAAGCTCCATTCTGTGTTTCAGGTAAATCGAGGTACTTACCTGTTCCCATATTCCAGGTTTCAGCTAGAGCGTTAATATTGACTGTACTTGTAGATGTTAACCCTGTTACGTTTGCAGTATAGCATTTTAAATCTGCTTTCCATGTCGAATCTAATATCTTATCAGCAAATAGGTTTTGTATTTCTGTTTGGCTAAACTGTAAGAGAAATCTTGATGTTTGGGGATTAGCTCCGTCAACTTGAGGATTACTTATTTTAAAATTAGTACTAGCTTCTAAGATTTCATCTAATCCTGTATTAGCATCTACATACCCTGAGTATAGTGTTGTATCTGCAGTTGGAAATATTTTGTAAATAGCCATTTAGTATAAATATAAGGAGTTATTAATCTTAGTTACTTATTATAAAGTTACTACCCTTCCTCTAATATCTGTGTTTGGATACTTTACTTCAAATACTGAAGGATCTAAGGAGGGGTATATTATATTGTTCTGGGTTGCTCCTTCTACATCGTAGGCATATTCAGAGTAACCTTGTGCTATACCAGTTTTGTTTGTAATGTAAACATCCTTTACTGTCTGTACTCCTCTAACTTTATCTAGATTTAAGAATAGCTCTTTTAATAGTATGGGTTGGTTAAAAGTCCAATTATCTATTGCAAAGTAGTCTTGTAGCTCTGTTATACATCTATTTAGAACTTCGTTACTATTAAAGTTCGGAAGTACTATTATTTCAAAATCAACTCCGATATTAATCACGAATCCATCTTTTATTGAAACAGTGTCTCCTATAATTCTATACTCTGATAGATATGTACTAAGGTTCTGTTTAACTGTACTGGATGAAGTTGTTAAGTGTTTGTTTCGATCAAATCCTAATACATACAAACTTAGAGTAGATGGTATCTCTCCGGGTAATGTATTTTCATTAGCTTTAGTTGCTTCTACGTAACTTTTTGCAATTGCTCCGTAATCGGAAGGCATTGAGAGGGCTCGAATTGCATAATCTTTAGTTGTTACGTTTCTTAACTGTGATTGAAATCCTACTAAGGTATTTTGTCTTATTTCCTCTAATGTATCACCGTCTCCTCCTCCGGATGCTGCGATTTCATTGTTTACTGTAAGGCTTGAGAATATATAATTTGAGGTAGTACTATTTAAGTTACTGTTTTGAAAAGTAACATTTCCTGTACTAACTAAAGTTGTTATAGTATCTGCTTCGACGTTAGAGGTTACCCCTCCTCCTGTTAAATAGCGTACTGTAAGTGTTGTGTTTGCGGGAGCAATACCGTAAGTATCTGTCTGTAGGAAGTTTGAGGGATCGAAGGCTGTAGTTAGTTTTATTTGTTCGAATGGTAATCCTATTCCTACATTATCTCCATTCGGTAAGATATCTTCATCTACGTCTGATGTAGTTCCTGATCCGAACTGTATCTGTAGAGAATTATCTGATTTAAATCGAGTAGTAAATCTTCTAGATACCTTTTCTAGCTTTAGTAGATATTGGGCGTCTGAATCGGTATAGGTGTTAGGATCGTTTGTATTAGTATTTTTAGTAGATTTATATACTAATTCTTGACCTAGGTAAGGTACTTCATACCAGATATTGCCGTCAGAATCTACTACGTCTAAGACTTTAATGATGTTGGTATCATCTATATCTATAGTAGAAAAAGCAGTAGGCGATGTAAATGTTGCTGTCTGTGTTTCAATAGTCGAAGATAAAGCTTTTCTTGTTTTCTTTAATAAATAATATTGTGGGTTACCTCCGCTTGTCTGGTATATTGTAACCTCTGTAGGGTCGAGAGAGCTAGATACTGTAAAGTCGGTTGTATCTTGTATTAGAAAGTTTATTGCTCCGGGGTTAGACTGTACTACTGTGTTCTGTTCAATAAATACTGCGTAGTCGTAGTCTGGTATGTATGTACCTCCTGATAGTTTAGCAGGGAGTTGTTGGTATATGTCTACGTCTACAGTAGAGGTTTTAGTTACTTTGGGTCTATACCCTAACATATATGCTAGATTGAAGATACTTTCAGTCTGTCTTGCATACTGTACAAATGTCTCTTGTATTTGATTATCTAGGTAGAAGGATAATACGTCTCCAACATAGGCAGACATCTCTAGAACCATCATCCCGGGAGATGCAGGAGAGAAATCGTTATAGGTGTTTGGGTAGTAGGTTTTAGTAAAGTCTACTAGTAGATCCTTTAATCCTGTAAAGTCTCTGTTAAAATATTTGATGTCTTTAGTATTAGGCATTGCTTAGGTTTAGTTGTATTGTATCTGTAACTCCTGTATTTGTTATAGTGTAATCTATAACAGTAAAGAGTGTATTTCTATCTTCATCTGCTCGTAACTCAACTGTAGCTTGTATATTAGGAAAGAATTCTGCAATAGATACTTCAATGTATTCTTGTATTTCTTCTATATTACCTTGACTTAGTTGTTCGAATATAAACGTCTGCAACCCTGCTCCAAAACCTGGTTTAAATGGTCTTTCTTGGGGACCGGATAGTAGTAGGTTTATTAAATTATACCTAATAGCATCCTTGGTAGTATAAGTTGTATTAAATACTGCAGGGCCATTAAAGGGTATAGAGATACCTACTCCTTTACTAGGTTGATTATCGATTGGAGATATTTTAGTTGCGTTTATAGCCATTTTTATTTCTTATTAATTAACCCCATAATCTGATCCATGTTTACCTCTCCTGGAGGGAGAGCGGATCCTTGCCCGGTAGTATTAGCGGATGCAGGAGGTGCGTATCCGGGTTGATGTCCGAATCCTTGAGCGTGAGAGGAGTTCATTGAGATTGTATCTTGACCGGGGGTCATCTGGCCGAGTATATTCATCATGTTTTCTCTTAATTTTTGTTTTCCTCCTTCTTGGGAGATAGGAGCTGCTACATCTGTTGTGGGTGTACCCATTCTGTTTTCATAGAAGGTTTGGTTAGGCTTAGGAGCTCTGACTGCTTCAAGAAGTATCTCTTTTAACTCCTCTCCGATAGCTTCCTTTACAGCTTCTTTGATCATTGCTTTTAATTCTGTGGATTTCATTCTTTTATAAATATTTGTTAAAATGCTTTTAAATTATCTCTATCTATAACGAGTTTTAATTCTTCAATCAACACTTTAGGATTTTGCGTAAAAGAAGGTTCGGTTTCTAAAGCTATAACACCTTCTGTGTTTAGTGCTTGACCGATTCTACGTGTTACTGTTGGATCGTTTGGTAGTTTTACTTCTACTATTTGGAACGTAAATCCTTGATATGATTGCTGTGTATTTGATTGATTTGTAGTTTTTGATTCTTGTATAAATCTGTTTAATTGCGGGCCGAGTTCGTCTGGCTGTAATCCGCATTTCTGCAGTATTGGTTTTATTAGATTTAGGATTAGCACGATACCGTTTACGATTACTGCTGCTTTAGCTGTGAATTCAGCTCCAGTTTCTAATTTACTTTTATTATCTGTAAGTTTAGAGCTTCCGTCTGCTTTATAAGTTATGACGTTTATAGCGTCAGTTACATCTGTAATTGCGGAAGTTATCCCGGAAGGGGTTGGAAGAGCTGCTAGAGGGGGTATTTTTAAAGCTTGATTAACGGCGATTTTTGCAACTTCTAAAGCTCCTTTAGCGGTTATTGTTCCGTTTAGTATTTGATTTAATACGTTTAAACTTACTGAGGTTATATTTAGTACTAGGGCGGTTGCTTCTAGAACTTCGATTAGTGTATTGTAGATCCTTAAGATTTTTTCTAATCTATTATCTGCTGGGCAGTAGGGGGGTTTACCGCTTAATGTTTGTAGCGCTAATTCTGAAGCTGTTGATCTTAGTTTATCCTCTACTTCCTTTTGTACGTCTCCTTCAAGGGAATCAAAATTAAGAGGTAGTAGTTGTTGTGTAAATTGGTTTTCTATTAATGTAGGTACAGTATCTATTTCAGATACTTTCACTTCTACGGGACTTAATGTTAATTTCTTAACAGGGGAGTTAATATCTTTAGGTATTTCTGGTAGATCTAGGTCGTCTACGTCTGTTTGAGGCGTAGGTAAGGTTATGGTAGGGTCTCCGGAATCTACACCTGAGATACCAAATTCAGAAGCTATTTCGTTTATCTGATTTGTTGCTAAGTTCTGTAGCTTATTGGTTTGTTCTAGTATAAGCTGGTTTATTTTATCTGCTCCTTTCGGAGTGCTAGAAGGTTGTACGGAGCTTAATCCTTTTGAAAGAAAATCCTGAAATGTTTTCAATAGCTGTTTATTACCTATATCAGCAGCTCTTTTTAAGCGGTTGAAATGTACTTGTTTAGGGGAGAGTGCCATAGTTTATTCGATAAATACAGTTTCGGATTTAAGATTTTGGGCAAGTTCTTTTAGTCTACTTATTTGAGGTAACAGTAAGGTTAGCCCTTGTAAGCTTACAATAGGTATACCGGCTGCGTTCGCTGTACTACACCCTTTTATTATTTCTTCTAGAAGAGTTATAGTAGTTAGAAGTACGTCTTCGGTTAGATCTCCATATAATACAGGTTCTTTAGCATCTTTACTTCCTAATAATATACTCTCTGCTTGTATACTAACCTCTTCAGTATCTACGTTAAGTGTTTTCTGGCTGTTAAGGTTTATAGATTGGGGAGAACTCAAAAAGATACTATCTGTTTTACTATTAAGAAATAATCTACCGGAGTTTAGTATTATTTGATCTCCTCTATAATCTTTTGCAGGTTGAGGTAACTTTTTATAGCTAAAGTAATCTCTAACACTGCTAGGTTCTAATGGTATTTGCTGACCGTTAGTTAAGTATATACTAGAGTTATCATTGTTTATGTTTTCCTCGGTTGGAAGAAATCCAACCTGGCCTTGTAAACCCTGTCCGTTTCTTAATATCGTAATAGGTTGACCGTTAAAGCTACCTGTAGACCAATTACTTAACGCCTCTCCATTACTACGTACAGTTGTTCCAAATCTTAAAGAACTACCTACTCTACTTTCTACTATAACATCTCCTTCAAATTTCTTTAAGGGTTTAATATTGGATTGTTCTATAAAGTAATTACCTAAATCTAACGGTGCTGGTCTATCAGAGATATTTTTATTTGCACCGGCTTGAGTTTGTAGGTAATCTCGTTGTTCTGATTCTGGTATATCTTTATTCTCGATAATGTTCGGAATAGCGTTATGATGTTGACTGCTCCAGACGTTTAGAGGTGTTATATAGTAGTATATTTCTCGTTCAAGATTTTCCTGTATGTCTGAGGATGGGAGTGAGAAGATATATACCAATTCGTTACGTAAAGGGTAATTGCAGAAGTTGGGAAAATATGGTTTTGCGAAGCCGGTAGATCTATAAGTACCTCCTTTAACTTTTTTAAATACTACAGTACCTACACCGTTCCATCCGCCGGCATCGGTAAAGTATTTACTAGTTGTATCTAGTACTATATCACTAACTACTGCTGTTTCGAATTTCACTTCTTATTACCTTCTTCAAGTTTATTGACTTCCTGCATTAGCTGCTCTATCTCTTCTTCAGAAATTAGTAGCGACTCTTCTGCAGATCCTTGTGAATTTAGAATTCTTTGTATGATTGTTGCCATTTTAATTAAATGATCGTCATTTTTTATCCCTGCATCTAGATATTCGCGTATTAGAGGTACTATTATTGTAGCATCTCCTGTATCTTGTATTAGAGGTTGTAATTCTCTAATCATAGCGGTGATCTGTTTACTTTTCTTTTTTTGATTAGTATAGATTTCCTCTAATATATCGGAAAATTTTTTATCTTTAAAGACTAACTTATCTAAACTCATATAGTATAAATATGAAGTATACAGATTTAGAAACCTGTATATCCGTTCTCTAGGTAGAATATATAATGTTTCTTATAGATTGCTGCTAAGATCTTCGCTATTTTAGTTATTTTAGAGGTCTTAACGTCTGTTATCTCTCTTATATAGATGTAAAGAGCTTTCTTGTTAAAGAGTACTATATTATCTCTTTTTCTAAAGAGTTCTAAGATGGCATCAGCAATTTGAGCATGTTCTTTCTTGGGAAATAGTTCGTAGATGTTTTCAGAGCAATATTCGATATATTCGTTCATGAACCTGATTAGGTCATTCTCTTGCTGTAATAGTAGGTTTTCTGGAGTGTTTTCTTCTGTATCTAAAGGTTCTCCGTAAGCGTATTGGTTATCTTCTTGTTCGACATGTAGATCGTCTAGAGAGACCATCTCTAGTCTCTTTTTATAGTTCTTCTGGTTGGATGCAATCAGGTAACGCTTTGCAATTGTACCGAAGTATGAATATGCTTTTGCTCCGTTTGTTGGGTCAAATTTATGTAGTTTAGTAAGTAGGAAGGTTATAACTTCGTGCTGAAGGTCTTCTAGGTTAGATTCTTCTGTATAGTAGAATTTGAAAGTATGTATTAGATTTTGAGTAAGTTTAAATAAAGGGTAGTGTATTTCATCCCTATAGATTTGATTCTTTACTTCATAATCTTCAGTTTCGTTATATCGATTTATAGCGAGCTCTGTTTCATGTGTAAAGTAATTTTTAGATTTCTTCTTTCTCTTCTTCTTCTCCATCGATCAATTTAAAGTTAGTTAATCCTTTCTGCATACCTCTTACCTCTTGAAAGAACCATCCTATTTCATCATCACTTTCAAACGTACCTTTTACATCTAACTTAGTTAATTTCTCATCCATATAATTAATAGTTTTTGATAGACTATCTAGATAAGTAAGGTATTTTACTAAGATATCTTCTTGCTTTTCATTTTTACGTAACATATTCCATACTACATATACAGATACTAGATTGAGAAGTATGCTTGCGATTATTACGTAAGTTGTAGTGGTAAGTATCATTTATTCGTCGAAGAAATTAGTCATTATACTTTTTAAGCCATCACTCTTAACGTTTCCTAAAGCTTTAGTTTTAGCTTTTGCTTGAGCTTGTACTTTAGGAGCAGCGGTAAAGTTTTTAGATATATCTCTAGTAGGGGCGTGTATGTGTTTTTCTACTTCAGCGGCTAAGAAATCTGCTTGATGTAATATAAACATTATTACAGATTTTGGTCTGCTTTCTGGTATTCTTGAAATAAAGTATGCTTTATTTGCTTCGTCATATAATCCGTCGTGAGATCTAATAGCGAGCATTTCATTCATAGTGTACGATATACCTGCTTCTTGTAGTAAAAATAAGGACCTGTCAGGTATTGTCATAAATCCTACTTCTTTACTATAGGAGTAATGTTCTCCTAGGTTTTTCTTTCTCCAATCGTTAGTTGAAGGAATGTATAAATCGTTTGTAGAATCTCCTACTTTACCTAAATCATGATTAATTGCAGAGAATACTAATTCTTCTACAGTAAAAGTACTCATATCAGCTCCAAATTTCTCCCACATACCTCTAACCTCTAATGCTGCTTTAACTACTCTATTTACGTGTTCTACGTAACCCCCTGGAAAGCAGTTATGATAGTTAACGTTCGCTGCTGCAGGCATTAGAACAAATCTATCAGATTGGTTTTTATAGAATTCGAGAAGTTTTTCTTTCCGTGGGGAAGAGATGTGGGTTTCTATATTGCTAAGAAACTCATCCCAATTACTACTTATTTGCTCTGCGTTTAAATTCATAACTATAATATACGAAAGATATTGTTAATCTGCAACTTCGTTATTTGTAACAGGTTCGATTGAGACTAGATTTATTACTTCTGCGAGGTTATCTTCTGCTCGTTCTAGTGTTTCGATATAAGTCTTGATAGGTTCTTGTCTCTGCACTATCATTCTTAATACTTTAAGATCGTTTTCTAAAACTTGCAGCTTTGTATTTATTGATGTTCTATACTTCATTAGTTTCCGGACTTCTTACCCGTATTAATAAAGTAATAGCTTTTTACTTAGAAGGCAACTTATTTAAGGAAAAAATAGTATAATCCAATACTTCTTTAATAAAGCTGCACTTCTCATACTCTTCAGTACTCTCAAAATAGTCTAGAGCTCTTAGGGCAGCTTTCTCGAACTCTGGGTTAGTATATGTTAGTAGATACTCTAAATGTTCAGGATGATGTATGTTTAGTGCTGAGAGGTAGCTGAAGGCTTGTGTGAAGGTTAGAAACGTACTCATCTCTTTTATATTCTCCTGTGTCTCTTCGTCGACATTGAGGTTTTGAACTATTATCTGGAGAGTTATATCATCCTCTCTGTTGATTAGTTTATGAAAGATACCGAGGTAGAAGGCAGGGTGATTATGAAAGGATTCGATATTCTCAGTATATTTAGTTTTTGTCGCTTCAGTAGCGTCAGAAAACATTGAAAATATTTTATCTAAGTTCATTCTAATATAAATAGAAAAAGCCTCACATTTCTGCAAGGCTTATATCTCTGTTGGGTACGCCTTATGTGTAGGTATAAGATAGTACTTAACCCTTTAGTAGGCAAATTATTTTACTCTTCGTCTCCGAAGATGATAGTCTTATTGAAATAAGTGATTGTATTTGCTAATTGACGAGTTAGTTTCTCATCTCCTAATTCCTTAGCTGCTTCATAAGCATCGACTAATTGACTGAATACTTCTTTATTATCCGGCTCTTTTGTTGGAGCTTCTAAATCTACGTCAACTTCTGCAGGAACTTCTACTTCATCTTCGATTTCAACTTCTTCATCTCCTTCTTCTTCTTTTACCACCTCTTCTTTTTCTTCATGAACTTCTTCTTCCTTCTCTTCATCGATAGCTACTGCAGTGTCGTGATCTCCTGCTGTATGGTACTCTTTCGTTAATTCGTCGGCGAGGTGAGAAACTACATCTTCAACATCAAATGGTTCATCCTCTAATAAATCAT
>ERZ891134.1535-NODE-1535-length-15527-cov-9.586026_pt1 | contig 15527 bp, 25 predicted proteins | sample MGYA00520888_ERZ891134 | MGnify/ENA primary metagenome ERZ891134 (study PRJEB32303, sample SAMEA104408692) | aquatic metagenome | biome: Brackish water; feature: Coastal; material: water | place: Baltic Sea | collected 2014-10-23 | depth 10 m ... | reverse complement strand
CGCAATCGGAGCCGCCGTCTAATGCCAGACACTGAACCACCGCCTGGACGCAGTTCGCAAACCGCGAACGCTACTTTCCTGCATGGGCGGTTTTTCTGGTATCGGAAATGCATCAAAAACGATACGTTTTGCGTTTGTTTTTGCGTGACGCAACGGGATGACGCAATGGGCGAATGGATACCCGTGAGCGAGCGACTGCCAGACGAAGAAGTCCGCGTTTTGGCGACTGACGGAACTGATGTATTTGACAGCGAATACATGAGCGGCAATTGGGAGTGGTGTTCTGATGTGACACACTGGATGCCGCTACCCGAGCCGCCGGAAGTGACGCAATGACCGACATCCTGGACGACTACTTTGATTGGCGTGACGAGCAGGAGGATCGCATCGGCACGCACAGTGACGACTGTCACATGTGGCCGCGCCATGAGCGGTGCATGATCCACCGGCTTGCCAGGGCTCTGGAGGCGGCGAGGCTTACCGCCGAGGAGCGGCAGGCTATCGCCTGGGTCTGCGGCGATGTGGCCGACATTACCGGGCCGACCGAAGGCACGCTGCGGGCACTGCTGGAACGGACCAAGTGACGAAACGTTGGCCTTAAGAAATAAGTGCCTACGTTTCTTACAGATCAAGCGAGGCTTGACCTATCCATGCTGACGCAATCACGCGAACACCTGAGACGCAACGGCATGACGTATGCCGATCATATGCGTTTCGCCGCGTTCCACGGTGCTCTGTGCATAAGGTCGGGGCTGTTGCTGCTGGTACACGCGGTCGTGCCAGCATGGTTCCAGATGGCTGGCAGTCGGCTGGTGCGGCGGCTCGGAGAGTCTTTTGATCAGCGGCAACCAGGAGCGTAGCCCGGTAAAGCCGCTACGCTAATGGCAGGCCACGAAGCGGGCCGCACCCGTGCCATAGGAGCGATCATGAGCGAAGTTAAAATCCGCAGGAAATCCAAGGGTTACGCTGTCACCCTCTACACCGCAGTCGCCAGCTGCCAGGCAATCCCGGTAGTCGACATGGCTGGCGGTGTGGTCAGCATGGGCACCACGAGCAGCAACGTGTCTGCTCTGCACGTTTACGCATCGGACAGCGAGGACGGCACGTATGCCCGCCTCTATGACTTTGCTGGTAGCCAGGCGAATGTGACGCTCAGTGCCAGCACAGCAGATAGCAGAGCCTATGCTCTGCCGGATGCCGTGTTTGGTGCTCACTGGATCAAGCTGGCCAGCAGCACGACCAACAGCACAGGCGTTGTGGCTACTGTCACGATGAAGGGCTGATGCCAGATCGCATTCCGGTATTCAAGCCACCGTGGATCGCCAAGCGACCGCGGAAGTCTCGCGGGCCGGATAAGCGACCATCAGCACACGCTCGAGGGTATGGCGGCCGTGGCTGGATGCTGGCCCGCCGCCAGGCTCTCGTGCGTGATGGCTATCAGTGCCGCAGCTGCGGGCATATCGTGCATGGCAAGGCTGCTCACGTCGATCACATCACGCCAAAGGCACAGGGCGGCACAGACCTGCTCGAGAACCTGCAGACGCTCTGCGCGACCTGCCATCAGCAGAAGACGAACCGGGAGTCGATTTTAGCTTCCGAAAAACGAAAACTTTGAGCTAATATATATAGACCACGGACGGGGAGCTCGCGCAAGTTTTGCCAGTTTTCCGCGGTGTTTTTGAGGTTTTCAACGTTTTTGATAAAAAAACGCACGGCACGCTAGTTGCAGGAGGCACAAAATGGCGAAGCGCGGACGCCGGCCGATCCCGACGAAAATAAAGATCGCGAGGGGCACGCTGCGGAAAGATCGGCAGCGTGAAGACGAGCCAACCCTGCCTCGAGGGATGCCCGAAATGCCAGAGCGGTTGGCTGTCGATGCCGTTGCGGTTGGCAAATGGCAGGAGCTTTCGCAGCTGCTCTATGATCTTGGCGTTTTGACGACTGCAGACGGCGAGGCACTTGCCACGTTGTGTGAAATACACTCAGCCGAGCAGTCGTGCCTGCTCGAGCTGCGTGCCAGCGGGCCAACGATTCACACAGACCTAGGTGGCGTGAAGCCAAACCCGGCTGGGTCTTTGTACCGCTCTCTGGCTGCGCTCAAGAGCACGATGATGTCAGAGTTTGGTTTGACGCCATCATCGAGGACTAAGGTTGGCTCGAGCAAGCAAGAAGCCCCGCAAGACGACCTCGAAGCGTTCTTCAAGTCGCACGGCTGATGACGGCATCAACAAGGATGCCGCCAGCCGTGTCTATGCGTTTTTCGAGAAGGTGCTCAAGCACAGCAAGGGTGAGCAGGCCGGCAAGCCGTTCACGCTGATGCCCTGGCAGCAGTATGTGCTGGGCGAAATCTTTGGCAGGCTCAAGCCAGATGGAACACGGCAATACCGCCAGGCGTACATCGAGATTCCGAAAAAGAATGGCAAGTCCACGCTCCTCGCTGGAATCAGCCTCTACGTGCTGCTGGCCGATGGCGAGCAGGGTGCTGAAGTCTACGGTGCAGCCAGCGATCGCGAGCAGGCTGGCATCATCTACCGCGAGGCTGCGGCGATGGTTCGTTCGTCGCCTTCGCTATCGAAGGTGCTCGAGGTGGTGGACAGCCGGAAATCTATCATCCACAAGGCCAGCAACTCTTTCTACCGGGTTCTCTCGGCCGACGCTTTCCGGGCCGAGGGACTGAATATCCACTGCCTGCTCTTTGACGAGCTGCACGCTCAGCGTGGCGATCGCAGGCTGTGGGATGCGTTGCGATATGGCGGTGCCGCCAGGCGTCAGCCGCTGGTGCTGTCGATCACCACTGCCGGCGAGGCAAACAAGACTCACCTCTGGTATGAGCAGCACGACTACGCCGAGCGTTGCATAGCAGACAAGACGTTCGACCCTGCCTTCTTCGGGTGCATCTACGCTGCCGATCGCGAAGACGATTGGAAGAAGCCGAAGGTCTGGAAGAAGGCCAACCCGAGCCTAGGCGAGACGATCAGCGAAGAGTCGTTCGCGGCAGACTGCCGCGAGGCTGCAAACTCTGCGACCAAGTTGTCGTCATTCCTGCGGTATCGGCTCAACATTCCAACGACAACAGAAACCCGATGGGTGAGGCCGGATCAGATCGCAGCGTGCATGGGTGAGTATTCGGAACCGCTGGAGAAACGCGAGTGCTGGTGCGGTCTCGATCTTGCAAGCACGTTCGACACGACGGCATTCGTCGCATGGTTTCCAGGTGAAGATGGCATTTTTGATGTGTATGCCCACTTCTGGATGCCGGCCGACAACGCGAGCGAGCGTGAAAAAGCCGACCGTGTTCCCTATTCGCAATGGGAACGGGAGGGATGGCTCACTTTAACTGATGGCAAGAGCACAGACTACGGAATCCTAAAACGCGACATCATGGCATTTTGCGATCAACACACATGCAGATCGCTGGCAATCGACAGGTGGAATGCGACGATGCTTGCTCAGGAGTTGGCCGCAGAGGGTCTTCCGGTTGCCATGTTCGGCCAAGGATTTGCGTCGATGTCTAGCCCAACGAAAGCACTCGAAGCGAAACTTGTTGATGGCACTCTCAGATTGCAAGGCAACGCTTTGCTATCGTGGCAACTGGGAAATGCTGCTGTGCAGATGGACCCTGCAGGTAACGTGAAGCTTTCAAAAGCAAAGAGCACCGAAAGGATTGACGGTGCCGTAGCATTAGCAATGGCGTGCGGCGTTCACATGGGCGAAAGCATGGCCAGTAATCAAATGCCCGAAATCTCATTCTGGTGAAACGCATGGAAGCGAGCACATATCCTGAGATCCGATGGCTTGAGAGCCGCACGAGCCGCTGGGACGATCTCATGCTTGCCACGAGCTCAAGTGGTCAAACTCGCGTGACTCCCGATACTGCCATGCGGACCTCGGCCGTGCTGGCATGCATTCGCGTTTTGGCTGAGACGATCGCTGGCTTGCCGCTGCATCTCTATCGTCGAGTGGATGACGAAAAGCAAAAGGCGAGCGACATTCCTCTGTATTCCGTTTTGCACAAGCGGCCAAACGGCTGGCAGACAAAGTTTGAGTTTGTCGAGCAGATGGTCGTTCACTTGTGCCTGTACGGCAACGCATACGCGTTGATTGCACCAGGCGAACGATCTCGCGTAGGTAGTCTGCGTCTTTTGCATCCTGGCAGCATGGAAGTTTCCCAAGACGAGGACGGCTTCACGCTGACATATACCTATCGCGAAGCGATGACCAACAAAAAGGTGGTCTATCGAGACGATCAGATCATGCACGTTCGCTGGCTGTCTGTTGACGGCATCGTAGGAACCGTGCCGATTGAGCTTGGCAAGGAAGCTATTTCTCTTGCTAGGTCTCTCGAGCAGCACGGCAGTCGTTTCTGGAACAATAACGCCATGCCTGGCATTGTTCTAAGGACTGACCAGGCTTTGCCTCGAGAGGTTCGTGAGCAGCTGCGAGAGCAGTGGGATGCACAGCACAGCGGCCCGAAGCGAGCCGGGCGAACTGCTGTTATGTCTCACGGACTGCATGCCGACACTCTTGGGGCGAGTCTTGAGAGCAACCAGTATGCGGAGCTGCGGACGCAGGCACTGCTTGAGATTTGCCGCGTGTTCAACATGCCTCCGCACAAGGTGCAGGAGCTGGGCCGTGCGACGTGGGGCAACATCGAATCCGAAAACATTTCTTTTGTGCAGACGACGATCCTGCCGTGGCTCAAGCGTATCGAAGGGGCCGTAGATCGTGATTTGCTGCCAGAGGGCGAAGATTTCTTTTCTGAGTTTGCTGTCGAGGGCCTGCTGCGTGGCGACACGATGACGCGATACAACGCGTACCAGATTGGCATTTCAAACGGATGGCTGACGACTGACGAGGTGCGGCGTATGGAGAACCTCGGCCCGATGCCAGAGGTGGACGAGCCAGAAGAGGAAGAGGGTGAAGAGCCGGTTGTGGTGGAGCAAGAGCCAGCCGAGGAGCTAGAAGAGGAAGAGGAAGACTGATGGATGCCGAGGACAACAGGAGCGAGCCGATGAATATCGAGCGGCGTGATTTTGAGTTCGTCGAGGACGACGAGCTGGTGATCGAGGAGCGTGCCGGCGGCCAGCCGGTGATCCGCGGCATGGCAGTCGTCTACAACCGCCTGAGTGTCGACATGGGCGGGTTTCGTGAGCGCATCATGCCTGGTGCATTCGATGGCGTTTTGAACCGCCAGCGTGGCCGGCAAGACCTCGTGAGCTACTTCAATCACGATGCGAACATCATGCTGGGCCGTGAGTCGTCTGGCACTCTCAAGGTCTGGAGCGACGAGCGTGGCGTTTGGTTCGAGGTCACGCCGCCTGCTACGCGGGCTGACATCCTCGAGCTGGTGGCCAGAAAAGATGTGAAAGGCGCATCGTTCACGTTTTCTCTGGAAAAAGGCGGCGAGGCGTTCGTCACAGACGAGAGCGGCCGCGCTATTCGCGAGGTGCGAGCGGCCAGGATTTACGAACTGGGGCCAGTGGTGCAGCCAGCGTACCCAGCAACCACGGCAGCAGTGGCTATGCGGTCCTATGAGGCGTGGATGGCAGAGCAAGCCCAAGAGATGGACACGCCCGATAAGGCAGGGCGAAAGATGCGTAATGCATCTGCGGCTCTTCGTGCGGCACGCCTGCGGAGTATCTAGTGCAGTCTGGTGTATGCCAAAAGTGCGGCAAGGGACGCCTGCGGACTATCTCCAGCCGCCAGGCCGGCGAGAATACGCAGCTGCGGTATCTCGCGTGCGTGCTCTGTGGCCACCGATGCAAGAGCCTTGTGCCGGCCACCGCGGTATGGCGTCGTTCTACGGTAGAACCGCACGCCTCGCGAAAGTAACTATCTGCCCGTAATGTGTGAGCAGGATTGGATTCCACCGCTCACCACGGGAGGCCAAGGATGGCCAGCAAAATCAAAGACCTTCAGGACCGTGCAGCTGCTGTGGCTGCAGAACTCGACGAGCTGCACCAGCTCGAGGATCGCACCGACGAGCAGAACGAGCGGCTGGAGCGGCTGAACGCCGAGGCCGACAAGATCGTTCCTGAGCTCGAGCACGAGAAGGCGATCGCTGATCGCATCTCCTCGCTCCGGTCGCAGATGTCCGCTGCCGCGGCTCCTGTGCAGGTTGCCGACGCTCCCAAGGTCCGCAAGGCCGCTCAGCCTCGCTATGGCAAGCTCCGCGGCTTCGCCAGTGCCGATGATGCCGAAGTGGCTGGCCGCTGGATTCGCGGCTTCATCCTCGGCCGCGAAGACGACCGTCGCTGGTATCACGACAACGTCGAAGAGCGGGCTCTCTCGAGCAGCGACAACTCGAAGGGCGGCGTTTTTATCCCGGAGACCTTCGCGTCGACCGTGATTCGCCTGGTCGACGAGTTCTCCTCGATCCCGAATCAGGCGAACGTTATTCCGATGTCGTCCGATACGCTGTACATTCCTCGGCGTGTTAGCGGCAATACCGCTTACTTTGTCTCGGATAACAGCGAGTCGACCGCCTCTGACATGGGCACCGACAACGTTATGCTGTCGGCCAAGGAGTGCCGGGTGGCTTCGCGAGTGCCGAACAGCCTGATCGAAGATTCGGTGGTTGATCTCGCCGGCCTGGTGGCCGAAGAGTTTGCTCTGGCCCTGAGCCGCAAGATTGACGACGCGGGCTTTGCTGGTGACGGCACGAGCACGCACGGCGGCATCCGCGGCATCCAGTGGAAGTTCGAAAATGAGACGCTCACCGCTGGCACCAACGACTCTGGCGAGTCGAGCCTGTCGGCTGTCACGATCGACGACTTCGCTGAGACCATCGGCAAGCTGCCCAGCTACGCCCGAGCTGGTGCCGGATGGTATGTGACTCCGCAGGTCTACTCGACTTGCATGCTGCCGCTGATGCTTTCGGCTGGTGGTGTGAGTGCTGCCGAGCTTGCGGCCGGTGCTTCCGAGCAGCGGTTCATGGGCTATCCGGTCTACTTCAACAACTCGATGCGGACCAGCGTCAGCAACGGCCAGGCGATCTGCCTGTTCGGCAACATGCGGCTGTCGACTCACTACGGTCTGCGTCGTGACATCACGGTTCGTGCTAGCACCGACCGCTATATCGAGTTCAACCAGACCTACTTCCAGGCTCTTTGCCGATTCGACATCGTTACCTCCGACGTTGGCGATGCTTCGACGGCTGGCCCTGTTGTCGCTCTCACCCTCTGATCTAGGAGAACCAAATGGACCTCGTCCAGAACAGCAAGAGCTCTGTTGGTGTGAGCTACGTCAACAGTGCCGAGACCGCCAGCCACTCGTTTGATTGCGTCGGGTTTGACGCTGTCAGCGTGGATGCCATCGTGCAGACCAACGAAGAAACGACCGCTCCTGCGGTGGTCAAGTTTGAGCTCAGCGACGACAACACCACCTTCGCCACTGTGACCGGGCTCATCCAGGGCACCGACTACACGCCGGCTGGTGTGGCTAACACGGCCAGTGCCAACGTGACTCGCTTCGACGTGAGCACGAAGGCTCTGGCCCGCTACGTGAAGGTCAGCGTGACGCCTTCGGGCGACGTTGGCACGAACGACGCCACGGTGGTCATCGCGGCCCGGCTTCACAAGGCCGAGGCTGGCATCGACTCAGCGACTGATGCGGGCGTTGAAGCCCGTGCTGTGAAGTAGTCCGAAAACCCTTAACGCAGGAGGTTGCCGTGGGCGCGGCATCAACTGTGGCGGGCGTCAAGCCTGCCGTGATTGAGACGGCATCGGGGAAAGTGCGAGTCGCTTGCGCGATGAGCACGCCTAGGCTTGGCTGGCAAGATCACGTCTTCTGCTGGCCGAGAGGTCTCCTGCCTTATGGCATCGCACCCGTGCGATTCGAGGGGGCTTTCTGGGAACAGTGCCTCGACCGCGTTCTGACAGACATCGTGGCGGCTGACGACGATGAGTCTCAGCCGCCACTGTGGATTTTGACGCTCGACTATGACACGGTCTTCGAGCAGGATGCTGTACCTAGGCTGCTGACATACGCGACGGCTGGCGAGCATGACTTTGTCGCTGCCGTGCAGATGAAGCGACGTGTTAGCGAGCCGCTGTTCACGATGGTTGGCGAGAAGGGCGAGCGTCTTTCTGAGGTCAGCCGCGGCAAGCTGCTCTACAGCAACGTACTGCCGGTGAATACCGCTCATTTCGGGCTGACACTGCTGAAGGCGTCTTCGCTCAAGAAGGTGCCGCGACCTTGGTTCAAGGCCACGCCAAACGAGCAGGGGAATTGGGGCGAAGGCCGTGTAGACCCGGACATTCACTTTTGGGCTCAGGCGAAGCGTGCCGGGCTCAAGGCAGGTATCTGCACGAGAGTCTCTGTCGGCCATCTCGAGTGCTACATCAAGTGGCCCGACAAGGGCATGGCACAAACGCTGCAGCATCCCGGCGAGTTTTGGGATAAGAACGGCCGACCACCTGAGGACGTGTGGCAATGAGAGTTCGTTTCTTACGGCACTACCAGACATATCGCCGCGGCCAGGTCTACGAGCTTGGCGACGGCGTGGCTCGCAGCATGGTTCAGATGGGTATCGTCGAACCGGCTCCGCAGACGCTATTCGAGCAGGCGATCGTTCGCCACGAGGCAGAGCAGGCCACCGCACCCGTCCAGAAGCCAGCCAAGAAGGCTAGCAAGCGACGTGCGGCTCGGAGGCAGGGCTCATGACTCTTTACGGCTGGCAATACAACCGGGCCACCTCGAGGTCATATCGCTCTCTGGTGGTGGCCACCGAGCCGACCACCGATGCCAGGCCAGTCACTGTTGCCGAGGCAAAAGAGCATCTGCGGATCGTTGACTTCACCGACGACGACGACTACATCGCCGGCCTGATCGACGCGGCCAGGAAATGGTGCGAGGACTACTGCGAGCGGACGTTCGCGGATTGCCAGTACACGGTGGCCTTCGATGACTTCCAGGCTGTTCGCATCGAGCTTCCGCGCCCGCCGTTGCGGCTAAATGCCTCGAGCTCGGAGGCCACCGTCTCTATTGCTTACGTGGACACAGGCGGCACCACGCAAACGCTGACGTGGGCCGAGAGTGGCACGCAAGACTTCCGCGTCGACAAAGACTTTGTGCCCGGGCTCGCCTATCCGCTCTACCTCGAGACGTGGCCCAGCACACGCATCGACGACAAAGCGGTTCAAGTCACGTATCTCGCGGGCTATGGCAGCGTGGCAGCAGTGCCGCAGGCCGCGAAGCACGCGATCAAGATGCTGGTTTCGCACTGGTATACCAACCGCGAGGCGGTCGACCGCAGCGGAAACAAAGACGTTCCGCTGGGAGTGTATGACCTGCTCGCTCCTCTTGCATGGAGGAAATACGCATGAGCGTGGAAGGCAGCATTTCTGTTGCAGTGGACTTCAACGACACTGCAAGCGATGAAGGTCTTGAGGTTCTCAAGAAGATTCGCTTGGCGAGCAACGACGCCTACACAGCTGGCAAGTCTGTGGTTCTCAGTGGAACGTGCGACACGACTGCCGTGATCATAGACATTTTTTCGCCTGGATACACTGCTGCAGATGGTCAGGAAGTGACGTTCTCTGCGCCGCAGGACATTAAGAGAATCGCGTTTTCTGCAGAACCTGCGGCAAATATGTCCTCCACAGGACTTCTCGGGCTTCAACTATCATCCAGGGATTCGTCTGTATCCATTTCATCTATGCCAACTGGCATATATCCACTAAGTGGCGGCGAGCTTTCGGTGAAGACAGCCGGCCTTTTTGGGCAAAACCCGACTGCTGAATACGTAGTCGTCATCTACGGTGAGTGATGAACACGGGCCAACTCGACACAAAAGCGGTCATCCAGCAGCCTGTCGAGGCCCGCAACAGCCTCGGTGAGTACACGCTGACGTGGAGCGATTGGGCAACCCGATATATCGCAATCCTGCCACTGAGCGGCGTCGAGTCGATCAACGCCCTGGCTGTCGAGGCTACGGTGACCCATCGCATCCGCATGCGATACACGCAAGGACTGCAGCCAAAGTTTCGCATCATTGCTGAGGGTAGAACATTTGAGATCATCAGCGTGCTCGAGAAAGGCCGCAGGGTCGAGCACGAGCTGCTGGTGACGGAGGTTGTGGACTGATGGCATTCCAAATCGGTGCCGACATCGAGGGCGTCGAAAGCGTTCTGGCTGGATTCAAGCAGCTGTCGATCGGATTACAGAAGAAATACCTCGGTGCTGCTGTTGGTGCTGCCGCAAGGAGCGAACTTGCCAGCCTCAAGGCCGCTACACCTCGAGGACCAAACGGAAATCTGCGGAGGTCTGTTGGCGTCAAGATCGAGAAGACGATCGTCAAGCCTTGGGAAATGACCAGCGCAGGCAAAGGCGGCAAGGCTGTCGCTCGTATTGGCTATAGACGTGGAAAGACCCAGAAGGGAAAGCAGCACGGCGGAAATGCAGCCTGGTGGCTCGAGGAAGGCGTAAAGGAGAGGACGCCAAACGGTCGAGCGTTCAAGATTGCACTCAACAGCACACGCAAATACGCCTACTTGAAGCCTTTGGCTGTGCAAACCCTGTCTGGCAATGCCGTGTTTCTCAGTCGGATTCGCGCAGTACGGGGCAAAGGCATGTTCCGCGGTTGGGCTGCGGCCGCACTGCCGGCCATCGAACGGCGGCTGAAAAGCAGTCTTGGTGGATTCTTGAACAAAGCCAGAGACGAGGCTGCACGCCGAGCCGCTAGACGATCAGGGAGCCGAAGATGATCCACATCGATCAGGCGGTGGTCGGCTTGATCACGGCGGCTCCTGAGGTCGCTATGGTGGTGTCGCACAGAATCTACGCCTCTCAGCATCCACAAGGCGGCTCGCTGCCTGCCATTGTGTACGCTCGCGAAATCAATACTCGAGCCGGGTTCGTGAGCCTGGACAACTCGGCACCATACGCGAGAGCCACCTACACCATTACCGCTCTTGCCGAAACGTATCTTGAGTGCCGCAACCTCGCACGTGCGATAAGGCGAGCCTTAGAATACAGCAAAACGTCGGACATTCGATTGGTTCGTGTGACTGAAGAAACAGACACGATCGAAGCTCCGCCGGCTGGCGACCAAATGCCAGTACATCGAACAGATTTGACGATCGAAGTGACGCATATTGAACCCTAGCACGCAAGGAGGCGTGAAATGGCTCGCGATATTGCAGACGGCGCGACTGTCTCGTTTGGTAGTGTCTTCACATCACTGAAGCTCGCAAGCATCTCGCACAGCGGCTTCACGCGTAGCACTGTCGACGCCTCTGCCCTCGATACTGCGGGCGGCAAGGACTTCTTGGCGTCCAGTATGTATGACCCAGGAGAGCTGAGCTGTGAGGTGCATTTCGACCCGTCACTCAAAGCCACGATTGCTGGCGCGATGACCAACGACAGCACGGCTCAGGCACTGACGATCACGTATCCAAACGGCGGCACTGCTACCACGGCCTGGTCGGCCTACGGGTACCTGACGGGTTTCGACATAACTGCCACCAAGGAAGAGCTGATGACGGCAACCGCGACCGTCAAGCTCTCTGGCAGTATTGGTTGATGAAGAAAGGGCGCAATGGCACTTACACGCGATCAGATCAAGGCAAAACGAGGCGTGATGCCTCGCGAGCCTTTAATGGTCCCAGAGCTTGGCGATGAGCCGCTGTATATCTCAAAGCTATCAGCGGCCGGAAGAGACAAGTTCGAGCAGATGGTGACCGGAGGAAAAACTGGTTCCGTAAATCTCAACAACATTCGAGCAAGGTTTTGCACGCTCGTTTGTGTTGACGAAAAAGGGACGCCTTTGTTTGAAGAGGCTGACGCCGAATGGCTTGGTGAACTCGACACGGGCATCGTTCAACAGATTGTCGACAAGGGCTTTGCCATAAATGGCATCAACACTGATGCAGTGGAGGAAGCAGCAAAAAACTAGAACGCCAGCCGATCCGGCGGTTCCTGTTTCGGCTGGCCCTGGCGATTGGCACGTGGGATGTCGACGAGCTTGCTGAGAGCATGCCAATTGACCTGCTCTACGAATGGCTGGCGTTCTACGAGCTTGAGCCGTTTGGCGATGAGTGGCTAAGGCACGCCGTTCAGATGTGCCAGTTCTACAACGCACACCGCGGCAAGAACCAGGCCGTGCGAAAGCCATCAGACTTCATGCCAGTAGAGCAAAGGCCGCAGACTCCAGAGCAAATACACGAGACGCTTCAGAGAATCCCGCGGATTGGATAAATGGCCAACCAGTTTGGAAAAGTCAGCGTTGGGATCACGGCAACTACCGGCGGGCTCACCGCCGGCCTGCAGAAAGCATCTCGGCAGCTCGACAGTTTTGGCGGCCACGTGCGAGCTATCCGCGGGCGGCTAACCACCCTAGTGGCGATCCAAGGCGGGCAGCTATTTGGCAGCATGGCAGGTGCCGCCATGCGTGCCGCCAGGTCGCTGATTTCAATGGGCCAGGCTTCGGCCCAGACCATAGACCGCACAGCAAAGCTCTCGCGTCAACTTGGCATGTCTTACGCCGAGATGTCCGCGTTGTCTCTGGCCGCAGACCTAAGCGGCTCGTCGATGGACGAAGTTGGGCGTGCGGCACTCCTGGCTGATCGACGGTTTATTGAAGCAAAGATGGGCCTCGCAACCGCCGTGCGTGGCTTCGAGATGGCCGGAGTCGCCCTGGCAGACCTCGAGGGGCTTAGCTCTGCAGAGCGTTTCCAGCGTCTAGCGGAAGCGATCGGTGCCTTGCCGACATCTGCTGAGCGTGCAGCTGCGGCCATGAACATCTTCGGCCGGTCTGGTGCGAATCTGCTGAACCTGTTTGAAAATAACGGTGCAGTCATTGGCCAGTCCATGGAAGACGTTATTGCGTTCGGGAACGCTTTAACAAACGTGCAGGCCGGCAATGTAGAGGCGATGAATGATGCGTTTGCGCGTGCAGGCGGTGCCGTTTCTGGAATTGTGACGCAGGTCACTGCCTACCTTGCGCCCGCAATCAAGACGGTGATTGACCAGTTCACCGCGTTCGTGGGCTCCGTTGGAGGTGCAAACATTGGCCAAGCTATCGGCCTGGCCCTGCTCGACGCTGCTATTTATTTGGCTGCAGTTGGAGACTATTTGATTCAGAATCTGGGTCCTATCCTGACGGAGTCATTTAAGTACGGATCAGACGTTGCAAAAGGTTTTTATAGAGTCGCTGAGTTTCTGCGCGGCGTGTTTAACGCAATTCAGGTCGGGTTTGGCGTTGTAATCCTTGGCATTACTGGTGCCATCGAGATGGCCGCATCTCTTTTTGGTGGAATACCAGAGCTGGCTGCTTTCAACGACAAAATGTTTGAGCAGATTCAAAGAGACGCTCAGCAGATGGGCGAAGCCTTTGGCAATGCTTTTGGGGATGAGACTGAGCAGGTTGGCCAGGCTGCAGCAACGCCGCTCACTGATCTACTGACTGCAGCGAGAAACAACGCCATCGAGGCTGCAAGGCACATTAACGATCAGGTGGAGAATGCCGAGCCGCCTTCCATGACTACTACAGTGGAGCTCAGCACGAAAGCCTTGAAGGCAATCGTGGTTGGCACATCGGAAGGCGAGGCATTCCGCAACGCGATCGCACGCGGGAAAGACCCGCGGACAGCCGCACAGACAGACCAGCAGATCGCTGCTAATACTGGCCGCGCGGCGGTGGGAATCGAAGCTCTTCCCGGCAGGCTCGGAAATGTCATATCTGGTCAACTGGCAAGAGCTTCAATTACGGTGTAAGCATGGCTTTCTATGACGTTGTCCTTCTATACGAAGATGCCTTTGAGGAGTCTAAGAGCGGCAAGGATCGCGGCACCTTCACGATTAACCGCACGCTGCTGGCCAAAAGCGACACGAAGAATCCTTCGTTTGTGACAATCGGCACAAGCACGGCTGGCTGGCCTGGCCTTGGAGGCGAGCCCATTGATCAGCTGAACGCCCTTCGTAATTTCGATGGCATTATCGCGAGATGCTCTAGCCGCAAGTTTTCTTGGCTGGAAGGGACTGAGAGCGGAGTCAAAATCGATCTTGTCTACGAAGGTCTCAGCCCATACGAAAACACCGAAAGTGGTGGTAGCGCACAGCCTCGAACACTTGAAACTGTGACGTGGCGTCGAATCGGAATCAGCACATCGCAGATCACAGTGCCTGCTACCAATGGTCTTGATGACCCTGAATACAACGGCAAGACGTTTACAAACTCAGCTGGCGATCCTGTTGACGGATTGGAAGAAGAATCCGCCCTCGCCGTGCTCAAATATACTAACGAGTACAATCCCAGCCCGGCTTTGCATCGCATCTGGTATTGGCTGAATAGTTGCAACGATAAAGAGTTCTTGGGAGCACCTCCATACTCCTTGCGGGTCACGGGTTTTTCGGCAGATTTTGAAGACAAGTCGATGCTATGGAAAACGGCTCTTGAGCTTACATTCAATCCAAAAACCTGGGAAATCCCGTTTTATGATGCTGGCTTTAACGAGATTGTCGCAGATGGGCCAAATCTAGTTCGAAAAGCAATCTTAGATATCAACGGAAATCCGGTAACTCAGCCAGTTCCTCTCAACGGTCTTGGTGGCCAGGCGGTTATTGAGTATCCGATTTCGCAGATAGCCGAGAAGGGCGTGGCAAAGGTTATGGGTAACGCTGCCACTCTCTATGGAGCACCTTACCCGAGACGTGACTTCAACCTTATGCTACAAGACTTGAGGATGTACTGATGGCCGACGAAATCCGCATCTCATTTTCGATGTCTTTGCAGAATGGAAATCTGTCAGAGACGTTTAGCGGTGGTGGCAGTTATGACCAGACCTCTGCTGTGCTAGCCGGCGGCGTCTTGCAAGTCGGCACAGCAACGGAAACGATCTCGCTGGGCGATGTGCAGACAGCCGGCTTCGCCGCATTCCGCTCGCTCTCGACCGCCACGGCTGGCACAGCCTACGTGGCGATCGGACATTATGACGGCACCAACCTGCACGAGTTCGCTCAGCTGCAGCGGAACGACGTGAGCGGCCCGGTACGCATTGCCCCAGATGTGACGATCGGCATGGTTGCCTACACGGCAACCGACTACACCACAGACATCGGCGTGCAGTATCTCGTGCTCGGAGAGTAGTCGTGCCTGTATACGGGTTTGACCAAAACAGTGCCAAGCGGATAGGCGAGACGGTGCGTCTGGTCGAGGGCCGCCGCGTAGGCACTCGAAGTGCTGGCCCGCCGCAAGTTGGCCGCGGCTCGACCGGCGTGCGTTGCATGCTCGGCACGATGGGCACCGCGGCCTGGAGCAAGACGACAGCGGCCACGGTGACGCTCTACTCGGGTGAACCAGGCAGCGAGGCCAGCGTCAACACGCTGACGGCTTACAACTACTTCGCTGACATCGGCACCAGCAGCAACACAGCCAGATGGGTTTCAATCAGCAATAACGGTTTCGGCTGGCTCCTCATTGCAGCGGAGTGCGACTGATGTTCTTGCCGTGTCGGCCGTGCTGTGGTGGGATTGCCCCAGACGACCCGTGCCTAGCGTCGTGCAGACCATCTGGAGAAACTCGTTCA
>ERZ891134.1533-NODE-1533-length-15538-cov-5.328231_pt1 | contig 15538 bp, 11 predicted proteins | sample MGYA00520888_ERZ891134 | MGnify/ENA primary metagenome ERZ891134 (study PRJEB32303, sample SAMEA104408692) | aquatic metagenome | biome: Brackish water; feature: Coastal; material: water | place: Baltic Sea | collected 2014-10-23 | depth 10 m ... | reverse complement strand
GGGCCAGACGGAGGAGTTGGTCCATGGAGCCCAGAACTTCTTCAAGCAAGATCAGAAACACTTCAAGAGTATATTCTTGTTTTAGAAAAATTATCTTCTCTTAATGTAAAGCCAAAAATTGACTTAAGCCAAACTGACATTTCAGAAGGTGACCTACAAAGAACCACTAAAATCCTCAATGAGTTTGCAGAACTTCCAGAAGAAATGCAAAAAACAATAAATGTTGATATTTTGCAAGCAACTGCAAGCATGGAAATTTTTGATATAAATTGGAAAAATGTTGGAAGTTTTGAAGATTTACAAAAACAAATAACTGTTTTAGATGGATATTCAAGCCCAATGGAAGCATTTGGAATGTCCTGGGCTCAATTTTCTAATTTGCCAAACATATATAAAGAAATAGTTGTTCAATATACCCTCGCTGTTCAAAGAGTTGAGGGAGAATATAAGGCAGCAGCAGGGCGAGGAATAACACTAAGCCCAGACGTTCTATCTGGAAGAATAGAGTCTCAGGCTGCCCTTGCCAGCCAGCCATTTATTCCAGAACTACCAGATGTTGAAGGAGCAGGTAGGACTACATCAACAGGTGCAGGTGGAGGCGGTGGTGGAGGCGGAGGCGGCGGTGCTGCCGAGCCAACTGGAGCAGATATGATAAGAGACCTTATCAAAGACCTAGGAACACAACTAAAACTTATAGGAGACTTTAGGAAAAAGCAGGGCGAAGTAGTTTCTGGATGGGCAACAGCATTAAGAAATGCAGGCGCTCCAGAGCAACTTATTGCCGACATAATTTCCAAGGGTGAAGATGGAATTAAAATGGCCAGGGAACTTCTAAAAGATAGAGCCAAAAAACTCAAAGAAGTTTCTCAACTCATGTTTGAGGTAGCACGCTTTAGCCTTATAGAATCACAAAGGTCTGCTGCAATGAACGCACAATCTCAAGCAATGGCTCAAAGAGGTCTTGCAGGTAGTGGGATATCATTTGACGTAGCATCGGATATTGCTTCCAGTCCAGAAACTGCTGAGGCAATTGCTGCATCATATAAAAGATTACAAAATGCAGAAAGGGGTGTGCAGCAGGCTACTGAAAAATCTAGAAAAGAAAGAAAACTTGCAAATCAAGAATTGAAAGCGGCACAAAAAGAATGGAATCAATTAACAAATGCCATTCAAAGAAACATTGCACAACAAGAAAAATTACAGATTCAAAATCTTACTGGGGAAGCAGAACAAAGGGCAGAGCAAGCAAGAAGAAGAATTTCTGCTGCCCTAGCCCTAACTGGCAGAGGGCTTGACGCTGGGGTGGTAGATAGAATGGTTGCAGATCCAGCGGTAGCCAATCAGGTGTCTGCATATGTAGAAAAATTAAGGGAACTTGAAAGAACTAGACGCAGGCTTGCAAAAATTAAAGACCCAACAGAAAGGCAAAGAGCAAGATTAAAGCAAGTAGAAAAGCAAATTGCAAGAACAGAGGCTCAATATAGAAGGCTTATTAAGTCATTAAGAGATCTGTCTAAGGCTGAAAGAGATGCACTTGTCGCAGGGGCAGAAGAAGAAACAAGAGCACAAATAAGAGAAACAAGAAGAGAAGAAAGAGCAGCGAACTTGCTTATGGGACAGGGCGGTCTTACCTATGATCAAGCAACAAATCTTGTAGGAGAAGCAGATTTTAGAGATGCCCTTCTTGCCGCAACATCAGAACAACTTGATGCACTAATTGCACAAGCACAAGAACTTGCTGAGACATTACAAGAAGCAGCATGGACAAGCAGAGCAGAAGATTTAAATAAAGAAATTGCCCTTCTGTCTAAGAGATCAGAACTTGTTGCCGCAGCGGGGGGCAATCAATTAACTCTAGACTACCTTACTTCTATGCCATATGAAGATATTCTATACTTCTTGAGCCTTAGCAAAGAAGAACAACAGGCATTCACTAATCTTATAGAAGAGTCTCTTACTGCTGCAGAAAAAATTGCAGACGCATTTGATCAAATAAATGAACGACAAGAATATTCAAACTCACTTATTGAAGCCCAGGCCAATGAAAAATTTGGCGTAATGGATCAATATAATGAAGAAGAAAGAATTTTAGACAGACAAATAAGGGCAACAGGAAAACTTGTTGATAATGCACAAGATCAAATTGCTGCCATTCAAGAGCAAAATGATGATTTACAGCATACCGTTGATTTAAGGCAAAGAGAAATTGATCTTCTTCAAAGAAGGGCCGATGATTATAACAGAGGTCTTGAATTAATTGAAAGAGAAGAAGACAGAATTAATGAGTACTATGATGAAAGACTTGAGGCTCTTGACAAGATAGATTCACTAAATCAAAGAATTGCCCAAAGACAAAAAGACCAACTTTCACTTTCTCAGGCATTGAGCGAAGGAGACATTTATGCCGCTACTCAGGCTGCACAACAGGCAAGGCAAAGTGAGGCACAGTTTGCTTTAGAAGAATCTAGAAATGCTCTAGAAGAGGCAAGGCAAAGTGCTCTAGAAAATCTAGCAACAGACGTAAACGGTGTTCTTTTAACAAGAGAAGAAATAGAGAAAAGAATACTTGTTATTGAAGATCAAATATATGAAAAGAACAAGGAACTCCTGCCCCTACAAGATTCTATTTATCAAAACGGCTTGCTAATCTACAACATTCAAGAAGACATTCTTGAGCCCCTTGAAGCAAAACTAGATTTGCTTAATGACGAAAAAAATGCTATTGCCGATTTAAGAAAAGACTGGCAAGACTATTATGACTATCTCGCAGAAAATGCTGTAGACCCATTAACGGGCATGAAGTTTAAAGACTTGCAACAACTCAGAAAACTTTATGATCAAGAACTAAGACCAGGCGTTACTGAGGAACAGGCATTACAAAATGCAATAAATAGGTCAGGGGAATTTGGCATTGATATGTCTGCAATAAGTAGCGACGCTTTAAGAAGGGCTTTTGGTGTTACCCTCACTATCCCAACAAAAGTGGAACAGGGAGAAGAAACTCCAGAAAATGCCCCAACACCCCCTGAGCCAACAGGTGGAGGGGATGGTCAGCCAACAACCCCAACCACTCCAACTAAACCAAACTATGCTGATGCAAGAGCAAAAACTGAAGCGGAAACTGGTCTAAGTGGAAGGGCGCTTACATTGGCCACCAGAAAATATTTACAAAGTTTTACAAATATGTTTACTGGAGGAATGATTTCAGGAGCGGGAGCAAGAGACTCTGTTCCAGTCATGGCATCCCCAGGGGAGTTTGTTGTAAGAAAGTCAATGGTTGATAAATATGGATCATCAATGCTAAACAAGATTAACCAGGGATCTTTCATGCCTACGTTTGCAACACCAAAGGCGAGAATGGTTTCTGCTAAAACTCGTACCACTAGTAATAGTGAAAGCAAGGCTATGACAATGTATAATACATATAGCGTTAATGTTACCGCTAACACTAATGCTAATGCTGACGATATTGCCAACAGAGCGGTTTCAAAAATTATGGAAATTCAAAACAGACAAGTAAGGAGTGCCCGTGTCTACTAAATCATATATGCAAGGTAGGTACGCCTTCTTGAAGGGTGGAACAAGGCCGCAGGCTATGCTCTGGGCAAATAACCCAGGGACCATACAAGACTCATTCTATGTGCCAGACGGCACAGAGGGTACAGATTTTATTGTTGTGTCAGATCACAACAGGTCAGAACTTTCTTTTTCTCAAAATAGAATTGAAACAAGAGAAAGAATGATTAATGGAAACATGCGCTCATACTGGATTGCCGATAAGTTAAATATATCTTGTTCATGGGAAAGACTCCCCTCTAGGCCATTTGATGGACCAGTATCTTTTGACGACAACGGCAACGTTGTTGAAGGAAACTACCTTTCATACACCGTAGATGGCGCGGCAGGTGGAGTAGACATGCTCTATTGGTATGAATCTCATCCAGAACCGTTTTACCTGTATCTGTCTTATGACAAATATAAGTCAGGCAGTTCTGTTGATTACACAAAGTTGCATACTTATAATCAAATAATAAAAGTGTATTTTTCTAACTTTGACTATTCCGTGGAAAAAAGAAGCGGAACATCAAAAAACAATGGCTTTGATTTCTGGAGCGTAAACGTTTCAATGGAAGAGGCATAATGTTTGATTCTGAGGAATTAAATAATCATTTACAGACTTCTGAAACTATTAAAAACAAGTCTCTCGTATTTGCAGAGTGGAACCTCAATGATCCAGAAAACATTAAAAAACTAGGAAATTATAGGTATAGACCAAGTTATTCTGCATCTCCATATTATTTGATTCCCATGAACTACGATGAATCAGATTTAGGCAATTACTATACTGGTGCAACCGACTCAGATGTTGTCATTGAAAGCGGATTAAACGAACAAGATGAGCCTACGCTATTTGTAGATCCCAAAAGAAAAATGGAAATGCTCTTCTCCCTGGAAGATTGCATTAAGCCCTTTAGACCACGGTCTGGAATAAATAAGGTTCTTTACTTAAATCAATTTATTGATGATGCAAGAGGTAGTGGGTCTAGAAGACCAAGGTATTATATGGCATCTAAGGATGATCAGTTCAAGTACTGGACTTCTTTTAGAACAGAGAAAGGATTGCCCACCCCATACCCTGGACAAACCGCAAGCAACGTGGAGTCAGAAGTTGTTCGTGGCCTTTCTTTTTATGATTCTGTTAGCAATAGAAATTATATAGAAGACGCTGCCCCCTTTGTTGTTTATAAAAATTCTGTACCTGCTAATAAAATAGTGATAAAAATGCAGACCAATACAGGCGAAGAAAATCTGGGGGAACTTAGATATGGACAACAAAAAATAATTGAAGACCCTCTTTATGGATCAAAGAATAGATCAACTCCAAAAATATGGAGAATTGAAGTTTTAAAGAATAACTCATGGATTACTGCAACATCCTTTGACGAACAAAGTACAAGGGAAGATGGATCAGAAATTATTAAATCTAACGGGTATGTAGAAGTTTCTTATGGATTAAAAATACCAGAAAGATTTTCTAGGTTTAGTTATGCAGGAGAAATTTCTAATCAAACCATTCTCCCAGATTCTGCAGATGAGGGGACTGCCTTTCTAATAAAACAAAATCAAAATTCTAGGGGAACAATGTATATATACAGCAATAGTTCCTGGCAACAATTTACCCCAGAATACGGATGGCAGTTATCGGAAGAAGAAGTAAAAGATAAAACTTTGGTGGCAACGAAACTTTCTAATCCTGACTTTTTTATTGAGAATAATGTAGATGTTTTTAGAGAGTTTGAATTTATAGACGGCATTAGAGTGGTTGTTCAAACCATGAACAAGACTAACTCTACGTTCGATCTTATAGAATTTTCTCCAAGACTTTTTGCCGACATTACTGAAAAGACTATGGAGTTTTCTGTAACCAAAACATTGGCTGATATGGGGAATAGTTCTGTGCCAGTGGATGGGCTGTATGCGTCTACGGGCTCTATTTCTTTAATGGATGAAGACTTCTCTTTTAACGAAAACAATGTATTTGATTTAACAGACAATACGGGAAGCATTGTTTATAAATACTTAAACAAAAACATTAAGTTTATTTTTTATGAAAGCATTGAGGCACAAGGGCAAAGTTTTTATCTTCCAATAAAAACTCTTTACTCCGCTGGCCTTCCTCAAACAAATTCTCCAATATCTAATATATCAATAGAACTAAGGGACTTCTTCTTTTTCTTAGAACAGTCAAAGGCCCCACAACTATTTTTAACCGATATATCCTTGAGCAATGCTGTATTAATTCTTTTAGATTTTATAGGATTCAGCAATTATCAATTTAAAAGAATTACATCAGAAGAAATAGTAATCCCATATTTCTTTGTAGAGCAGGGACAGAATGTTGCAGAAGTCCTACAAAAACTAGCAAAAGCAAGTCAAACAACCATGTTTTTTGACGAATACAACAACCTAAATGTTTTTTCAAAAGAATATGTTCTTCCTGAAAGCGAGGAAGATAGAGAAACTAGCGGCTATGTTCTAGGAGACATATATGCCGAAACATTTGACAATGAACTTTATAGGGTTATTGATTTCTTCTATGAAATTAACAGCCTCCCACAAGAAGAATACGACGGAGCATTTATAAGCCATATAGATAATGGGATTTATGTCTGGTCTGAACAAAGTTTGCAATGGGTTAAGGTCGCAACGGCAGAAAAAATTCTTCAGCCAAATATTCTTTCTCTGTCTTCCGCAGAGAAAAAAGTTTTTAATGACGGGCAAATCAACTATACAACGCGATACCTACAAAGGTCTATCGGGTCAACCAGCGCGGCACTAAAAATAGATGAGTATAAAAACTATATCTATAAGCCCGTTCTATTATGGGAAGCATCAGGAAATGCCAATAGACAAACCATTAATGAATTAGCGGGTCAATCATCAGGGCTGGTTCTAGGAGCAATTCCCCTTGCCTCAAATCTAACAGATGAGCAACCATATTCTTTTAATGATGCAATTTATAATGACACGATTGATCTTGGCGAAAATGTTTACTGGATGACGAACTATCAGGGATATTTATACTCCTCTGGAGAAATAATAAAGTATGACGCAATAGAGTATTCTGTCTCTGGATTAAGCGGTCCCGTGTGGATTTCTAGCAATCAAGAGTATCAGGACTATTTTTCTAATCTAAAGTTTAATGGAAAGATGTATCCTACTGGCAGGGTTAGAATTTACTGTGAGCCAGAGTTTGAGGAAGCAAATGGAGAAATTAGAATAAAAGATTCTAGGCCAATTCCTGTCAATGGCAGGGGACAATTTGGCACGACCATTGTCTCTCATTCGGCGGGGATAGATGAAAATAGCCATTGGAGAAACAATCAAAATGTTTATGGCTGTATCCAAGATGCATCATCATACTTATTTGATTTCAGCAAATATACAGACTACCCTATTAGTTTGCAAAATTCTGAGTGTGGAAAAGCAAAAGTAATAGGAGAAACAACATATGTTGCAAATTCTATTGCTAGATCCTCTCTAAGGCATGGACTAATAAAAAACTTTTTAGCAGATAAAGATTTTACAGAAGCAGAATTAAGTTATAGAAAAACAACAGAGCCAGGTGCCATACAATCTTCTGCCCTGGTTTTTTCTGGTCCAGAAGTTACAGAAGCCCTAGGAGCACAAAACGTTGTCTCCTATGTCTATAAAGACTTTGTTGATCAAAATAATGCATCCATACCCTATAAGCATTATGGAACTAGAATGAGAGTTGTAGGAAAGGTAGAGTCTGGAACAAATAAAAGACAGACTCCTTCTGGAGCATTCCCCGTATATACTGGTGGGAGTGACCCTGAATCGGGCCAGGAGGCTGTTCCTGCGGAACCACAAACTACTGAGCAGTCTGTCTTTGTCTACGGAGGATCTGGGGGCATAGCGATAAATGTAGACAAAGATAAAAATACAGGATATTATTTTGAAATATTGGCATTGACTTCAGACACTATAGAAGACTATATTGGAGAAAACAATCTAACTACTACTTCAGCGAACATTGCTTCAGACCCTGCTCCCCAAACACAAGGAACTCAGGTATATGTTTGGACAGAAGAAGAGTTTGGTCTTGTTGTAGGGCAAACTGTTATTGTTAGTGGGCTAACTGACGAAAACGATCCAGAAAATGTTGGTACACCACTAAACGGGGAGTATGTTGTTACCTATGTAGCAGAAAACAAAAAGTCTTTTGCATATAACATCGGGGTAGAACTAGATACAACGTCAACAACGGGTGGTAGAGTTTCTACAGTAATAGAAGATGAGGCCCAGTTAGCCAACATATTCTTCTATAAAGTTGTTTCCGATGAAAATGGAAATGCTATTCCGTACAAACTTTGGACTGGTATCTCATCAATCAATGTAGATTCTGGAGACTTCTATGGACAATCAAGAATCTTTGGAGAAGAACTAACAACGGTTTATGATATGGCGGCAGAATATATTAATTCTGGATCAACAAGAACCTTTTACTTATACCTAAACGATAAGCAGATCGCGGTTGTTGAGGATACCAATCCTCTAGAAGAGAAAAACTCCGTTGCCCTCTTTGTCAGAGGATCAAGCAAGTGTATGTTTGAGAACGTTTACGCTTTATCAGAAAACTATTCTCAAAATTCTGTTTTTTCTGTACAAGAAGACGTATCTGGAATATTTGGGGATCAAGAGATAGATGCGACAGAGGCGTTAAGGAAATATGCTCTAAGCGGAATAATTCAGAAAACATATTTGTCAGGTGTTAGTTCTTTAGAAGATCCAAAGTATAGAATGTATTTTGAAGAGTTTGGCTCAATAATGAGAGAGGCAGCGTATTTTAATATTCTTTATGATAGAGCCTACCCCGCACTTTATGCAAAATTAATGAAGACGCAGAACTCTCTTAAGGGTTATACGGTTTCAGGGTTCTATGCTTGGTCTTATGGAGCAGAGTTTTTAATATTCAATTCAACAGACTTTGCTATTGCTCTAGACGATACCAGCGGTAATTATTTAAGAATCCTGGGGGTAGCCTTTACACAGAGCACAAGCAATACTTTGAGTGTTGATGACCTATACAAGAAAAGATCAAATCTTTTAGACAACAAACTTGGATCAAGCAACCTTTTAACAAATCCATTAAACATTGATCAAGAGTATAATAGAATAAAAAATAGCAGGGATAAGTTTGGAAAAAATGAAATAACAATAGAGACTCCTTACATTCAAACTACAGATGCTGCTGAAAATACTTTTGGATGGATTATTGATAAGGTTTCTAGGCCAAGACAGATATTTGGAATAAAGACATTTGGAACTTTTAATCTGCAACTAGGAGACATTGTTAAGGTAAAAGCACAAACAAATGATGGAATAAACTTACTGGCTGACGAAGATAAAAGATTTGTTATATATCAGATAGAGTATTCTAGAAATAATTCTGGACTAGAACTAACTTCTTACTTGGTGGAGGTGTAAAATGGCAATAAAAAACAAAAGAACTGCTCCAAATCCACCAGGATTTTCCAGTCAAATAAATAAAATAAACCAATCGTATAAAGAAGGAAAAATCTCAAAAAAAGAGAGAGATTCTTTTAAAGAAGATTTAAAAATATTTGCCTCTGATGGTAAACTTTCTACGGAAGAAAAGGGGGCCATTGCTGAAGAAATAAATATTTCTCAGGGTATATCCCCCTCTACCCCAACTACTCCACCTAGCAGTCCTACTCCTCCTTCTACACCGAATATACCTTCAACCCCTCCCCCAGGTTCTGGAACTCCTTCGCCACCAGCGCCCCCGCCTCCTTCAACTCCTCCTGTAACAGTAAGTCCTGTAACAGTAAGCCCTCCTCCTCCACCACCAGCGCCTCCTGCCATACCAAATCTTCCCCAGCCAACAAGTTTTCCCGTAAAACAAGCAGACCCAGACATTATTGTTTTTGATGAAATAATAGACCCAGACTTTATTGTTGAATCGTTTTTTGAGGAATTTGGTGGAACAGAATTAATTAAGATTTCTAGATCAGACCTTATTTTTTCATCTAAAACAGATTTAATTAATATCAGAAACATTGAAGACATTCAGCAAAGATTTTCTCCTAAGAATCTTATTCCTATTAAATCTGTTCAGGATAATTTTGCAAGGTATGGAATAGACCTGTTTAAAAGAAATGTTTTTGCTCCATATTTTGATGACAGCGGAAACCTTGTTATTGAAATAGGGGTAGTGAGATCTAACGAGGTCATTGACGTAGAAATACTCCGCAATGGTACAATTGACGAGGTAGATGAATCATGATTACTAATGGCGGAAAAGAATTAATTTCTAAGTATTTACTGGGACAGATTTCAGAATACGCTACTCACATATCTATTGGCTCTGGAGCCAAGCCGCTAGGCATTGCAGATTCCTATCCGTCAGCAGCAACATTACAGGCCAAAGAAGTGATGGACTTTGAAATGGCAAGAGTGCCTATTGTTTCTCGCGGATTCGTTAACGACGCGGGGGAAATAAAAATTGCTCTAACAGCAGAACTTCCAGTAGAAAATAGATATGATATAACTGAGGTTGGGCTGTGGTCTGCTGGTTCTAATGTGCTGGCTTCTGGATTCGACAGCAAGATTATTTTTACATTTAATGAATCCTGGGAAAAACACGGCATATCTATTGAGCAAATTCCTGTATTGGACACCATAGGTCAATCAGGAGATATCACGACAACAGAAAATATTTTTTACGTTTCTTCTAGCGATAGCACCTTAAGGAATACTGCAAGAATAGCAAGAAAAGAGGGGCCAAGATTTCTAAATAACAAAATCTTAATGCGTGGTGATACTGCAAACATTTCAGCAGCCATTGTAACAATATCAGGGGCAACGATGTTTAGCAATTCCACTTCATACTATCTTAATTCTGCTGTAGGGTTTTCCATAGGAGACGCGATAACAATATCGGGCTGCTCTGATCCTATTTTTAATTTTGTCGGGGCAGAAATTATTGAAATATCTGGCAGTTCTGTTACTGTTAATAAGACAAGATATCAGAGATTAGAGCCAGGTAGGGTGGGCACGGGATCTATCAATTATCTTGGAACTGGTAAAGTCTGGGAAACTGGTTCTTGGACAACATCTTCAAGTTCTATTCACATACACAATAATGCTGTTAGTTTTGACACAAGCAAAAACTCTCCAAATGACAAACTTAAACTTGCGATCTCTTTAATAGATAAAACAGCAACAGCAGATTTGGGTAATCCAGATAATGTAAAGTTGATATTTAATTTTTATAGAAACGAAGTAACGACAACAACGGGATTTGCAAAAACGGAAATGTATATAGATGGGGAAGAGTTTACAGATTCACGATATAAAGTTATTGAAATTCCAATTTCTGATTTAATTACCTCTTCAGGCTACACATCTTATGAAGCAAGAACTTGTACTGTTTTTGCATCTGTTGAAGATAGCGGATCTCCTTCATCAGACTATTATGTTGCTCTAGATGCATTCAGGCTAGACAATAGTTCTACAAATAGCCCCCTGTATAAAATGGTGGGGTACTCTGTAATAAAAGACAGCGGAAGCCCGTTGGTTAAATATCCAAACACAAACAACTATATAGAGTTTAGATTCTCCCTGGGGATATAAAAATGACAAACAGTTTATATTCTGTTGATCAAGAATTTACTTCAAAACTATCAATACCTTTTAGCAATTTTCAAGAGGTAAATACTTATAGAAATGATTTTACTGTAAGATTTAGAATATCAACAGAAGACAGAAACCTTTCGTCATACTGGTCCCCCAACTATTCCATTGATCCAGAATTTTTATATGAAAAGGGAACATCTCAAGTAGCAGGGAAAATAAACATTGAAAAATCAGGATCAAATTCAGTCGATTTAACATGGGATGAACTCGTTGTATATAAAAGAAACAGAGATATTGAAATCGGATTAATCGAAACCTATGATGTTTGGTTAAGGTGGGCTGGATCATCTTTTTCAAATCCAAGTAATTGGACGTACAAGGAAAGAATAAACACAACATCAAATAATATCTTGATACCTGAATACTACCCCTATCCAGTTACGTCTACTGCTACGGGTGGAACAAGTTCAACCATTACAACTTCTTTGACTATTCCAATAAATTTAGAAGGACAAAAAATTGTTTTTGTAGGTGGAAAGGGCGCAGGTAATGAAAACATTATTCAATCCAACACCACAGGCAATAATTCTACAATAACCCTTTCAGCACCATTTCAACATAATGGCTCTGCGAGCACTCCTGACAACACAACTGTTTTTGAAATAGAGAATTATCAACAACCAAAAGAACTTTTTGTGGAAATCTATAGGCCAGGGACTCCTATATTAAGATATGAAAATGAACTATTATTTGACCAAAGAACAGTAGGTGCCACAAAAGAATATGGATATGTGGGTTCTGACGAAATAGTGTTTTTAAATTCTCACGGATATGCAACAGGGGCCGCAGTTGTTTACAATTCTGACAACCCTCTAAGTATGTTGACAGATGGACAAACGTACTACATAAGAGCAGATTCTTTTAATGTAATTTACCTTTACCCAACAAAACAAGATGCTGAAAACAATACAAACAGAATATCTCTTTTTGCTCAATTTGGTGCTGAGCGCATTCTGGGGTCTTTGACGGGTAAAAAATTGCTTGTATATGAAGGTAGCATCACAACACTTTGATGAGGTATAATTAAAAAATGGCAAAAATACCATTACCAGACAGAGGCCAGCCCCTAGATGTAACATATTTATACCAAATTACGTCAGCAGTAAATGACCTGGCAGATTCTATATCTACTGCCACGGGGAAATACGCAACTATTGATAGCAGGGTGGCAGGCAAACAAAATTTTAAGATTCCAGACATTAGGCTTTTTGCAGGCTATGTTGATGTAGCAAACGCAGTAAACGTTAGCCCAGAAACTACAATTGAAAAGTCTGTAGATTTTGGGGCGGCATTTAAATACCCCCCGATAGTTATTCCTGGTGTTGTTAACAATAACACTCAGTCTGCAGGCAATGACACCGCCGTTGTTGTCAGTTCAGTAACAACAACATCTGCTAGTTTTAGAATAAAGTTTAATATTAGCGGCGAGGTTAGTGTCGGGGTAAACTATATTGCAATAGGCGTTCCTGCATAGTTACATGATATAATCTTTCATTATGCTTAAATGTAAAAAATGTACTGGAAAAATGTTTCTTGATAGAGCATTTAGTCAAGAAAATCACTTAGAAACTTTTTGCATACGCTGCGGAACAAGACAGTTTTACAGAAACTTTGATAAGAAAAATGGAGAAGCGGCATGGCTGTGGCGAATGGAAAAGGCGAGAATGTCTCGCTTGATCTCCCTGTAATACAAAGACCACGCAGAAAAACATGGTTTCTTGATGGAGACCTAGTAAGAATAACTCATGTTAGTCGCGCCCAAGGAATGGTTACCCTTTGGAATTGTACAAAATCTGTACAAATGACAACAACAATGGTAGAATTTAAGAGGAAGAGAAGGCGAGCCTTTACCGTTAAAGAGGCAGCCCAACTTCTAAATTACCATAGAAAGAGTATCCCAAGATTAGTAAAATCTGGTTTTCTCCCTCCACCCGTAGGAGAACTCCACGGTGGAAAAACCGCCTTTCATCACCTCAGTTATTACAGCGAGGACCATATATGGGAGGCAAGGAATCTTATGGCTCAGACACATATGGGCCGCGCAAGAAAAGACGGCCTGGTAACAAATAACAAAACTCCAACAGAACAAGAACTTAGATATGCCATGGGTGATGGCTTAATTTATTATGTAAGAAATGAAGAGGGGAAATTTATTCCCGTCTTTAGTGAGACAATGTAGTTGACACGAATCTGTCCATGCAATACAATGGGTCGGGAACTAGAAGAAAGGATTTGGCATGGAGCCAACAAAAATTCAATGGTCATTGGGATATACAAAAAACCTTGGAAACTTTGAGTCGCTACGACTTGATTGCCAGGTGAGCGACTATATTCGTGATGACGAAACAGCCAGAACAGCATCAGACAGAATCTACCAATTGGTAGAGGATGAACTTATGCACAAGTTGAAAGAAGTACAAGAGGAAATTTCGTAATGGCGGATCGCAAAGACAGGTTTGCTATCATTAGCAAGTTTGAGCAACATTGTAGGAAAAGCAATGTGCCTGTTCCACAGATAAACAAGTATAACGAGCAATGGGCTAGCGATGCATTACTAGAATCATTTCCCTATCAGGATATTCTAGATGCTATGGAATATTATTTTCAGATAAACAGAAGGCCGACATGGAAAGGCTTTGCCAATAATGCTGATAGGCTGCTACAATCAATGCGTCTAAAGAAAGAAGATGAAGAGTTTCGTGCAGAAATGCGGAGGAAGGCCAAGGAGTGGTTAAATGAATCTTGAATCAAAAACAATATCTGCAGCCCTTAATGATAAGCAGGTGCATGTTCTTTTACAGGGCAACGTAGATACCCTCCTTAGAACCCATAATGATATTTGGGAATTTGTCAGGGGATATTATGAGCAAAATCAAACTGTTCCTCCTGTAAACATCGTAAAGCAAAAGTTCCCAGACTTTGAGTTTATCTCTGATACAGGGAGCACGAAGCATCATTTAGAAGAATTGCGTGCAGAATATCTTAATGACAATATCAAGATTCTTTTGCGCTCTGCTGCTACAGAGGTTCAGGAAGGCAAGGCACCAGAAGCCCTCAACTCCTTGATTTCTGAAACAGCAAATCTTAAAAGGGTAACCTCTACTGTTAGAGACCTAGATGTTTCAGACATTGACGATGCTGTCGCACACTTTGAGCAGGTAAAGAAGTTGAAAGAAAGTGGTATGCACGGCATTTATACGGGTCTTGCTGGGTTTGACAACTACATGCCAGCAGGAATTACCCCAGGTCAGTTGGGTGTATTGCTTGCATATCCCGCAATTGGCAAGTCTTGGATGGCGCTATATTTGGCGGTACAAGCATGGAAGAACGGAAAGTCTCCTCTCATCGTTTCACTAGAAATGACAGAGGCAGAGGTAAGGAATAGGGTCTTTGCCATCCTTGGGCAGGGTATGTGGAGCCACAGAAAACTATCTTCTGGTGATGTAGAGATTGATATGTTTAAGAAGTGGATGGAAAAGACATTTGCTGGCAAGCCAAGCATTCATATTATTTCTAACGAGGGTATAGGGGAGGTTTCTCCTTCTATTCTTAGAGGCAAGATTGACCAATATCGCCCCGACATTGTTTTTGTTGATTACCTCAACCTTATGACGAGCAACAACAGGTCCGAAAACGAGGTAGTTAAAATGAAGAATCTTAGCCGTGAACTTAAACTTCTTGCTATTAGTGAAGAGATTCCTATTGTTGCCATTTCTTCCGCTACCCCAGATGATGTGACAGACATGAATAGCGTTCCAACACTTGGTCAGACCTCATGGTCAAGGCAAATTGCTTATGATGCTGACTGGCTATTGGCGCTTGGTCGTGCTGCAAATAGTGATGTTCTTGAGGCAGTATTTAGAAAAAATCGTAACGGCTTCCTTGGAGAATTTATGGTACAGGTTGATTTTGACGCGGGACGCTTTAAATATGTAGACTTTGAGTAATCCTGTATAATTTACTGTATGAGTTTCCTTCATAAAAGAATAAAAAGATTTCATCTGGAAGGCCAGATTTTAGATGATCGATGCATTCCAAGAATGAAAGAGCAATATGTTGCTTTGCTTTCTCAATCTATGAAGGAACAAGGATATGTCGTAAGGCTGGACATAGACCCAGATTGGACGTTATCATATACAGGAAATCATTATGAGTTTATTTTAAGTGTATACGGATCATATATAGGAAAGAAGAATGCCGCATGTATAGACGGACTAGACAAGAATCGACCAATATATACACCCCCGAACAAATTAGGCGGGTGCTCACGGGATCAGGACTCAATATCGAATCA
>ERZ891134.1531-NODE-1531-length-15592-cov-8.345820_pt1 | contig 15592 bp, 7 predicted proteins | sample MGYA00520888_ERZ891134 | MGnify/ENA primary metagenome ERZ891134 (study PRJEB32303, sample SAMEA104408692) | aquatic metagenome | biome: Brackish water; feature: Coastal; material: water | place: Baltic Sea | collected 2014-10-23 | depth 10 m ... | reverse complement strand
TTCGGTAAGGGCCTGGGCTATGTCTATCATGAACGCATCCTACCACAGATATAACGTCTGCAATCACCGGGCCGCGACGAGTGATTGTCCATTTCTAAATGCCCGGCTTCGCGGCTCCGGTGCATTGCATTGTTATGCTTTTTGTGTCCGCATAAGGTTCTGAATTGGTCAGCTATGGTTGTGCCATTGCGCCCGGACTAAAGGGAGCGTGACATTGCCCGCCCAATCGCCTGCCCTATTTCTCACCGTCTTCTTGCCCCCGTCCGCCAAGTGTTTTGTTCACGCTCAACGTCAAGGCAGATGCAAGGAACAGAACCCCAATCGTCAGCCACGACTTCCAGACAAAAGAGTTGTCGCTTATTTCGAACCAGATCATTGCCATCGAGAGGACCGTTCCAAGAACGATGCAGACAATGCAGATTGTGAAACATACCTTGTTAAGCTGTTGAAGATTCATAAGCATCATTTTCCTGAGGTATAACTAGTATTTCTCTGGTTCCGCGTAGTTGCGGGGATTGCAGTATATCGTGGAATGGGCGGTGGTGGCGTGGAGGGCGGAAGTGGTTGACACTGCTCGGGTTACGGGTGGTCGGATGTCGATGACTTTGGGGGAATAGCACGCGGTGGTGCGTGATATGCCGCGGGTGAAAGGCCATCGGCGGGGCTCCGGACGGCGCGACCGCCGCGGTTGAGCACGTGGGTGTAGATCATCGTGGTGCGAACGTCGGTGTGCCCAAGGAGTTCCTGGACTGTGCGAATGTCGTAGCCATCCTCAAGCAGATGCGTCGCGAAAGAGTGTCGCAAGGTGTGGCAGGTCGCACGCTTGTGAATCCCCGCCTGCCGAACTGCGTCTTTCACCGCCCGCTGGATCGTGCTCTCGTGGACATGATGCCGGTATGAGCGACGATCGCCGCGATCTTGATAGTCGCGGTCGGCCGCGAAAACCCATTGCCACGTCCAGTCGCGTTCGGCGCCTGGGTATTTCCTGGCGAGTGCGGCCGGAAGACGGACACGGCCACGGCCTTCGGCCCGCGCGGCGTCGTGATGCCGTTTCCAGCGGCGGAGGTGCTCGGCAAGCGGGCCGACGAGACACTCGGGCACGATGCTCACCCGATCCTTTGCGCCCTTCGCTTGCCGAATCAACAACTGGCGTGTGTGCAGGTCGACATCCTTGATCCGCAGCCGCAGGGCCTCTCAGGCAGTCATGACAAGCTCCAGCCTGCTCGGGGCGTGCGGGAGAGAAACGGGGCGGCTTCGGGGGTGCCGGGGCAGGTCATTGCGGCGGTGTCCCACTCGATCTTCTTGCCGACGCGGTAGGCGACGTTGCCGAGGTGGTTGGCTTCGGTCAACAGCCCCGAGTATTCAAATCCGCAGGTGGTTTCCCCCTCGCCGCGGCAGGCCGCCAGCCACTCGGCATGCTGCCCAGGCGAAGATGGAATCGAGGGCTCCGGGGCGGTGAAGCCCTCAAACTCTTTTTCCGGCAGCAGCATGTGCTTGCCGTAGTCGGCCAGGAGCATGCCTTTGGTGCCGACAAAGAGGCAGCCGGATCCCCAGGCGGGCACGATGCCGTCGCGTACCTGCGGCGGCCGCTCCGTGCCCTGGTGCCAGGTGAGCGTGAGGGCAGGCCGCGTCTTCCCCGAAGCAAGCGTGCGGGCGGGATATTCATAGACCGCCCGCATGGAGGCCGGGGCAATCTCGGGATGCGGGGGAGGGCCGAAGGCTTCGATCGAGGTGGGGGCGTCGAGGTCGAGGGCCCAAAATGGCAGGTCGTTCCAGTGGCTGCCGAGATCCGACATCGTGCCGTTGCCGAAGTCCCACCAGCGATACCACTTGGGCCCCGGGAAGTAGACACTGTGGAACGGACGCATCGGCGCAGGGCCGATCCAGAGATCCCAGTCGAGCCCCTCGGGCACAGGCTCCGAGCCTTCCGGCCGCTCGAGGGCCGTCACGATATCACCATTGGCTTTGGCGTCCTCGGCCGACTGACGGCCCCACGCCCTGCCGACCCAGACATGCGCCTCGTGCACGTCGCCGATCGCGCCGCTGCGGATCAACTCCACCACGCGGCGGTAGTTGTCGCCGGAGTGAATCTGAATGCCCATCTGCGTTGCAACGCCCGCCTCGCGGGCCGCTCGCCGCACCTTCCGCGCCTCCTCGACGTTGTAGGAAAGCGGCTTCTCGCAGTAGACATGCTTGCCGAGCGCGAGCGCCGGCAGCGTGGCGAAGGCGTGGGTGTGTTCGCAGGTGCTGACCACCACCGCATCAAAGCTGTTGGCATGATCAAACACCCGCCTGAAGTCGGCAAACGCTTGGGCCCGTGGATGCTCCTCGGCAGCCTTGCGGAGGTTGGGCTCATAGACGTCGCAGAGCACCGTGATCTCGTTGCCCTCAGCGACAGATCGCAGGTTGCCATACCCACGACCACCGGTTCCGATGACGGCGATCCGCAGCCGGTCGTTGGCACCCTCTGCCCGCAGCGAGGCGGGGCGAACAGCAGCAGCCGTGGCGGCGGCAGACGACGCGAGGAATCCGCGGCGGCTGGGCTTCCAGGCGATGGAGGAGGCGAGGCTGGTCATCGGCAGGGTCTCCAAAGGATTCGGCTCTGCGGCCGCGGTGTGAGCGTCGGTGAAAAAGAACGGGTGCGAAGTGGCGTTGAGGCGTTAGGAAAGGATCGCCCGGATCGGGGTGCCGTGGTCAATGGCGAGCCGCTTGCGACCGGGCACCTCCAGCCTGTGCGAGTCGAGGCCGAGCTGGTGCAGGATCGTGGCGTGAATATCGGTGACGTAGTGTCGGTCCTCGACGGCGTGAAAGCCAAGCTCGTCGGTGGCCCCATGCACCGTGCCTCCCTTGATGCCGCCACCGGCCATCCACACCGAGAAGGCGAAGGGATGATGGTCGCGGCCATCGGAGCCCTGCGTGCCGGGCGTGCGGCCAAACTCCGTCGCAAAGATCACGATTGTTTCATCGAGCAGGCCACGTCGGTCGAGGTCGGTGAGCAGGCCGCCAATGGGCTGATCGACTGCCCGAGCGAGCGTCTCATGGTTGGCCTTGAGGCCGCCGTGGGCATCCCAGGCCCCTGCCCCTCCACCGCCATGCTGGATCTGAATAAACCGCACCCCCCGCTCCACAAACCGTCGGGCCGCCAAGAGCTGCTCGGCAAACTCCTTGCAGTGTGGCTGGTCGAGGCCATACAGCCGTTTTGTCTCGTCGGTTTCGTCGGCAAAGTTGACGACCTCTGGCACGCTCAGCTGCATGCGGTAGGCCAGCTCGTAGGAATCGATGCGGGCGGCGGTGGCCGGATCGCTCGGATACTCAGCGTCGGTCAGGCGGTTGAGTGACTCAACGAGATCAAAGCCGATCCGTTGGGAATCCCCGGCGAAGGCAGCCTGCGGACGCCCAAAGTCGAGCGGGTTGGCCGGGTCGATCCGCAGCGGCACCGCATCGTGGGCAGGGCCGAGATAGTGGCCGTCTTTACGGTTCCAGTATTCCCGCGTGCCGATGGAGATGAACTGCGGCAGGTTGTCATTGAGCGAGCCGAGGCCGTAGTGCACCCAGCCGCCGAGCGTGGGCTGAACCGGATCGAGCATGTGGCGGCCGGTGTGAAACTGCGTCTGAGCGCCATGGTTGCTGTCGGTCGTCCACATCGACCGCACGACGGCGAGCTTGTCGATGTTTGTGGCGGTGTGGGGAAACCAGTCACTGACCTCAATGCCGCTTTCGCCGTGCTTGCGGAAGCCCACCTGGAGAGGAAAGAGCGTGTTGCGTTGCAGGCCGTTGGCATCAGGCACGGGCGCTCGCTCAAGGGCGAGCTTCTCCGGATTCTGCACCTCGGCATACGGCGTGTCGGCAATCGATTTGCCGGCATACTTCGTGACCATCGGCTTGGGATCGAAGCTTTCCAGATGGCTCACCCCGCCATTCATGAACAGCCAGATCACGCTCTTGGCCTTGGGGGCAAAGTGGGGCTGGCCGTTGGGCGGGGCCCAGCTGTTCCCGGCGGCACGCCCATCGCGGTGGAGCATGGCCGCAGCGGCGAGCCCCGTGAAGCCGAGGCCGAGGTCGGCGAGGAACTGCCGCCTGCGAGGCAGCTGAGCAGCGGGCATGGTGACGTCGCGTGGCATCCGGGCTCCTTGGCGGTGGGGCTACCGCAGCGTGACAAAGTCGTTGTGGTTGAAGAGCGCCCAGACAATCCGGGCCCGCAGGGTGTCGGCAGCCACGCCGGGCTCGGCAGCCTGCCAGGCGTCGACTGCCTGCTGGCAGTGGCTGCGTTCTTCAGGTGACGGAGGCCGCAGGAGCACCCGCTCAAAGGCTGCCGTGACAAACGGCTCGCTGAGCGCTGTTGCAGGCCCGGCAGTGCTGGCAATGCCGTCGGCGACCGCCGCTGCCATTTCGTGGATCAACGATCCGTTGGCCAGGGCGAGCGCCTGCTGCGGCACGATGCTCTGCTCGCGGCGGTAGCACTCTTTGACCCCGGCATCGTCGAAGGTGGTGAGAAAGGCGTTGCGGGAAATGTCGGAGTGCCAGAAGTAGAGGCTTCGCCGTCGCGACGCCGTCTGCTCGCCTGCAGGAATCGACGGGCCCCCGAGCGATGCATCGAGCTGCCCCGCGGTGGCCAGCAGGCAGTCGCGGATCACCTGAGCTTCGAGCCGCTGCGGTGTTCGCCGCCAGAGCAGCCGGTTGTCGGGGTCGGCAGCGATCGCAGCGTCGGCCCCGGCGAGTGACGAACTCCGCTTGTAGGCCGCGGAGGTCACGATCAGCCGATGCAGATGCTTCATGCTCCAGCCGGAGTCGACCAGCTCCGCGGCGAGCCAGTCGAGCAGCTCGGGGTGCGTGGGAGCGGCGCCGTTGCGGCCGAAGTCAAACACCGTGGCGACCAGGGGCTCGCCCAGATGCCGGCCCCAGAGATGGTTGGCGGCCACACGGCTTGTGAGCGGATGGCGGGGATCGGTGATCCAGTGGGCAAGCGCGGTGCGGCGGCCGCTGCTGATTTCGGGAAAGGGGAGCGTGGGGTCGTCGCTGCCTGAGTGGTGGAAGCGGGTGGGCGTCCACGCAGCGCCCACAAACCGGGTGAAGCTCTCGCCGGGCTCCTCGACTGCAGCGGTGGCCTGCTCCACCTTCTCGCGGGCTGCTGTGAGCTGCTTCTCAAGCTCGGCGACCGCAGCGGCATCCTGCGACGCCGCAGCCTCCGCGAGCTTTCCGGAGAAGGCAGCAACGGCTGCCCAGGCCTTCAGCCGCCCGACCTCCCGCTCAGCCCTCACTGCGGCGCGGGCGGCGACGGCGGCGGCCTCTTCCAGGGAGGCCCGATCCGCCTCTGCTGCCGCATCGGCCTGCGCCCAGGCGGCCTGCATCGCCTCGGCCCGCCGCTCGACGGCAGTGAGCTCGGCTGTGGCGAGTGCGATCCGCTCTGCATCACCAGCGGTCGTGGCCTGCTCCACGGCCGCACGCTGCCGGGCCAGGTGCGTCTCGATGACCCAGGGCCGCCGGGCTGGCTCAAAGGCGTCCTTCGGCAGGGCAACTGGCTCGACGTCGATCGCGTCGAAGGCCAGCAGCGCGGGGACGCCCGGGCTCAGCGGCTGTGAGGTGTCGGGCTGGCTGTCGTTGCCCCGCACGAAGCGGTAGGTCGGCTCCTCAAGCAAGGCATCAAACACGCGGGGGATGCCATCGACGGCGACATCGGCCGCGCCAGGCACCACATCCAGCCGCACATGCAGCGGCTCAAAGAAGGCCCGCAGCCGGTAGTAGTCTGCCTGGCCAATCGGATCGTATTTGTGGTCGTGGCACTTCGCGCAGTTGGTCGTGAGGCCAAGGAAGGCCTTGCCGACATGCTCAACCGTGTCGTCCATCCACGGCGTGCGGTTGAAGAGAAACCAGTTGCGTGCCAGGAAGCCGGTGGCCCGCAGCCGGTCGAGGTCGCGTGGATGCAGCTCGTCGGCGGCGAGCATCAGCCGCAGCATCTCGTCATAGCCGAGATCAGCATTGAGCGACTCCACGATCCAGTCGCGGAAGTGCCACATGTGCTTCTGGCTGTTGCGGAGCTGATCGCCGAGGCCCCACCAGTCGGAATACCGCCAGATGTCCATCCAGTGGCGGGCCCACCGCTGGCCGTGCCGCGGGTCGGCAAGCAGCGTGTCGACCAGCTGCTCGTACCAGTCGCTCGAGTGATCGCTCATGATGGCCTGCAGCTCGTCGGCGGTGGGCGGCACCCCGACGAGATCGAGAAACAGCCGGCGCACGAGGACATGCCGCGGGGCTTCAGGCTGCGGGGCGATGCCTGCGGCAGCCAGCCGCGTGTTGACGAACGCATCGATGGGATGCGTGCCCTCATCGGCGGCGGGAAGCTCGGGCCGCACCCGCGGCTGAAAGGCCCAGTGGTCGCGGGGGTCGGCCTCCGGCTCTTCGTCGGCAGGGGCTGAGCAGCCGGCATCGATCCAGCTCGCGAGCATGGCAATCTCGTCAGCCGTGAGCGGCTCCCCTTCGCCCTCGGGGGGCATGCGAGAGGCGGGCTCGGGATCCGCCACCCGCGCTATCAGCAGGCTCTCGGCGTGGACGCCGGCGATCACCGCAGGGCCCGAGTCGCCACCGGCGGCTATGAGGGCTGCGGTGTCGAGCCTGAGCCCAGCTTCCTGGGCGAGCCCGCCATGGCAGGCCAGGCAACGACGAGCGAGCAGCGGCTTGACCTTCTCCAGGTACAACGTGGCATCGATGGTGCTCGCAACGTCGTCGGCAACGGCTGTGGGAGAGCCGCAGGTGGCGACTGTGGCGAGCAAAAGAAGTGTGGCGGCAGCACGCATCATGGCAGCGGCACCTGGACGGGATGGCGGAGGTAGGCGACCAGATCGCGAATCTCCTCGGCGGAGAGCGGCTCGAGCAGCCCCTCGGGCATCGGCGAACGGCTCGTGGGGGTGATGGCGGCGATCTCGTCACGCTCGAGCGGCAGCTTCTCGGTGGGCGTGATCAGCGTGACGGTCCGCTCCCGGCTCTCCGCCACGACGCCGGAGAGCACGCGGCCGTCTTCAAGCTCAACGACCGAGAGAAGCCAGTCGCGGTTTACGACTCCCGATGGATTGAGAATGTTTTCAGCGAGGTAGCCGAGATCATGGCGGCCGGAGCCGGTGAGGTCAGGGCCGAGGTCACCGCCCACGCCGTAGAGGCGGTGGCAGCTGCCGCAGGTCTTTTGATACACGGCCCGGCCGTGCGAGAGGGCCTTGGCCGTTGGAGGCGAAGCAAGAGCCAGCTGCTCGCGAAACTGCTCGATGCGGGCCTGGACATCTTCGGAGGCCTGGCCGAGGCGGCCCCAGAGCTGCTCAGCTTTGGCCGAGAGCGAGGTGTCGTTGAGAGCCCGCAGCTGACGGATGTGGTAGGCCGTGAGCAGGTCGGGCGACAGCCGCTCCTGCTCGACCGCGGCCAAGAGTGCGCGGGCAAACACCCGCCGCGAGACCAGCACGGTGAGAATCTCCGCTCGCTTCTGCGGCGGCGCCCGTCGCACCGCCTCCACGATCCGCTTCGCTGCGTCGTCGTCGTCAAACATGGCAAGGCCTTGGGCGGCAGCCGCCGTGAGAGAGCGGTCGCCGGCGAGCTGCTCACAGACCTGCCGAAGCAGGCTGCGGGCGGTGTGGTCGCTCGCCAGATCTGAGGCTGCCGGGGCAGATCCGCGGGCGGCACGCTGAAGCGACTGCACCGCCGCCTCGCGGGCGGTCAGCGGCTGGCGGCGATCGAGGGCGACGGTGGCGAGCGTGTCGAGCGGCTGCCCCTTGCCAAAGAGCTCCGAGAGCGTGGCGTGGAGCTGCCGGCATTCGGCGGCGGCTTCCGTGGAGCCGAGCTGCGCGATCCGCAGCGTCACGTCCGGCCAGGATGCGGGCTCGGGCGGACGTCGCCAGCCGGCGAAGGCCTCGGAGCAGCCGCGGAGCATGTCTCGCAGCTGGCGGGTGGTGCCCCCGCCGGCAGCAGCAGCCAGCAGGCGGCTGACCGGCTCGGGGATCGTGTCGCTGCGTTCGGCGAGGCGACGGGCGATCAGCCGTCGCGTGGTGGGCCACGCGCAGGCGGCCGCAACATCGACGAGGGCAGTGGGATCCGCCTCGGCGCATGGGATCAGGCCATACCAGACCAGCAGCGGCAGGTTGTGGTCGCCAGCATCGTCGCTGCGGGCCACGAGAGCCGCAGCGAGCGGTGGCCGCAGGGCGAGCGGAAGCCGCTGGAGCGTGGAGGCAACCGCGAGGCGAACGAGGCCGGAGGGATCGGTGGCGGCAAGGCCGCAGAGCGCCGGCAGCATCGCGGCGGCCTCGCGGCTCACACGGGAGGCCGTGCCGCTCTCGAGGGCAGCCGGCCCGAGGGCGGCATCGAGCGGCCACGTCTCGGTGAGCAGCCGCACGGCCCAGGTGCGGACATGCTCATCGGGGTTGGTGGTGAGGTCGAGGAGCGCGTCTTGCGAGAGGCTGCCGCAGAGATGCAGCGAGAGCACCGCCCGCACGCGGAGGGCCGATGGGCTCAGCCCCGTGTCGTCGGCGAGCTGGTCGGCTGTGGTGAGCTGATCTTGGAGCTGATGGATGGCCGTTGATCCAATGCTCCGCGATGAGGCCCTCTCGGCCAGCAGCAGCCGGGCCTGCTGGGCATGCCAGCGGCTGGGGTGACGCTGGAGCTGAGCCAGCTGCTCGTCGCTTGCGGCGGCAAGATCGATCGGGGCTGATTCCCGCGGCTGCGTGTGGTGAGCAATGCGGTAGAGCCGTCCACTGTTGCGGTGCACGCCGTCGTGTTCGTGGCACTCGCCGGTGTCGCTCCAGTCGAGCACGACCACGCTGCCATCGGGGCGGGCCGCCAGCTCGATGCCACGAAACCAGCTGTCGCCGCTGATCGCGAAGTCGGGCTCGTGGTGGGCGACATAGCCGCTGCCTGAGCGGGCGAGGGCTTCCTGATTGATGCGGCGGCCATGGAAGTTGAGCGTGAAGAGCCGGCCGCGGTAGGCCTCAGGCCAGGCATCGCTTTGGTAGATCAGGCAGCCGCTGTGGGCATGGCCGCCGCCGAGGCTGTTGGCCGCTCCGTCACGGGAGGCCTGCCAGCCGGCACCGACATCGAAGTGGAAGTGATCGGCATGCTGATCGATCAGCTCATAGGTCAGCGGGTTGGGATCAACGCCGTTGGCCTGGGCGAAGTGGGCCCCGGGAATCAGATGCCAGAGATGGCCGTTGACGGTGTTTACAAAGAAACACTCCCCCTCAGCGGTCCAGTCGTGGCCCCAGGGGTTGGTGGTGCCGGTGGTCAGCACCTCGGCTCGCTGCTGGCCGACGTGATACCGCCAGAGGCCGCCCTCCATGGCCAGCCGCTGCTCATCGGGGGTGCCAGGGCGGCCGATCCGCGCGGGGCAGGAGTGGCCGCAGCGGCCGTAGAGCCAGCCGTCGGGGCCGAAGGCGAGGCCGTTGGCCAGGTTGTGATGGCTCGACGGGCCAACCTCGAAGCCATCGAGCACCACTTCAGCCGGTCCGTCGGGCACGAGATCGCCGTCGGCATCCGGGATGAAGAGGATCTGCGGCGGGCAGCAGAGCCACACGCCGCCGTAGCCCACCGCCACGCCCGTGAGCAGCTGCACGTTGTCGGTGAACACGACTGGCGGATCGAGAAGACCATCGCGGTTCGCGTCGTCAAAAACGAGCACGCGGTCGCGAAGCGTGCGGTCAAAGCGGAGCCCTCCTTCGGCGTAGGTGAAGTTTTCAGCGATCCACAGGCGGCCGCGGGCATCCTGGCTGACGGCGATCGGGTTGCGGAGCGTCGGCTCGGCGGCAAGCAGCTCCACACGGAAGCCCTCAGGCACCGCCAGGGCAGCAGCGGCCTCCACTGCAGCAAGGGGCGCTGCATCTCCCTGCTGGCTGTCGGAGGGCTCGGGAAAGGCGTCGCCCGCTGCCGCCGCCTGGGCAAGAACGACTGCCAACACCGCCGCATACTTCATGGCGTCTTCCTTTGAGGGGGACCGCAGTCGACCGGTGTCGCGGGCGGTGTTCTACGCCAGCACGTCCGTGATCACGTTGCCGTACACATCCGTCAGGCGAATGTCGCGGCCGCTGAAGCGGTAGGTCAGCTGCTCATGGTCGATGCCCAGCAGGTGCAGCATCGTGGCATGCAGGTCGTGGATCATGAACTTCTTCTCCACCACCCGGTAGCCGTAGTCGTCGGTGGCGCCGACGATCGTGCCACCCTTCACGCCGCCGCCAGCCATCCACATGGAGAAGGCCTGCGGGTTGTGGTCGCGTCCGTCGGAGCCTTGCGCAAAGGGCGTACGGCCAAACTCGCCGCTGAAAACCACCAGGGTGGAGTCGAGCAGGCCGCGATCCTTGAGGTCGGCGAGCAGCGCGGCGACCGGCTGATCGACCGCGCGGGCATTGTTGGCATGCCCTTCGCGCAGATTGCTGTGCTGATCCCAGCGGTCGGCGCCGACGTTGGGGCAGGTCAGCTCGATAAACCGCACGCCCCGCTCCACCATGCGGCGGGCGAGCAGGCATTCGGCGGCAAAGATCTTTGTCGGCTCGTAGGCGGCCTCCATGCCGTAGGCCTGTTTCGTGAGCGTGGTCTCATCGGAGAGGTCGAGCAGGTCGGGCACCTGCGTCTGCATGCGATAGGCCAGCTCTTGGTTGGCGATCGCGCTCTCGAGGGCGTCTGGTGCGTCGGCCTCGCCGGAGATCCGCTGGGCGAAGCCGCGGTCGAGCGAGCGGGCAAGATCGAGCTTGGCTCGCTGATGCGCCTGCGTCGCCTCCCGCGGCTGCACATTGGCGAGGCCGTTTGGGTTTGGCTTGACGACCGAGCCCTGGAACGTGGCAGGCAGGAAGCCGTTGGTGAAGTTGTCGAGGCCACCAGGAGGAATCAGCCCACCGTTGATCACCATGTAGCCGGGAAGCTCGGCGTTTTCACTGCCGAGGCCGTAGGTGGTCCAGGCGCCCATGCTCGGCCGGCCCTGCAGGCCGCTGCCGGTGTGCAGGAAGTAGTTGGCGTTGGTGTGTTCGGGAAACTCGCTGGTCATCGAGCGAATCATCGCGAGCTGATCGACATGCTCGCGGATGTGCGGGAAGAGATCGCTCATCGGGATCCCGCTTTCGCCCGCCTGCTGAAACTTCCAAGGGCTCGGCAGCACCGAGCCGACGTTGTTGAACTGGGTGGCGTCGACCTTGAAGAGATCGCGAGGGTTCTTGCCCGCGTCGGCCTCAAGCCTCGGCTTGGGGTCGAAGGCATCCACCTGCGACACACCTCCATCCATGTAGAGGAAGATCACGCTTGTGGCCCGCGGGGGATGATGGAGCACCGGCACGGCTGGCTGCGAAGCCGCCCGAGCCGCCTCCTGGTGGAGCAGCGCCGCTGCGGCCATGCCTCCGAAGCCACAGCCAGCCTGCCGCAGAAAATCCCGGCGGGAGAAGGGATCAGGCCGCACACGTCGGCATGGATAGGAGGAGAAGGCCATGGTCGGTCCTTGGTGTGGTGGTCGTGCTGTGGATCACTCGTGAGCTCAGAGCTGGTGCAGGAAACGTCGGTGGCTGCGAAGCCGCCTAGGGGCTCACGGCAGGAAGAGAAACTCCTTGGCGTTGAACAACGCATGGGCAAGGTCGGCCCAGGCCGCCTCCTGCCGCGGGTTGTCGGCAAACGAGCCTCCGTGCAGCGCTGTCTGCGTTTCTAGAAACGCGGCCGCCGCCGCCCGCTCCTCGTCGCTGGGAATCCTGGCAAACGCCTCGAGATACATCTGCTCAATCCGCTCATCGCTGGAGAGGGCGGCATCGGCGAGGGTCTTCTTTGCCCAGAGCATCGCCTGCTCGGCCACAAACGGGTCGTTCATCAGGGCCAGCGCCTGCGCCGGCACATTGGTCACGTTGCGACGGCCGCGGGCCTGAAACGGCACGGGCATGTCGAAGGCGACCAGCAGCGAGGGCATGAAGTTGCGACGGACTTTGGTGTAGAGGCTGCGACGGCCAGCCCCGTCGAGCGGGCCCGACGACGGTCGGCCACGGCCCTCGTGGTAGGGTGCGATAAACACCTCCACGCTCGGGCCGCCAAGGGTGCGATCGAGCCTGCCGGAGACGGCCAGCATTGAATCGCGAATCGCCTCCCCCTCAAGCCGCCGCAGCGGAGCGTGGTGCATCAGCAGGTTGAGCGGGTCGTGTTCCACCGCGAGCGGATCGCGAGCGGTGGACATTCGCCAGGTGCTGGAGGTGACGATGGAGCGGATGAGCTGCTTGAGGCTCCAGCCCTCTTCGCGAAACCGCACGGCGAGGGTGTCGAGCAGCTGCTGGGCGAGCGGGTCGGCGGCTGCCTCTCCGAGCACGCCAAAGTTGTCGGTGGTGGGCACGAGGCCACGTCCGAAGAGGTGGTGCCAGACACGGTTGACGATCACCCGCGCTGTCAGCGGATTGGCCGGATCGAGCACGCGGTCGGCCAGCAGCTGTCGGCCGGAGGAATGGTCGGGCCAGGCGGGCTGCTCGGAGCCGTCGATCGCCTCAAGGAACCGCCGCGGGGCAAGCTCACCCGGCCTGGCGGCTGAGCCCTTGAGCAGCACATGCCAGTCGAAGCCGTTGCCGTCGAGGAGGGCTGGCGCGGTAGCCGACTCCAGGCGGGCTTCAGCCAGGATCGCGGCCCGCGCGTTCATGTGGCGGGTGGCTTCGGCCAGCAGCTCAGCTGCTGGTTCAGCCGTCCAGACGATCGCCTCGCCTGCGAGGGCAGCGCTTGCATCGATCAGGCCGGCTGGCTCGGGCCGCTGGGGCTGCTCGAGCGACGCGACCGTCTCGGCAACATCGAGGCCCCCGGCGACTGCGGCATACTCGACATGCACGGTGTGGCCGTTGCTCCAGTCGAGATCCTTCCGCATGTCCTGGCGGATCCACTTCCAGTCGCCGCCGGTGTCGACGGTCATGGCGTGGCTCCCGTAGATCGGCCCGCCCTGCAGCAGCACATGAGAGTCGACCGCGGCGAAGATCTGCACATGTCCCCGCACACGGTGCCAGAGCACGCCCGACGTGATCCGCTGCTGGGGTGTGCGGAGCAGGCGGCCAGCCCGGTCGACGCCGCCAAGCGGGCCGGGGTCGCGGGCGCCTGTGGTGCGGCTGGTGGCCCAGACCGGATCGCTGTGGGCATGGCCCGAGAGGGCCAGCGAGATCTGGGGCGTGCCGTCGTCGGTCGCGGAGGCGGCCCGCACGTCGCCTGCCTGCACGAGCTCCCAGGCTGGGTCGCCCATCAGCGGCGTGGAGGCATCGCCGCGGGTGTAGTCGGCGAGGATGGTTTCGGTTTCCGCGACGGGAGCCGCGGCGGGCAATGGGCCGAGGCGATCGCCGAGCAGGTCGGCCGCGAGCCTGCGGAGCTGCGGCTGAGCGTGTGCCTCGGCCTCGGCCAGCCTGGCGATCACACCGCGATTGGCAGGCAGGCTCTCAAAGGCCACCTGCCGATAGCTGCTCGACTTCACCATGCCAGCGATGGCGTAGTAGTCCTCGTTGGAGAGGGCGTCGAACTTGTGGTCGTGGCAGCGGGCGCAGCCGAGTGCCATGCCCAGAAACGTCTTGCCGAAGGTGTCGACCCGGTTGTCCATGCGGTCGGCCTCGTCTTGGCGGATGTCGACCGGTGAGTGGACCTCCTCCCCGAGGAGCCAGAAGCCCGTGCCCAGGATCGACTCATCGCCGCCAGTTGCCGAGAGCCGTGGCGCTTCGAGCAGGTCGCCAGCGATCTGTTCGCGGACAAACTGGTCGTAAGGAAGATCCGCGTTGAAGGCCCGCACCACCCAGTCGCGATACTGCCAGGCATTGGGGATGGGATAGTCAAACTCGTGGCCGCGGGTCTCGCCGTAGCGAACCACATCCAGCCAGTGACGGGCGAAGCGTTCGCCGTAGTGGGGCGAGGCCAGCAGCTCATCGACATAGCGGTCGAAGGCATGGGGGTTTGCATCAGCAGCGATCCGCTCAACATCGGCAGGATCGGGCGGCAGTCCCGTGAGCACCTCTGCAGCCCGTCGGACCAGCTGCCGGCGGCTGGCCTCGGCGGCGGGGGAGAGGCCTGCTGCCTCCAGCCGGGCGAGCACGAACTGGTCGATGTCGCTGCGGCACCATTCGGCGGCGGCAACCTCGGGCGGCGACGCGGCCTGCGGTGGCTGCCAGCACCAGTGGGCCGCCTTGCGGGCGGCAAGATCGAAGCTGCCAGCGGAGGCCTGGCTGCCGTCGTCCGGCCACGGCAGGCCCCGGCGAACCCATGCTTCGAGCGTGGCGATCGCCTCGCCGGGTAGCTTCCCCTCCGGCGGCATCTGCAGGTCGCTGTCATAGTGGACAACCTCGACAAGCAGGCTCGCCTCCGGCCGGCCGGCCACGGCCACGCCCTCCGCAGCGAGAAACTCACCACGGGTGTCGAAGGAAAGGCCGCCTTCGGCCTCGGCAGCTGGGCCGCTGTGGCACTCGCTGCAGTGTTCCACCAGCAGCGGCCGCACATCTCGCTCAAAGAACTCAAGATCGTCTGGCGTCGGCTCCGCTGCAAAAGGCTGGGCCGACGCAATCGCCGCGACCGTGAAGACGATGCCAAGACGTGTCAGGCCTCTTTCCATAGCAAAAACTCCCCGCGGCATGTGATCGGGCAATTCTACCTGCACGCTGCCTCGAAAGGGAGCAGAAACTGCTGTCGCGCAAAAAGGCGGGGGCGACCGTGCACGATCTCACGGTCGCCCCCTGAACGGCTTCAGCTGATGCGGCCATCAGCGGGTCGCGTCGTCACCGGCCTGAGCGACGCCGACCACCGCCTGGCTGGCCGCGTCGGAGCTGGTGGCGGAGAGAATCGCCATGCTGCCCTTGCCGATCAGCTGGCTAGCCCGGGTGAACTCCACGACTGGGTCGAGGGCCTGCACAGCCCGCGTGACGGTCGGCTCAAGGAGCATCAGGTCGACCATGAAGCGACGCAGGCCGCCCACAGTGTTGACCGCGTGCACCATCTCGTTGCGGAGGTCGTCGAGAGCCAGAATCGTCTGCTCCGCATCACCGAGATTGGCCGCGATCGACGCCAGCCGCGACTCCAGGCTGACCACGCGATCAAGATCGGCACCAGCCGCGTCAACCGCACTCCGCTGCTCAGCGAGCGACTCACACAGCTCGTTGAGTCCAGCGGCTGTTGAGGCAGCGTCGTCGAGCCACAGCAGGGCCGCGTGCAGGTCGCACGACACCGCATCGATCCGGTCGAGGCTACGACCCACCTTGTCGGTCGACTCAGCCGACGTCGCGACCCGGGCGAGCAGGTCGTCGACCTCTTCCACCGCCGCGAACGAAGCGTCGATCGACGACTGTGTCTCGATCAGATCGTCGTGCAGCCCCGCCACTCGGCCGAGCATCGCCTCGGTCTCGTCGAGAGCCGGACGGCCCGCGAGCACCTCCTCGTGCAGCCCATCGATACGGCCGAGCGTTCCTGCGACAGCATCGAGGGTGGGCCGGCTTGCCAGCACATCGTCGTGCATCGCCTCGATCCGCTCGATGGTGGCCTCAGTCGAGTCGAGGGCTGGACCACTGGCGAGCAGCTCACCATGCACCTCGTCAAACCGCGAGAGCATCGCATCGCTGGCGTCGAGCGTGGCCCGCCGGGCGATGATGCCTTCGTGCACGCGATC
>ERZ891134.1530-NODE-1530-length-15592-cov-21.438309_pt1 | contig 15592 bp, 16 predicted proteins | sample MGYA00520888_ERZ891134 | MGnify/ENA primary metagenome ERZ891134 (study PRJEB32303, sample SAMEA104408692) | aquatic metagenome | biome: Brackish water; feature: Coastal; material: water | place: Baltic Sea | collected 2014-10-23 | depth 10 m ... | reverse complement strand
ACCGCCAACCGGTCGTAGACGGTTTGGGCTTGATCGCTACCGCCCTTGAGCTCAAACGAAAGCAGGCAGCCATGTCCGCCGTTGGGGCGCAAGAGGTTGCGGAAATTGGCGCATTGATCGGGGTAATACACGCGAGCCACTGCCGGGTGGTTGCTGAGCTGTGCCGCTAGGGCTTGGGCATGGCGATTGAGTTGAGGAACGCGTGCTTGGACATCGCGGCTTCCTTGCTCCAAGGCCATCGCATCGGCATCGCCAAGGCCAATACATCCTGCTCTTGAACGCTGATCTCGGAAGGTTTGCTCCCATGGGGAGGATGGACTTACAACCAGTGCTCCAGACAACACATCACCACGACCGGCAAAACTTTTCGTGAGTGAACTGAAGATCAGGTCTGCATAAGGCAGGGGATCGATGTTCAAGCAAGAGCCGATCGTGTCGTCTGCAATCACTGGAATCCCTCGGGCGTGAGCCAAGCGGGCGAGGGTGGACAGATCCATGCATTGAAGGAGTGGATTGCTGGGTAGTTCCACAATCACGGCTGCTGGATCAATGCGATCAAGAGCGGTTTCTATGGCTGCGCTGCTGCTGTCGAGCAGCAGTTCGCTGCCGGCGAACACCACCTGAGGCAGCTTCAGCACATCTACATAAGGGAAGCCGATTTGCAGGGTGGGGCGTCCGGGGCGCAACGCCGTGACTGATTGAAGAGCCGTATGAAGAGCAGCCATCCCGGAGGGATGCAAGCTCAACTGCTGGGTGTCACATCCATAGATGGCGGCCAGTCGCTCGATCACAAGGGCCTTGGCCTGTTCAGCGCTCGCAGCCGCTGGTGCTGCTTCCTTGTTCAAGCTGATTGCAGCACGTCGAGAGGAGGCCCCTAAACCAGCGTGTTGCCAGAACGCCTTGGCATGGGGGCTTGCGTCAGCGTTGGCAATCAAGACGGAGAGTCCGAGCTGATCCACGATTTGGGTGGAAGCACCAGGTGCTTGAGATTGGCAATGGTGTTGGGCGAGCTGGGCGGCAGCTGCGTTGGGGTAGGGCCAAGCACTCGATCCAGCCGAGCACATCTCAGTAGGGAGCATCGCTAAGGCTTGTTGCGCTACCTCCGCAACCAACGGATGGAGCGCAAAGCGTGGATAAAACGCTCGCAATTGCGACCGGCACTGCGGATCGTTGTCTTCGTAGGCGATCACATCGCGCCAGCGCGGTAGGGCCACAGACACGGCATGGGTGCTGTCAGGCAACGGATGGCCGAGGTCCTCGCCTTGCCAGCAGGGATTGCGCAGCAGATCGCGGGGGCTCACGGAAGCAGGGCGAGCGCGTGATCGAGATCGATCAAGAGGTCCGTGATGTCTTCACAGCCAAGGGAGAGACGGATCAATCCATCGCTGATTCCTAGGGCCTCTTTGATCTCCGCAGAAACGGCGGCGTGGGTCATGGTGGCTGGATGGCAGATCAAGCTTTCAACTCCGCCAAGGCTTTCGGCCATCGTGAACCAACGCAGGGCTTTGCATACGGCGTAGGCCTGTTCACGGCTTGCATTTAATCCAATCGTCACGATCGCTCCGCCACCATTCATTTGGCGCAAGGCCACAGCCCTCTGCGGATGATCGTCTCGTCCGGGGTAGCGCACCCACGACACGACGGGATGGGATGCCAAATGATCCGCCACCGCAGCGGCATTCGCCATCTGTTGTTTGAGGCGCAGGGGCAGCGTTTTGATGCCTCGGGTGATCAGCCAACAGTCGAAGGGGGAGGGCATCAGCCCCAATGCTTTTTGGGCAAACACCATCTTTTGATGCCAGCTGGGCTCATCAGTGCAAACCACACCACCGAGGGCATCGGAATGCCCGTTGATGTATTTCGTGGTGCTGGTGAGTGAGAGGGTGGCGCCGAGCTCCAGAGGACGTTGCACCAAGGCGGTGGCGAAGGTGTTGTCGACCACAACGGGTACGCCGGCGGAGCGGGCAGCGCTGCAGACCGCACTGAGGTCAATCACCTTGAGCAGTGGATTGGTGGGACTCTCCAACCAGACCATCGCCGGCCGCTGTTTCTCGATGCGGGCTACAGCACTGGGATGGGTGAAATCAACCCATTCGGTGCGCACTCCGAACTTTGAAAACACCTGCTCGAATAAGCGCACGGTGCAGCCGTAGAGGTTCTCTTCGCAGAGCACCAGATCTCCCTGGCTCAGGGTGGAGGCAATTGCGGTGATCGCACTCACTCCCGAACCAAACACCGTGGCGTGGCTGCACGCCTCCACAGAGGCCAGAACGCCTTCAAGGATGCGGAAGTTGGGGTTGCCCGAGCGGGTGTAATCGAACCCGCCTGGGTTGCCATGCTCAAACGTGGATGTGGCATAGATGGGGGGCATCACCGTGCCGGTTTCGCTGGCGAAGCTTTCGCCGTGGTGAATGGCCCGGGTGGCTGTCGCCGGTTCTGGGACAGGACGCTGCAAGGCGTTGATGCGATCTACTTCAAGGCTATTCAACGACCCTTTGTCGAAGGGACTAGCTGGCCTTCAGGATGGGGAACGGCAACGGAGTGTTGATGGGCGCAACGAATACGAAAGATCTAAGGCAGTTGTTGCTGCCATTTTTCGTGAATGGCACGGATCGGCGCTCACTGCAGCTGTTTATCGCTCTGATGAGCTCAGTGATTGCTGTGTCTCTTGGCTTATCAGCCTGGACCATCTTCATTGCGAATGGTCTGATCACTCATTTCCTTCCAGCTGACTTAATCACTGGGCTGAGTGTGATGGTTGATTTTGCTGGCTGGCTTGTACAAAGCCGCGCCTTGGCTGTGCTCACGGTGTTGTCCGTTTTGGCGGGTTGTTTCGCTGCATGGCCTCTTCGGGGGATGGACTCGCGTCGGCGTGTGGCTTGGTTGTATGTACTGGTTATTTTTTGGTTTTTATTAGTAGTAAGCGCACTCTCAGTTCTTATAACTTACTTTTTTAGGGATCTGACCAATTCATTCGTAGCGAGAGATGTTGACGGCTCTCGTAGGGGATTGATTCAGATTTTCGTTTTGTTGTGTGTTTTTATTCCAGCTATTTATGCTTATAGCTTTACTAAAGGTGCATTCGCTAATTTTTGGCGTGAAGCGATGACTCTACGTTTCTTTGGTGGTTATCTAGGTGGGAGGTTCTTTTATCGGATTAGCTCTACTGGTGTAGTTGATGGTGTTCCGATTGATAACCCTGATCAGAGAATTGCTCAGGATATTGATAAATTTACGGAGCAAAGCTCTGAGTTGTTTTTTGAGCTTGTTGACTCTTGCGTTTCGGCGGCAAGTTTCGCTGTTGTTTTGATTACTATTGATGCGCGGATTCTTCTTTATGTGGTTATATATGCGGTCTTCACGACTGGCCTTATCGCTTTTGTAGGCAAGAAATTGGTTCGACTGAATTATGTTCAACTGCGGCTAAATGCTGATTTCCGTTATTCCTTGACGCGTGTTCGAGATAATGCTGAGTCGATTGCTTTCTATAGTGGCGAAAGAAGCGAGTGGGCGCGTGGTATTGATACATTATTTGGTGCAATTAGAAATCAATACCGTGTAATTCGAGTCAGTTCTGTGGTGAAGTCTATTTCTGTCGCTTTCAGGAATTTTACCTATCTGGCTCCTTATCTTTTGCTTTGGTCGATTTACTTCAAGGGCGAAATTGAGTTTGGTGTTTTCACTCAAGTATCAATGGCATTCGGGGCTGTAACGCGAGCTTTTAGCTTTGTTGTAGATAATTTCAATGATATCGCTAACTTGCTTTCCAATGGTCAACGCCTCACGGAAATTGGTCATGGTTTCGATCTCAGCGCAGGTGATCTCGAGACTGGCCCGTCATTGTCTGCATCGCATTCAGCTCCCGAAGCCAAATTGCTAGCTCCTGGGGTGATGATTCATGTGGAGTCTGCAACTCTGAAGATTCCATCCGGGGAGCGCACGTTGGTCCGCAACCTCAGCATCGACCTGGATCAGGAGAGCCGTCTGCTTGTTGTGGGGCCATCGGGATGTGGGAAAACCTCGTTGCTGCGGATGTTCAGCGGCCTTTGGTCGTCCTCCTCTGGAGTGGTGGCATCACGGGGATTTCGGGAGGGGGTGATCTTTGTTCCGCAGAAGCCCTATGTGTTTTCAGGCTCCTTGCGCGAACAGCTGCTCTATCCAGATGTTGAGTTGGATCTCAACCAGGAGCGGATGTACTCACTGCTCGACTCGGTCTCCCTCACCTCCGTCCACCAGACCCTTGAGTCATCGGAAGCCTTCATTGATTGGCCAAGGGTGCTCTCTGTGGGAGAGCAGCAGAGAATTGCCTTTGCGAGGGTTCTGCTGGCCAAGGCGAAATTTGTGCTTCTCGATGAATCCACCAGCGCGTTAGACATCCCAACGGAACGGGCTGTGTATCAGCTCCTCCGTGATGCTGGCGCTGGGTATGTGAGTGTGGGCCACCGATCATCTTTGCTGCCCTTCCACGACTCTGTGCTGGAGCTTGATCGTGAAGGTGGCTGGACGTTGTTTGACGCCCAAGACTATGCCTTCCCGCAGGCTTGATTGTTCGCCTGATGTCGTCTTAGCGTTGTCGAGTTGATGTGATGCGTTATGAAGGAAAGTCAGGTGCAGCAAGGCGACAAAGACGAATGGCGCGATCATGTGCTTCAGGAGATTGTTGACTTTTTAAGTAAGAACAAAGAAGAGATCCATGGGCGTTACCTCGATCAACGAAGCGGTCAACTTCCACGCGATTTCATCGAGGAGAAGGGCCTGATGGATTTTGAATTGGCGATCACTTTTCTGGAAGATAAGCCTAAGGGTATGGGATTAGGTCTTGGTTTTTTCAAGGCAACGCTAATTCGCTGAACCTAAGGGAATCTCTTGATCTCACGGCTCAAGATGTTGAGCTATTCACGAGAAGCGGTGTAGTTAGGGCCTAAAATCCCAAACCGATGAAGAGTTCTTGATGCACCACATAGGTGTAATACAAGGTTGTGCCAGCATTGGGTGAAAGTTCGATCCCATCACTGTTGTAGGCGATATTGCAAATCAAGTTTCCTTTCCAGGCAATGTTGTCTTCGTTTTGTTCCGCTGACCATTGCATGACAGCACCGAAATGATCAGGGATGGTGGCACCAATCTTGTCGCAGATGTTTGAAAGTCTGCAGAGGGCAGGAGGCTTGGCGGGTAGGGATAACCCTTTTCTAAGGATCAATTCATCAATCACTCCTGTGTATCTCACGAACTCGATTAATTCTTCTTCATCATCTGTTAGTGATGCGCTGGATAGCGCCTGATCAAAGAGATCAGCTGTTAGGACTGGCCTGGCTTTGGTCATGTTGTGAATTGAATAATTTGTTTTGCGGCTAATTGTACTCATTAAAGTATGTTTTGATGTTGATTCCAGGTGCCGTTCTTTTCGTGCTTAAAGGATTTGTTGGACTAAGTGCATGAGGACCTGAGCGGTGAACTCAGTCCACCGCTTTGTTGTTGGGCTAGCCAGCTGCACAAGCGAAAGGATTGTGTGTGATTGATTGCATGACCAGCAATTGGTTGCCAAAATACTTGTAAAGGGTCAATTCCATGGGTTTGAGGAAATCACTTAAAAAAGCCATGGTTTATCTGCTTGGTGTTGTCGATGAATACTGGGCTATGCGAGAGCCTAGTCAGTATGGCGAAAAGGATCCAGAATGCTCAATTCCTGCTGAGCGTCAGGGCTGTGTGAGCAAGAGTGTGCCCCATTGAAAGTATTAACGCCTGGTTGATTATGCTTGTTGTGGCTAAATGAATCAGAAATTTTGTTGCCTCTTATGTAGATGGCGTTATAATTCTAATGTGTTGAGAAACTCTCTTGAATCAAGCTAGTATTCGCCGGTTTATATTTACATTAATCACTGGCTATTTGGCGATTTTTGGTGTTCAACAGATTCCTTATGAGTTTCCGAATCAATGGGCTGTATTGATTCCGGTTTTAATTGTTGTTTATATCATCACTGTATGGCTTGATGGAGTCTTCTTTAAGGATGATGCATCCCCCGAAAAGCTTCCTGCTGGTGTGAAAAAGACAAAGAGCAAGAAATCATCGAAAAAATCAAATGGATTCGGTGATTCTTAGAAACTTTTGCTTTGGTCTTTGCCTTGTTCGGGAGAGCTAATCGCTTTTACAGGCGTGCAACCGTAACTGTTTACCCCTTTTCACGATCAGTCTGGGCATAAAAAATCCTGCTGGCTTGATGTCCAAGGCCAACAGGATTTGAAATGGATTGAAAACAGTCCCAGACCGAAATCCGGGATTGAAGATCAGACCTTTCTGGAGTAGTACTCCACCACCAGCAGTTCGTTGATCTCAAGGGCGACCCACTCGCGTTCAGCGCGGCCAATCACTTTGGCGCTGAGCTTGGGTTTGTCGAGCTCAAGGTGGGGAGGCACATTGGCCAGACCTGGGAATTGCAGATTCGCTTCGGCAAGCAATTTGCTGCACTTGCGTTCGCGAATGGCGATCACATCACCAGATTTGCACTGATAACTGGCGATGTCGGTGACCCGTCCGTTCACGGTGACGTGACCGTGATTCACCAACTGACGTGCACCTGGAACGGTTGGGCCAAATCCAATGCGGAAACAAACATTGTCGAGACGATTCTCGAGCAGTTTGAGCAGGTTGGTTCCTGTTGAACCTTCCTGAGCGCGCGCTTTCTTCACGTAGCGCACAAGTTGACGTTCAGAGACGCCGTAATTGAAGCGAAGCTTTTGCTTTTCTTCTAAGCGGATTGCGTATTCGGAGCGCTTGCGACGGGCTTGGCCGTGCTGACCGGGTGGATAGGACCGTTTTGCGGCCTTCCGGGTGAGACCGGGTAGGTCTCCCAAGCGCCGCGTGATCCTCAGGCGAGGGCCGCGGTATCTGGACATAAGAAAGAAGAGATGAAATGGGTTCGCGTTCAAGCGAGAATCCGTCATGCTGGGTTTGTGGCCCGCACCGCGGAATCGCATGCACGAATCAACCATCTTATCTGCCGGCAGCACAAATGCTTTTAATCGGCTGATCAGCGCGTTGTTGCTTGCGCTGATCAGCTTTTATCGCCGTTGGATTTCCCCCATGATCGGCCCTCGCTGTCGGTTCATTCCCACTTGCAGTGCCTACGGTCTCGAGGCAATTGAGCGCCATGGACCCTGGCGTGGCAGCTGGTTAACCCTGCGCCGCTTGCTGCGCTGCCATCCCTTCACCCCCTGCGGCTGTGACCCTGTCCCCGACTGATTCTCGGCGATTGTTGCTGTACAGCAGGGCAGGCTGTTGTCTTTGTGAGGGGCTGGAACAGCGCTTGCGAGACCTCAACCTCGAGCAAGACATCCACCCTCTAACACTCGTTGTGGTGGATATCGATTCCTCCGACTGTGCAGCACCATTGCGAGCGCGTTATGACCTTGAAGTGCCCGTTTTGGTCCTGGAGGACACAGAGCTTCCTCGCGTTTCCCCCAGGCTGAGTGGGGATGGATTGCGCCATTGGTTGCAGCGGGTTTGCGCCAAAGAGCCAGGTTCGGATTAGAAAACCCATCTGTGTTGACCCAGCGATGACCCAGACACTCCACGCCTTGCTGCATTCGGTGGGTTTGCCTGTGCCTCTGGGCTTGGCTGATGCCGTGATCGAATCGATCACCTGTGATTCACGGTGCGTGGCCCCTGGAAGTTTGTTCATCGGTCTTCCCGGGGGGCGTGTTGATGGAGGGAGCTTCTGGCCTAAGGCTGTTGCGGATGGGGCCGCAGCGGTCCTGATTGGCTCAGCAGCAGCAGCGGCTCAGCCTCCTGAACAGAGTGACGCTGTGCTGGTGGTGCCCGATCCCGTTGCGCGCTGGGCCGGAGAGTTGGCAGCAGCTTTTTGGAATCACCCCAGTGATCGCATCGGTTTGATTGGGGTGACTGGCACCAACGGCAAAACCACCACCACCCATCTGATTGAACATTTGAGTTCGGCCTGTGGACGTCCGTCCGCCCTGTTTGGAACGCTTCTGAATCGCTGGCCTGGCCACAGCGTGACCGCAACACACACCACAGCCGTGGCAGACCGGCTCCAGGCTCAGCTTGCTGAGGCGTGTGCCGCTGGCGCGGAGTTAACGGCCATGGAGGTGAGCTCCCACGCGCTTGATCAGCATCGGGTGGCTGGATGCCGTTTTTCCGGCGCTGTGTTTACCAATCTCACCCAAGACCATCTCGACTACCACGAGACGATGGCGTCTTATTTCGAAGCCAAAGCGCGATTGTTTGCACCACCTCTAGTGGCTGATCATGGCGCTCAATTCGTGGTCAATGTGGATGATCCTTGGGGCCAACAACTTGCGGAGCGCTTGGGCGATCGCTGCTGGCGGAGTTCGTTGTCTATGGGCTCAGCAGATGCAGAACTGACGATGTCAGATCTGGTGATGGGCTCTTCTGGGGTTGAAGGGCGCCTTTCCAGTCCTCTGGGTGAGGGGTCGTTCCACTCCCCATTGCTCGGTCGCTTCAATGTGATGAACCTGTTGCAGGCGGTTGGGGTCTTGCTTCAGCAAGGTCTCCCTCTGGAGTCGCTTCTCAAAGCCATCAGCACGTTCAGGGGCGTTCCTGGTCGGATGGAACGGGTTGTTGTGGACGCAAAGGGAAATGAGCTGCCCACGGTGTTGGTGGATTACGCCCACACTCCTGATGGCTTAAGCAGCGCCTTGAAGGCGTGTCGCCCCTTCGCGGGCGGCAAATTGATTTGTGTGTTTGGTTGTGGTGGTGATAGAGACCGAGGCAAGCGTCCGCAGATGGCTGCGATTGCAGCGGAGATTGCTGATGCTGTGGTGGTGACCTCTGATAATCCACGCACGGAAGACCCTCAACAAATCCTGGATGATGTTGTGAAGGGGATTCCTAGCGGTACTGCCTTAAATGTGACCTTGGATCGCGCTGAAGCGATTGCTGCTGCGATTCAGGATGCTGGGGCTCAAGATCTTGTCCTCATTGCCGGGAAGGGGCATGAGGACTATCAGATCCTTGGAACCCAAAAAGTGCATTTTGATGACCGTGAACAGGCTTTAAACGCACTTCAAGGCAAGCTGAATGATTCAGTCTCTAACTAGGATAATAATAAAAAGCTGCTCCAAATATGGAGAACATTCCTAGAAGTAATACACCTTCGAGCCAGTTGGATTTTGCATCCATATTCACAAGGTTCACGATTAAGACACTGAATATGAGTGCGATGACTTCAAACGCTGTGAAGTCAAGATTCATGGGCTGACCGATCAGAGACCCAATAATGATCAGTGCTGGAGCGATCAGGAGGGCAACGAGCAAGCTAGATCCCATTGCTAACGAAATGGGCAGATCCATTTGATCTTTCCAGGCTCCTTTCACAGCAGGAACATATTCAGAAAAGCCACCAATGATTGGAATAATGATGATTCCTGTAAACAATGCGCTAAGCCCAAGCTGTTCTGTTGCGGGCTCTAAAAAATGAACAAAGCTCTCGGACTGATAAGACAAAAGTGCAGTGCAAGCAATTAATTGGATGATCCAGGGCAATAGATTGATGCTCTTTTCTTCCTCTTGGGATGACTCGGTCTCATCATTTTTGATGTGTTGTGGATCAAAGAGATGGTTGTGTGTTGCCAGGGAAAAGATGAGGGTCAAGAAGTAAATGATGATCAGGATCACCGCAACGGTCATGGATAGGCCGTGGATCGCGACTTGATCATCAATCCCTGATGTGCTGATCAGGGATGCAGGCAGGGCCATCGCCATGACCGCCAGTGTCATAGCGGCACCATTGGTACGAACCATCGTTTCTTGAAAACTTTGTTCGCTATATTTCAAGCCTCCTACAAGCATTGCTATGCCTGTAACGAGCAGAAGGTCCGAGAGAATTGCTCCGGTAATACTCGCTTTCACAACATCAATAAGACCAAGTCTTAGTGCTGATAGGGCGATAATAAATTCCGCACAGTTGCCAAAAACTGCGGTGCAGATTGCCCCTATGGTTGGTCCACTATGGTCTGCAATTTCTTCAGTCGCATCGCTGAGGAGTAAGGCAATCGGAATGATCCCAGTTGCTGAAACAACGAAACAGATCAGGGTCGGCCAACCCTGCATCGAGGCCAACTGGGTTAGCCCCAGCATGATGAGCGCTGGAATAACCTTCCAGCGCCCAGATTTTATCAAGGAAGATGTAAATCTCTCAGGTATAGAATCACCGGCTTGATTAATGTTTGATTGCATGTATTGTTAGATAGTGGGATTGGTTTAAGATCCTTGGCAAGATTAAAACAATGGCTACCGTTGTTCTGCTCCTAAAAAGGTGAGCTCAATGCAGTCGCTTGTTTGCTTTTTAATTCTAACAAGTTTTAGCTCAAATTCTCCAAGTTCTGCTTTTTACTGTCTGTGGAACTTTCGATGATCTCTGGCCTCTTTCAATGGTGCTGTTTTGCACTATTGCTGTTGTGACTGCCTGGGTCTTGATCCCTGCAGGCGCCTAATCATTGCGGCATGTCAGTTCTTCAAGAGCATCCACGAATCGGCTGAGTTCGTGGGCTTCAGTGGTGATATGGGTGCAGGCTCTTAGGCAGATGGGCTCTTCCAGGTTGCGGATCCAGATCCCTTTGCTGCCAAGGATTTGAACGATTTCAGCAGGACTGTGCTCGGATCGATCGTTGGGTTGGAAGCTCACCAACCCTGCGGGCGGCTCCCCCTCGAGTAGGGGTGTGGTTCCTGGAAGCTCTTTGATTTGCCTCCAGAGCTCGCCGCTAAGGGACTGGATGGTTTGCAGACGCTCTTGTTCATTTCCCTCTTTGGCTAGCAAGCCCAACGATTGACGCAGGCCTGCCATCAGTGGCACACAGCTCGTTGCAATTTCAAAGCGTCGGCTGTCGTGGTGAAAGGGGTCTGGATCATTCATGACAGCCCGTGTTTCATCGCGCAAGCTGCGCCATCCAATCAGCGTTGGATTGGCTTGATTGAGGATCCTTTCTGACAAGGCCACGCCTCCGAGCCCCTCGGGTCCGCAGGTCCATTTGTGCCCAGTAAATGCATAAATATCAGCTGCCTGCGCTGCAGCTTCTATAGGAATTTGTCCCATGCTTTGGGCTGCATCGACGAGCAGAAATGGTTGCTGAGCATGTTGACGAAGCTGGTCTGCTACCGCAGGGATTGGCATCAGCTGTCCGGTGTTCCAAAGCAGATGCGACAGCACCACCACTTTGGTGCGTGGTTGCAGAGAGTCCGCTAAGGCTTGAAGGACGCCGGCGTCGGTTTTGTGTTGCTCTTCACGTCCTTGTCTGAATTGTTGAACAGGGAGGTTGTCGACCTCAAGGTGCTCCCGTCTGGCAAGTTCATGGCAAGCGGCGACGACTCCTGGGTGCTCGCAATCACTGATTAAAAGGCGATCACCGGCTTTGAAGGGAAGTCCCCAAAGGGGCAAAACGCAACCGCTGGTTACGTTTTCGGTGAGCGCTAGGCGGTGTGGTGCCACACCACATAATCGACCGAGCAAGGCACGTGTTTTGTTTGTTTCCGCGCTGATATAGGGCCATACATCCGTGGTGAAGGGGCCCAGCTCTTGGATGCGCTTCCAGCTCGTGGTCATGGCCTCCAACGAAGGCGATGGCAACGGCCCTTGGCCGCCGTAGTTGAAGTAAGTCTTGTTCCCCAGTGCTGGACAGTGATCGCGGAGGTTATTCCTGTGTGCGTGGGTCAAGGTCGTCGTCCGAAAGGTTCCTAGCGCCATCGTTAAAGCACGTGCTGATACCCCACTGCAGCGTGGGGTGCTTATCGATTGTCAATCTCACGTTGGCAAAGAAAAGCGGAAAGAGCCAGGCTGATGGCTTGCCCAAAATGATGAATCAGTTAATCCCGGACAGATCCTTGCCAAAAAGGAGATGCTGGAGCCGAAGCCACAACAGCGGTACGCTTACATTAAGTGCATCACATAAGCCTTGATTGTCCCTGCTGGATCGGCTTGAAAGGATCTATAAATCATCTTTTCTCTCTTCAAAATGGATAGATTAATCGTTGCAAATTACACCTATTGTATTCATCTAAGAGAGGTCTCTAATGCGGCTTAAATGAGGGATAAGTATTCGATCTGAATCGGCGATTTGTGCGCTGACTCGAGCAAGCCATAAACAGTTACTGTTAATTATCACAATACGCTGAATCAGGACCAATACAGGAGATACACTGTTGCCTCAGGCACCGCGTACTGCGCTGGTGGCTTTTACCTCGCTGAAGGTGCTCAAGCATGATGAACCCCTACGTCTTGTATCTGTTCACCCTGCCCGTAGATGAGCCCGAAACCTGTACAAAGGTGAGAGATTTTGTCTTAACGCTTACGAAGGCGCAGCAGGCAACCATTGAATATGTGGCACTACGCACTGACGATGGAGAGCTCACAGAGCTTGCTAAAAAGTTGAATGTTGATAGTGCCCCGACCTTGGTCGTTACGCACGAAAGCGTTTCTTGTGAGCTTGATGCCGATGGTGATGAAGATTGTGACTATGTAGAAAAACCAGTTGAACGCTTCGTTGGAGCCCAAGCAATCACAGAGCATCTTGAAGTCACCATTGAAAGCTATACATACGCAAATCCACCTGAATAATCGACAACAGCATCGCTGATGTCATCAACTCATTCATCTGCTTCGTGGTCCGATACGTAGAAGGGCTCACTGATGCCTGGTTCTTCGTTGTCTAATACAAAAGCACGTATCAAGTCGTCGCTTTTGAAGGCCAAAAGCCCCCGCTCAGGATCAACTGATTCCATCTCGGGATGGTTGTTGACGAGAAGCCTATGGTCTTTCCAGCTTTTTCTAAGGCGAATCGCTTTTTCAGATAGATGCACGAGCAAAGCAAGGTTGCCGAGCACAAGACCAAGAAATACCAATGCCTGCATACACATCCAAGCCTCTTGGTAAAGCCTAGCCGAGAATGATTCTCGTTCTTGATCTCATCTTGTTGGGCGACGGGGCCTTGTCTTGCTGTCGCATCAGTTCATGGCGAGTTTCTGTTTCTGCCTTGTTTGGGGTCTGTCCACGAGAACGTAGGCCAACGTCTTAGCGCTGTGTTGCTCGCCATTGTTGGATAGGTTTTGAAACTTGTTGCTTGAATCGCTCTCGCTAAGGATGCGATTGCTTGGCATTGATGTTGTGTCTTTGTTGATCTTTCCTCGGCTGGATTGTGCTCTCATTTTTTGGCTCCATGGCTACGTTTTGAGTCGATGCTTTCTTGGCCATGGCCGGCGTGGATTGGTTGTGGATCCTGCATCCTTTTCTTGCAGTGGTGTTGATTTATCCACTGATTGGGGTGGTGGTGCGTTTGGCAGTGCAGACGCGTGCACGCCGGCTCCAGAAACAAAAGCTCCCCGTCACGGTGGGGCGTGATCACAGCGATCTGGGTCGTTGGCTTGCAGCAGCGGTGGTGGTGGTGGTTTTGATTGCGCTCTCAGTGGTGATTGGCACGAAGGCTCCACTGGTGCAGTTCGAAGGAGGCCTTTCGCGTGCAATCCAGCTATTGCTTGTGTTGTGTGGAACGATCGTGAGCCTGCTCGCCCTTTGGCGGTGCAAGAGACCCGTGTTGAGGTTGGCTTTTTCTCTCATCACTTGGGCTGGAGTTCTGGGGCTTGGCGCCCAACCGGAGGTATGGCGGCTTTCCGATAACCCCTTTACGCCTGCGTTTTGGCAGTCCCATTACTGGGCTGGCGTTGGGGTGACGGGCTTGATGTTGTTTTCCCTTGGTGCTCGCGCCGAGATCCTGCGTGACATCCGGGTTCGCCGTTTGCATGTCACGGCCAATGTGCTTGCGGCCTTGCTGTTTTTGACGCAAGGCCTCACGGGTACACGCGACCTGCTGGAGATTCCCCTCAGTTGGCAGAAATCCACGATCTATGCCTGTGACTTCAATGCCAAAACTTGTCCTTCTCGCGATCCCAATGCGCAGTCCTGACTGACCCCTTTGGCTAAAGAGAGAGGGTTGTGGCTTCAACCTATGGATTCTTCAGCGTTGAAGACACTGTTTTTGCAACGCGTGAGCTTGGGGGGAAATGAGCTTGAGGCGATGTCGCAAGCTTTTTCTGCTCTCTATCGAAGCTTTCAGACAGATGTTGTAACGCGTGTTTGTTGTTCTCCTGTTGATGGCACGATTTATACATGGATTGATCCTCCCTCGGGCCGTAGCGAGCATGTGAGTTTGTTTTTCCATGGTGGTGGCTACACCATGGGATCTACAGACGATCATTTGCAACTGATTGCCTCACTTGTTGAAGGCTCTGGCATCAGTGTTTTGGGTGTTGATTATCGTTTGTGCCCGAATGATTGTTTTCCTGCACCACTTGATGATGCAGAAGAGGCTTATCGCTGGTTGTTAGCGCAGGGCTATCGATCTGAGGTGATTGCTGTGGCGGGAATTTCTGCTGGTGCAACATTAGTGACGCAATTGCTGCATCGCTGTCAGAGCAAGAGCTTGTCGATGCCTTTGCAGGCATTGGTGATGGCAGGGGTCATGGACTTCAGCTATGGGAGAGAGTCTGTTGCTTTTAATGCCAGTGATGATCTTGTGTCGTTGCAGCGACTCGAGGCTGTCTCTTCCCATTATCTTCCGGGTGATGGTTCCTATGATTCCCGAGATCTTTTTTGCATGCAGCAGGATTACACGTCCTATCCCCGTACCTTATTCCAGGTTGGTGATCGTGAAGTGCTGCTCAGTGATGCCATCGCTTGTTTCTCAACGTTGAAAACAGCAGGGCACGATGTGGCTTTGCATGTTGTGCCTGGAATGATTCATTGCGGGCAGCTCTTTGCACGTGACTTTTTACCTGGCCAACGCGCTACGGCTGAGGCAGCCCTGTTCCTCCGCGAAGGATTCGCTGCCATTGATGCACCTCAGTGAGTGGCATGGGTGAGAGCAAGAAGCAAAAGACTGGTCATTAATACGCTTCCAGTCACAAACCAACCAAGGCGCGTGCGATTCACGGCAGGAATTTCTTCTCGGAAGACGGCCATGAGCAGTCCCCCTCCTAGATATGCCGTGGCGATGGCGAGATGGAGATCGTCCAGTGGGTGGAAGAGTGCTGCGTGCAATAGGCCCAGGATTAGGGCTGCCGTTCCTACCCAGCGCAGGCGTGTGCGGAAGATTGCGGGATGCCGGGCGGCCATGGTCCGATCGGCCAGAAGGACATGGGCGCTGATGGCGATGGTGAACAAGATTCCATAGGCCAACCCGGTGCTGATCAGGGATGGAAGGGAATAGGCATAGAGGTAGCTGATCGCCGCAAAGTGAAGAGTGTGCAGTGATCCCGCAATCCTTCCAGCCTGTCGCTCATGGCTGGCGAGCACATCAATGCTGTACGTCACCATGATTCCAGCCAGGGCGATCAGAAATAGCAACGCCTCTGTGATGGGGGTAGGGGCGAAGGTTTCCATCCCAGGGGCTTTGGATAAGGCTTGTCCATGGCTGGCAAGTTCTGGCAGTAAATGCACAAATACGTAGGCGATTCCCGCCCCACCTCCAAAGGAGGCCCAGCGCACCTGTTCGCGATCAGGTTGCTTTGCCACCTTGCTTGCCAGCCAATGGGCAGAGGCGATCGCTGTCACGCACAGAATGGAAG
>ERZ891134.1525-NODE-1525-length-15608-cov-8.011445_pt1 | contig 15608 bp, 47 predicted proteins | sample MGYA00520888_ERZ891134 | MGnify/ENA primary metagenome ERZ891134 (study PRJEB32303, sample SAMEA104408692) | aquatic metagenome | biome: Brackish water; feature: Coastal; material: water | place: Baltic Sea | collected 2014-10-23 | depth 10 m ... | reverse complement strand
ATACAGAGTTTAGAATAAAATGGCCAAGAGGTGAGATGGGTTCTTTACCAGCAGATTCAGAACAGTTTATGCTTATTGAGGATTTATATAAATCAACTGAGAAATTAATTAAGAACCAAGAAATGAATACATCTAATAAACTTAGAATCGAGTTTATGGAAAAACAAATTAATAAGATGTTAAATGATATTGAAAAGTTAAAAGATGCTAATAGAGAAATTAAATTTGGTAATGGTAATGGAAAGAGTCACTAAAAAGATAATTAAGTACACTCAGCAAAAGTGGGAAGATGCTAAATCTATGAATATGTTTAAGATGCTTAGACAAGAAGTTGAGATAGGTGCTAACGGAACTCAAAGATATACTGTCAAAGAGGGAAAGAATAAAGGTAAGATATTATGATAATTGAAGGAGTAGTAGCACTTTGTATGTTTATTGGAGGTGAGTTGAAGGAACATAGAATACAAGAAGGTATGAGTGATTGTTTAAAAGGTAAAAGACTTGCTGAACGAGAAGTTAATAATAGTGTTCAGTATAAATGTGATAAAGTAAAAGCAGAACTTGAAACAAATATTGATGGGTCTAAATCTATTAAATCTTTAATATTGGAATAATGGGAAAATTTGAATTGGTATTATTAATGTGTTCGATAGTCGCACAAGATTGTGCTGAACCTAAACATCAACCACATTTATATCAAAGTCATTTTGATTGTGCTGCTGCAGGTTATATTCGGTCATTAAAAGAATTACATACCCTTGAAGAAACTAATGTTAATAATTTAAAAATTGTTGTATCGTTTACTTGTACTGAAATAACAGAATCCTAGGCTAAATATCTTGCAATCTTTTCTAAAAGAATATGCATATCTTCAAATTTAACTTTAGCTTCTCTCAACATAGCACTCACAATTCCTGAATTTTGTTTCTTAAAATGTAAATGAACTTTATCTTTTGGGTATAGCGAATGTTCTGTAATAAATTGTCCTTGATTATTTATAATCAATTTAAATACAGCTAATTCTGCTTCTTTTCTTTTAACTCTTTTGCTAGTCTTTTTTATTTTTCGAGGTATCTGCATTTTGCTTTCTCAACAAATCCATTAAAAAATCATCATCACCCTTTTCAGATTGTAATTTAGTCATTGGTTTTTCATTGTTCGTATAAACTTCTAATGTTTGAATACGAGTGGGATTAGTCATAAATATAGGAAACTTAGGATTACTTCTTACTTTTACCATAAAGAATCCATCTTCAGCAACACCAAAAGTTTCTATATTTTTTATATCTAAATCATTTGAGCCTACTAAACAAACTCTTAAATTGTAAATGGGTGGGGTTGAATTAATTTGTTTGCCACCCATATCATAAATTTTATTTACCATTGTTATCCATCACTATCATCAATTAAACTATCAATACTTTCAGTATGTATTTCATTTAATTTTTCATTGTTTCTTTGTATCTTCTTTTTTAAATGGTCTTTCAAATCATCTATCTTTACATATAACATTTTATCTATTGTAGGATTAATTCCATACATAGGTAAATCATTTAATGAAGATATAATTCTTCTAAAACCTCTTGCTCTTTTTTCTAATTGTGTTATTTGTGATTCATTAATCATAGTCTCTCTCCAATATCATTTCAAGATAATGAATAGCTTTTTCAATATCTTTTCTTTTTCCTTTAAACGGATGCCTACAAATATATTTAATAGCATTACCTTCTGCAAACTTTAAATTATTTTCATTAATAAATTCTGCAGGTTGTACCTTAAAAGATTTATAATGACTTCCATCCACCTGCTTATTAAGTGAATCATAAACTACATTTTTAAATATATTTTTATCTGTCATTTTTTATAGGTCCTTCTTCAATCATCTTATGTCTTCTTAAATCTTTTTCTGTTGGTTGAAGTGTATCATTCAATTGGTCATATGTCAACAATGGATTCTTTTTTAATTTTTTTACTATCCATTTATAAGACCAAGGTTGTAACTTTAATGTTGTATCTTGCCAATAATGAGTTTGAGGAGGCATCAATGTAAATATATTTTTTACATTTACCTTAGCTTGTTCTTCTTTATTCAACAATCCTTTCAACCATATAACAAGAAACTGCTCTGCCTTTCTTCTTATCTTACTCATTTTCTTAGTGTTCATTCTTTACCTCTTTTTTTTCATGTAAAACTTCATACATTGCTTCACACTTTGAATTAGGACAACTGTAATTACTTGTAAATAAATAATTAGATTCACCATATACTTCCTCTGTATCAAAATCATTACCCCAAATTACAGGTGTTAAACAGTAAAAACATTTCATTACTTTATTTCTGTAAAGTTTGTTTCTCTATCAAAATATTTATAATCAATTGTAATAGGTTTAAATTCTTCTAAACATTCTATTACATCAGACTTTTTAAATTCTTTACAAGAATACACATCTAATTGTAATAAAGCAGGGTCGGTCTCATCCCATGTATGAATACCAATATGAGATGTATCTATAATAACAACACCACTCAAACCTTTATTACCTTTCTTAGATACTTTAGATGAATATGGACCTGCTAATATATTCATATCTATTTTATTTACTAGCTTAGTCATCCAATCAATTGTTTGTTGTTCAGTTTTTACAGGCTGTTTAACTTCTGCTCTGATAAGAAGATGTTTATGTTTAAGCATATTTTTTATTAAAAGTTTTTAATTCTTCTTTAAAGTTTTTAGTTATTTCTTCTACATTAGGTTCTTTATTTACTTCAGCTAGATAAACATTTTTACTAGCATATTTAAATATTCGTAAACCTTTACCATTATTACTATCTTTATAACACTCAAATTTATGAGTACAAAATTGACAGCCAATTGATAATTCTTTATTACCTGCCTTAGTGTTACTTAATGGATAACATTTTTCTTCAGGTGGTTCTTTCTTTTCTAATGTTTCTCTTAGTGTTTTAATTAAATGACTAGCATTAGGTTTAGCTAAATCATCAGGTTGATACAAACATATATCACCTGACACTTTATCTATAACAAGAAACGCACCTTTCTTTGTACCTTCAGCTTGTTCATACCCTGCTATCTGTGCATGATAACCAAATGGGTCATCACCTAATAACTCACCTGATTTAAATTTCTTAAAACTAAATGATGATGCTGACTTAACATCACATATCTCTCCATCTATTTTACTATCTATATGTCCAGTAATACCATCTATCTCAACTTTCTTTTGTTGGTCTTCAATTTTATGTCCTGCTAATTCAGCTAAGAATAAAACTAAATGCTCTAGTATATGTCCATATAAAAATTTTAAATTAAGACTATCATCTCCAGCCATGTATTTTTTAGGACTAAACCTATCATACCATAACTGTCTAGGTGGTTTACCTAGTACTGACATTCTTAACATTCCTTGTTTTTTTCTATCAGGGTTATTCCAAGCTAACAACGCTTCTTTGATGTTATCAAGAAACTTATTCATTTGACTATCTGAAATTTTAGCTGACTTCCCTTTAGATATATTTGCTATTAGCTGTTTAATGTCTGTTGCTAAAGTAGAAATATCCTTAGTGTGTTTCTGACCAGTTGTTTCCAATTTTATATTCTCCATTTAGTGGACACCGAACATTTAATAAATCTCCTGCATCTCTTATTGATTGTACTGCAAGTCTTCCAAACTCGTCTGCTCTATCTGCTTGAACTTCATATTGAAATTCATCATGCACATTCACAACTGGGAAGGCTCTGATTCGTTTAGTTATAACATATTCTTCTAGCAATGTCAACGCTTTTTTCATAACACAAGCACCTGCACCCTGCAATAAAGTATTTAAAGCTGCGTGAGGATGTCTTATAATTATTTTTCTTTGGTCGATTCCTCTGACCCATCTACGTTGAGCCACTCTTTCCACTTTTTCTCGTAAGCGTCTAAGACTTGGTGTTGCTCTAAGAAATTTTTCTTTAATTCTTTCTCCATCTCTTTCCGAGCCTCCAATGATAGAGCCGATTTTTCTATTCCCTGCCCCATATATGAAAGCATAGATGAAAGTTTTAGCCTCATCTCTTGATTCCAAACCAGCAGCAATTTGATTTGATGTGTGTATATCTCCATTAATGACTTCATTTATATAATCCTTATCGTTCATGTAGTGTGCCAACATCCTTAACTCTAGCCCTGATGCATCCACACCTACTAATTTATAACCCTTTTCTACTATCCATAATCCTCTACATTCTTTACCATATGGAGAGTACACAGCAGGTACTTGAGCCATATTGGGCGATTGATGACTCATCCTACCTGTAATTGTACCATTGGTAATTACTTTGCCATGTACTCTTCCGTCTTCTCTAACTGCTTCAATCCAGGAGGAAACTTGGGCGATTCTTTTTTGAAGCATTAGAAACCTGTTAATTAATTTAGCCTCAGGAATATTTTTTATTTCAGATAAAACTTTTTCATCTACAATAATATGTCCTTTGTCTGTTTTCTTTTTAGGTTTCCAACCAAGCATAACTAATCTTTCTGCTATCTGTTGTCTTGAACCTAAATTAAATTCTTTATATTTTACTTTAGTAAAAGGTACACCTTTAACGTAACCTCTTGCTTTATTATTTGCTTTGGGAATAAACTCTTCTTCTATCTTTAATGGTGGGAAAGTTTTTCTAACTTGTGTTGTTAAGTCATTCATATCTTCTTGGAACTTAGCTTGTAGTCCATAAGCATTTACTATATCTAACTTAAATCCTTTATCGTGTTGAGCCTGTATTATTTTAGCAACATCATGTTCTAATTGTACTGACTCTCCAAAATCTACAACTTTTCTTATTAAGAATTTATAAAGTCTTTCAGTTAATTCAACATCATTTCTACAATACTTTAACATATCATCTGATAGATAATCAAACTGTTCAAACTCTATCTTAGCTTGACCTAGTTTAGTACCCCAATTTTTAAGAGAGTGTCCACCATCTATTACTGGGTTTAACAATCTTGATAAAACTAATGTATCTGTAATCTTACAATTAGTAAATAAATCTTTACCAAATAATTTATTAACTACTGGTACATCAAAGCCTATTATATTATGTCCAATAAATTCTTTAGTCTGTTTAGTAAAGTCTTCAAACCTATGTAAGTTTTTACCATCTGTAAATTGATAATAAGTCTTATCATGTTTACAGATGATACACCAAATTTTATCTGCATTGATTGTAGTCTCTATATCAAAAACTACTTTATCAAATTTCATCTACTTCAACCTCTTTCAGCCTACCTGTATCAGCATCATAACGTAAGTCACAACATGGACCAGTTAATCCTGCAAATCTATTCTTCAATACTCTTACTCTTGTTGTATTTCTAATATCAGGGTCATCATTCTGAGCATCTCTCTCTAAACCAATTACCATATCAGATAATTGTCCTATACTTGCTGAGCCTCTTAATTGTGATAGAGATGTCGCAGCACCCTCTTCGTGTCCTTTTCCCTCAGGTCTTCTTAGGTGTGATACAACTATCATAGCAACGCCTGTCTCTTGTACAAGTGTTCTAAGTCTAGTCATAATCTCATCTAATGCTCTTCGTTCATCTCCATGACTTTGGTCTGATACTATAATACTAACGTGGTCAATTATAATATACTTACAATCTAATCCCTTAGCTAAGTATCTAACTCTTGATACAATATTATCAATAGAGTTTGAGCCAAAATGGTCAAACATAAATACTCTGCCTGTACCTACTGTTGCATCAAAGTAAGTCTTCATCTCTTCTTTACTTACATGAACATCAGGTAAATGTAATCTTTGATTTGCTTCAATACTCATCAAACCCTTAGAAGTTATTACTGGTGTTTCTTCTAACATTAACAAACCAATATTATCTTCTGTTGATTTAATCATATGATGTACTACTTCTCTCATCACTTGAGTTTTACCTAAGCCACTACCTGCTGTAAATGTAATTAACTCTGCTGGTCTAATACCATAAGTAATTTTATTCATACCCTCAAAAGGATATTGAACAAATGATTTTAAAGTTGGTTTAGTTATATCATCAAATAATATATTAGCATTTATAATACCATCAGGAGCATATAGTTTTGCATCCCAAAATGCCTTAGTATATATTTGTATTTTGTTTTTCTGTAAACAATCTGATGCATCTTTATATCCCTCAGGTAAATGAATTATCTTACACTTTCCAGGAGAAAATAATTCGGCTACTTTTAAAGCACCCTCACGACCTTGGTCATCATTGTCAAAATTTATTATGACATTATCAAATTGTTCTAACCAATCTAAACTTCCTTTAATATCTTTTACTGCTGAAGTAATACCATTTTTAATACTAACTACTGGAGTTTCATATCTATCTGTCTTAAACATTTGATAAGCTGATAAACAATCCAACTCTCCCTCAGTTATAATTACATATTTATTTTTAGAGAATAGATGTTCACCAAACAAACCTGATACTTTAGTATTACCTTGTAAACTAAATTCTTTTAACTTTGTATATCTAGTTTTTGTTGCAATCTTTGCACCCTGTTTATCATGATAAGGATAATAATGATTTGTTATATTACCAATACTATCCATCTTAACTGTAACACCATACCTTTTACAAGTATGTTCTTTTATATTTCTATCTATAATTTCTGCATAGTTAGATTGTTTGAGATAATCCTTTACCTCATATTCATTTGTTGATTTTGTTGATTGTATTTCTTGTGTTTCCATATTGTATTCCTTTATGTATTCTTGACAAGAAAAACAATATGCTGACCCATCCTTGTTTATTGAAACTGCATCACTACTTGAACATAGTGGACAAGGCATATGATATTTTATAAACCCATTATTATTTGTTTCCATTGTCGCCCTCATTATTTGTTATTGCATAAAAAAAGGAGAGGCAATCACACTACTAATCGCCTCCCCCTCGGAGTTAGAAAATGAACTATCTAAATTATTCATTCTCGATTGATGATACTAAAAATCTTCCTTGATGTCAACACCATTCTCAGATTTTTCTACATTAAAATCTTCTCTAGGTTGATATTCAATAAGGTCAACAACCTGTACTGCTTGTAAGTCTAAGCCTGTACCTGTCTTCCCTTTATAATTCCAATCATATGATTTATACATAACCTTTACTTTACTACCATTACCAACTATCTTATCTAATGGTTTCTTCTCTGCATCAACTAATGTTGGTTGAGAGTTTCTATCTCCATTTGCTTTAGAGACTTTACGTTTAAAAGTTACAAGGTTCTTAACTGACTTGTCTTCTATAACAGACTCTTTCAGATTAATACCTTTACTCTTAAACTCTTCTGCATCCTTATCAGATAAGGCTACATCTACTCTCCACATTGGTTCAAACTTTTCATTGGGTCTCGTGATTGAAGCCCAGTATGCTGTTCCTTCTACTATTGCCATTTTATATTTTACCTCTATTTATATTTTTATTTATTTTATGATGAAATATTAACACGATTATTCTTCCTTGTCAACAATTATTTCTTCTTCTTTTTTTAAGACTTCTTCAATCTTCTTGTTGATTGTGTTTTTTATATCCTCTTTTTTCTTAGCTTTTTTCTCTACCTCAGCTACTCTTTTGCCTAAGTTTTCTACATCAGAGTTAGCTTGTTCCAACTGAATTAAAAGTTTCTTAATTCTTGCATCTTTGTCTTCTGACAATTTAATTAAGTCTTGCTTCTCATCAGTTAAATTTTTTAATTGTTCCTTATATGCTGATATTAATTCTCTGTTACTCATATATATTTAATTATTGTTCCTCCAAGTATTATTAAAAATAATATTAAATCTACCTAAAATATTAATATAAGAATGTTCCACCACATTATAAACTATAACATCTTTCATTAAATATTTCTTTAATAGGAATGACTACACATTTACTGGCTCTATAATCTCCTATGTTTTTAGTATGTGTCTTCTTGTATTTCTTAACAATCTTTTTTAAAGTTGTTACTCTAAACACTAACATACAATATTCTTTCTTCTGTTGTTCAAGAATATGAAACCACCACTTAGCATCTGTCTTATCAATACCACTAGGGTTACCTCTATACTCATATTCAATTGCTATGTTACCTGTTTTTCTCCACCAGCTTCGTTCAGTTTTGATTTCTACTTTATCATTACTTAACAATTCGGCAACCCTTTTCTCTCTGACTTGACCATACTTTAAATCAATATCAAATTTAGAAGTGTTATTTAATTTCATCTTACCTTTCATTTTCGAATGTACACATATATTCTAATAAAAATTTATTCAAGTTTTTAAATTTAAATAACTTCTTAATGTTAGCCTCTTTTATTTTTTTAAATATTCTGCAAACAAAATGAGGTGACATATTCGCATTAGAACAAACATCAACAAAGTAACTATCTTTAGGGTTAAACCAATCATTAGCTTCATCAATTATTCTTTTTCTACTTATACCCCATGCATGAATATCTGTATCAAGTGCATCCATTATTGCTCTTACAATAACACTACGCCACAACAAAATTTCAGGTGTTATGTAATAGCCTTGTCCTTTACCCTCCATCTGAGAGTTTAATGTATTACTATTTTGTATCATTTTATATCTGAGAATTTTATAGAAGTTTGTTTTACTTTACCTATTCTCTTTTCATATTCTTTTTCTGTTAACTCTTCAATTGTATTTCTACTTTCCTTAACATCCTTAGATGATATTGTAGCATTATCTGTAAACTTTAATTTATTTTTAAGTTTTTCTTCATGCTTTACATCAGGATGATAGTCGTCTATACACATATGTATAGTTACATAGGTTTTCTTTAAGTAAAACTTATTCATTATTTTATTCCTTTATTATTTCTATTGCCCTTGCATGAGCAGGATGACGTTTAATATAACCTTTCCACTCCATATAACATAAAAGATTAAATATACCACTCTTTGATTTAACTCCCATATAAGTTCTCATATCATCAAACGTAGGCATAAAATTATTTTTGTTAGCATAAGATTTTAAAAATTTTAAAAGTTTATATTGTTTAGGTGTTAACATTGTATTAATCATTACTAATCCAACCTCCATCAGCTACTCTCTTATCTTCTATTTGTTTCTCAAGTTCTTTTATTCTTACTTGTAATTCACCATTTTGTTTTTGATGTACCTTACTAATTGCTTCAAGATTTTTTATTGTTAATTGCTGTTCACTAATTATTCTTTCCAAGTCATTAGAGCCTTTAGTTTTCTTAGCCTCTTGTACTGTATCAAGAATAGATTTTAAATATGTATCAACCATTAGTACTAAAACTTTCCTCAGTTCTTACTACATCTTTTTCACCTAAACTATATGCAACAGATTGCTCGAATAAATAATAATTATTCTTATCATACTCTTCTGTCTTCATCATAAGTCTAGCATAATCATCTGCATCTGCTCTTGTTGCAAATCCTTTTTGTGCATAGAAAGTAGTTTGCCCATCTAGCTTTGACATAACTATGTATCTATTTGCATTTACATTTTTTTCTTTTGTTCCAAACATTTATATCCTCCTATTTATCTTCTTTAATTTTAACAATTAATTCAATTGTTGTACTTGAATGTTGTGAGATAGTATCTTCAAACTCATCTATTAAAGGTAACAATCGTTTTAAATTATTACTTTCATTTATATCAAGTGAATTTTCTAATTGTAAATTACTACCTCTCTTACCATTTTTCCAAGGGTAAGTGTAATGTTCAATCTTAGTTTTACTTACGTACATTTATATCCTCCTAGTTTCTTGTATCAATAGTTCATTCCCAAACTTTGATTTTTTATTTTTTCTTTTTATATTTTTCCTAAATAGTTTAAGGAAATAATTATATGTAAATATAGTATAGTTTATTTTCTTACCATTTTTTTTCATAAGTTACTTCCTTAATTCTTTTATTGTATTGATGCTTTAATATCTCTTTAGCAATTGAAAGTGTAGGGTTCGGTGACATTTGTTTTGAACATCCTGACAACACAAACATTCCAAGTACTATTAAAAATATTAATCGCATTGTTCTTTAGTTGGTTTTAATCCTGTGTTCTTATCATATAACCATACATATGAATAAGCCACATCACCATCTTTATCTAAACATTTTTTACCTAAACTTAATCTAGGGTTTTGAATACTCGAACACCCAATTAAAGTTATTGATATTAAAATTATTAATATTGTTCTCATTTATTCTCCTTGTTAAAGATTATCTTATCATAATTAATAAGAAAAGTCAAGTATTAATTTACTGTTTTTTCTTTACACATACCACTCTCAATTAAACCTTTTGCTGTTCTTCCAAACCATCCTTGCAAGTGCCAACAAACTCCAGTATCTATTAAGTATTGCCACGCTCTTAGTTCTTCTTCTGCTGTTTTTGCAGGTATATATCCCTCACAAATTCCTACTGCTGTGTGAGTATCATATATCATTTCTCTTTGTAGTTTCATTTTTTTATACATCCTATAATATTCCACCTCTTGTTTATCTAAAAAACTTGTTCTATTATAAATAGGTTTCTTTAGTTTAATTCTTCTAGCCATTAATCCTCCATTATATCTTTTATCTTAGCAAGTTTTTCTTGTTGTTCATTCAAATCATCCCATACTCTTCTCTCATTTTTATTTTTACTGCGAATATAATGGTATAAATCCATATCACCAACAGTAATAAACTCACTTTTACTTTGAGAGTATTGTTCTTTATCTAAATGTTTTACTATATCCTCAGGTACTTTACTCTCACCTATCAACTCAATTAACTTTATTACTTTTCTCAACTTCATTTGTTTCCTCCTTTAAATAATGTTTAATTATTTGTTGTGATGTTTTAATTCTTTTAGACGTTACAAGAAAAGGGATAATAGATTTACACACTTCGTAACATTCCTCATTCAAAACCACCCACATTTTTTGAGGTTTAGATAATGTTCCCTTGCTTGTTACTCTTGGTTTTCTATAATAAATTTTACCCCCAAATATTTCTTTTAATAATTCAATAGGTTTAAAATCTGTATTACAAACTTCCATCCTTATTCTTTTGTATGGTTTAGTTTTATATTGTATATAACCTTCGCCATCTACAAAACCTCCTGCCCATACAAGCATATTATTTATGTTACTTATCATTCTTTACTAACTCAGTTAAATCTTTTCTAACATAACTATCTTTCCAACTATCATATCTATCACACTCGCCCATCAGCCAAGCATCAAAGTCTAAATCTAAAGCCTTCTCATACGCCTCAGTTTTATTCTTAGCCTCAACTTCATTGTGATACATAACTACTTCTTGTCTCCACACTCTATACGTTTTCATTAGTTCAACCCCAAATATCTTAGTTCATCCATTAAATTTATATCATCAGCTATACCTAACACTTCTTCTTCTGTTAGATTATGTTCACTTAATCTATCTTGTATATCGTGTTTGATAAAACTTCTCATTACTAATTGTTTAGTAACATCTTCTAAATGTTTTATTTTTTCTTTTAGTTTTTTTATTTTTTGCTTATCATTCATTTCCACCCCATTAGTTTTAACAAAACTCTCTCTATCTTATCTATTAATTTAATTAGTTTCTTCTTCATCTTCCCCTTTCATTTCTTGTACATCAATTAATCTCCAAGGCAATTTAAGTTTATCATTTTCTGATTTTATTTCTGCCTCGTATTCATCTTTTGCATACACAAAAAATTCTTTTAACACTCTATATCTATTCATCAGTAGTATCATCTCCTCCATATTCTGTTTGAATATCATCTCCTATTTCTGTACCAGTAAACTTAACAATAGCCCCATCCTCTTCGTATGTTGCATCATCTACCAAGTCAACGGCACAAGCCAAGTCTGTTATCTCTCCTCTACTTAACTGCTTATCACTTTCAATTTCAAAATTTCTACAATCTTGTGAGTACTCCTCATAAGTATAGAAGTATTTTTTCTTAGGCATTGGAACATCTGCGTTCCTATATTCTTCTTCCCTTGTCATTGGTTTCATATGCTCAGCATCATCAGGGTTAACATCATCAGGATGTAACTCTTCTGCGTACACATCTAAGTTCCTAAAGTCAAACGTATCTACTATCTTATCTTTTGCTTCTTGCTCATCTTTTGCATCAACTAGACTTGTCTGCGTAAGTATTACTTTATATCTAATCATCAAATACTCCTGTGTTATTTTTATATTCTTCTATAAATTTTACTATATTTTGTGTTGTCTCTTTTGGTATAACATCTTCTTCTATTATCTCTGTGTGCCAAGTACCATCTTCATACTCCCAAACTACTGTGATACCAAAATTTTTAGCTTTTTTATTTTTTCTTTTCTGCATCTATCCTCCTATATTTTTATTGCTTTATTATTTTAGCGTTATATAATTCAGCATTTTTCTTAGCTTCTTTCTCTGCTTTCTTCTTTGAAACATTAAAGGCTCTTCCAAAACTAACACCCTCGTTACCTTCCCAACTAATTAAACTGACATTATATGTTTTACCACTCCAATGTTTTTCAATTTTTACTTCGTACACATATCCTCCTATATTTTAGTTCCAAATACTGAGTACTCTTCCTCAGGTTCATCATCCATATAAGTAAACTTAATTCCTACTGGTTTAGGTTTCCTCTCAGGAAAATGTTTATCAAACTCTTCAAACCATTCATCAAAGTTATATGTAATAGTGTCATTCCATTCTTGTCTGTAACCCTCTTCATCTAATCCCCATCTTACATTTATAGTACATTGTTGAGTATCAAAATCAATTACTTCACTATCACTCCAACCATCTTTATATAAGCTATCGTGTCTAAAACATTCTGCCATATATTGCCCCCACTCTTCTAAACTTTCCTCACTCCATACTCTTTTTAATTTCTTAACATCATAATAAAAACTAGCCATTATTTATTCTCCTCTTTTATATCATATAAATATTCAGGTTCAATATCCTCTAAAGCTTCAGCTATCCAAGAGTGGTCTCCATCATATTCATAAAACTTTTGTTCTCCTGTTTCATTTTCTTTAAACAAAACAACTCTCCATATTTTTGTGGGTAAATTATTCCAATCTGTTTTACTCATTATCTATCTCCTCTTGCTTTATGGTTCGCCTCTTCTTGTTCTTCCTCTGATATATCTTCGTCATCCTCATCAGGTTCAGGTGGTTCATACCATTTACTTGATAAGTGTTCATTGTTATCATAAACATCTGCCTCAATATCCCCTGCTATCTCAGGTATATTAAATTTATGTGTATCAAATCCTGCTTTTTTACATCTGCTTATAAATTCATCTGATACTACACTTCCACTTGCCATATAAACACCATCACCCATCTCACCACTTGCATATTCTTTATAACAATCATCAGCTATATCAAATATTTTTTGAGGTGTATCTTTATACTGTTCTGTTTCCATTATATCTTCCTCTTATTTTTACCAGTTAATACATATAGATAACCTTTTTCATTAACTATTATTTCTTTTTTTAAATACTTAATCATATCTATTGCATCATCATAATCCCAAGCCAGTATTCTTATAGCTTGTGTATCTGTCTTGAATAGATACTCTGATTTTATTTCTTTACTCATTCATCCTCCTTATTTTGATTGATACTCTTCTTCTACATCCTCAAACACTTGCTTAACAACATCATCATTAACTAAGTAAGGGTTTGAATTATCATTAAAGAAATATTTGTTTTGTAATATAGCTTTAACTTCTTCTAACTCTACGTCTCCTCCTCTGTTAGAAATAATATCTTCTATTTCTTCTTTGACTTCTTCAATGGCTTGTTTAACTTTTCCCATTCTTGTATCTCCTTATCTTTTATTTTTAGATTTTCTTTTAAGCCCTCAACTTTCCAATTTTTTTCTATCATCAATTGTTTCATAGTTTTCTTTTCCATTATACTATCCCCCAAAATTCAAAGTCATCTTCTAACTGTTGCATAACTTTGTCTCTATCAATATCATCTTCTGCATAAAAATCTTTTATCTGCTCTTCTAATACAGAAAAATCTAACTTACCTTTAATAATATCAACACATAATTTAATCTCATTATCTGAGAAGTGTTGTTTTATTTCAGTAATTGTTTTCATAGTTCACTCCGTTGTTAGTGTTAGTACTTACCACAAGATTGTGGCAATTGTATGGTATCAACCATAACAATTTTGTCGCAGGTATTTTTATCAACATACCATTTAATGTTCTATAAATGTTCTTATAATGTTTTCTTTTACAACAAATAAGATAGTATATAATTATATATAGATAATTAAGGGTATTAATCATATGTACCATTACAATATTTAACTGATATATATAACTAAACATACCAATACTTCTTCTTATTAATTTTATTATACTCAATAACTTTCCATTGTATTCTTTTAGAAAATTTATTTCTCTTGCCATATTCAAGTGCCTCTTGTTCTGTCTGCCAAAGTTCATTTGAAAACATTTGAAACTTATCCACAGGTTTGTATATAATAAAGTACATATGTTCTTCTTTTGTTCTATGTTTGTTCTTATAATGTTCTAGTTATGTTCTATTGATTTAACTTTTCTATTTCCATCTCCAGTATTATAATCAACAATACCAGTTCTCTTATAGGTTGAATTATCTAACGTATCATAGATAGTTTCAAGTCTAAGTTGTATCTCACAAAGTTTTGAGTTATGTTCTTTGTGTTGTTCTTTAACAATTAACTCAATTGCTTTTGCTAATTTTACTTTGATTGATTTAACATTGCTATCACTAAGCATACTCCACCTCCTAAGATTATCATTTGTAATTCTAAGTTCGCCTCTAAAAATATTTCAATCATACTTCCTCCCCTTGTATTAACTCCCATTGGCAATCATCATTATAAATTGCATTAGGATATTTTTCTTTAACTTGTATATCCTCACATTCAAAACAAGTATAATCATTATGAATATCACAACCTTGACTACAATCTTTATTAGGTTTAACGTGTTTTAATAAGTTCATACTTCCTCCCCTTGTTTGTTAAAAGATTTATTTAAATTAGGAACAAACAAAGTTCCAGTATCATTTAAATAACTCAACATATTTTTAAACCATTGATTGTTTATTGTATGTTGTTCCTCACTTAAACCCTCATAGTATTTCTCACTCCAGTTCATACTACCTCCTCTATATAACTTTCGTCATATGATTTTCCACACTCCCACTTATCATAGTCATCATATATACTATCGTCTTCAAGCATTTTTTCTGCTTGTTCCATATCTTTAACTTCAACCTCTTTGTATTTTATATGATTAACATGCATAATAAATCTAACTTTCATACTACCTCCCTATTTTTTTCTTCCTACCCATTGGAAGTTTTTGTTCTTTACTTATAGACTTTCCATCTTTTAACCATTGTACTAAAGCACTTTTTATTTTAGGATATTTTATTTGAAAACTTTTAACTGCTCTCTTATATCCTCTACTCTCTATCACTTCTTTAGTAGGTTCAAAGTCCTTATCAATATTTCTAAAATGAAATTCAAATATTTTTTTATCACTCATT
>ERZ891134.1524-NODE-1524-length-15616-cov-7.036630_pt1 | contig 15616 bp, 18 predicted proteins | sample MGYA00520888_ERZ891134 | MGnify/ENA primary metagenome ERZ891134 (study PRJEB32303, sample SAMEA104408692) | aquatic metagenome | biome: Brackish water; feature: Coastal; material: water | place: Baltic Sea | collected 2014-10-23 | depth 10 m ... | reverse complement strand
AATCAGAGCATCTGCAGGAAAAGTGGGCACCTCTCCTCAACTATGAGGGTCTTGACAAAATCTCAGATCCCCATCGTAGAGCGGTAACCGCCGTCCTGCTGGAAAACCAAGAAAGATTCATGCAAGAGCAAGTCGCCTTTGAGCACGGCGGCATGATTGCAGAACAACCTACCAACTCTGTTGGTAATGGTGGATACACCTCCTCAGGTGGTCAGACAGTTGCAGGTTTCGACCCTGTTCTGATCTCCCTGATCCGTCGCTCAATGCCTAACCTGGTCGCTTATGACCTGGCTGGCGTTCAGCCAATGTCTGGTCCTACTGGACTGATCTTCGCGATGCGCTCCAAGTACACCTCTCAAGGTGGAACCGAAGCACTGTTCGACGAAGCAGATACCGCATTCTCTGGTCAGAACGAAGGATTCGATCTGACTAATGGCTTCTCTGATGCTGCTGCTGGTCTGGGTACTACCGCACAAGCAGGTAGCAACCCATCTGCCCTCAACCCCGTTGCAACCGCTTCTTCAACCGGTTATAACGTTGGTCAGGGTATGCAGACTGGCGATGCTGAAGATCTCGGTAGTACCGGTGACGCCTTCAACGAAATGGCTTTCTCGATCGAGAAGGTCACCGTTACCGCCAAGTCAAGAGCACTCAAAGCAGAGTACTCCCTGGAACTGGCACAAGACCTCAAGGCAATCCATGGTCTGAATGCTGAAGCGGAACTCGCCAACATTCTCTCTTCTGAGATTCTGGCTGAGATCAACCGTGAAGTCATCAGAACCGTCTATAAGGTTGCTGAGCAAGGTGCTGTTTCTAACACCGCTACTGCTGGTATCTTCGACCTTGACATCGACTCCAATGGTCGTTGGTCGGTTGAGAAGTTCAAGGGTCTCCTGTTCCAAATCGAGCGCGATGCTAACGCAATTGCACAGCGCACTCGTAGAGGAAAGGGCAACATGATCCTCTGCTCCGCAGACGTTGCTTCCGCCCTCACCATGGCTGGCGTTCTGGATTACACTCCAGCACTCAACGCTAACCTGAACGTTGATGACACTGGTAACACCTTCGCTGGTGTTCTGCAAGGTAAGTATCGTGTTTATATCGATCCTTATTCTGCAAACCTGACCTCAGGTAACGCAAGCGCAGGCAACCAGTACTACGTTGTTGGTTATAAGGGTTCTTCACCTTATGACGCAGGTCTGTTCTATTGCCCATACGTTCCTCTTCAGATGGTTCGTGCCGTTGGCGAGAACAGCTTCCAGCCCAAGATTGGCTTTAAGACCCGCTACGGCATGGTCGCAAACCCATTCGCTGAAGGAACCACCGTTGGCGCAGGTCGTCTTCGTGTTAACAGCAACCGCTACTACAGAAGAGTTGCAGTTAAGAACCTCATGTGATCAATACTCACAAGAGTTAATCAAGGACCCTTCGGGGTCCTTTTTTTATGCTAACGAATAAATAGTTAAAAAACACACCATGGCATATTACATTACTAAACCCGCCCTTGTTGATTCTTCAATTACTTTGTATTACAAAGGTGACAATAGATGGTCTGATGATGCTTCCCAAAAAGTAACTTATGAAACTGAAGAAGAAGCAAATAACCTGATGGTAAATCCTGATGGTAGAAATGGTGGATGGTCAAATGCTACCGTAGTGAGTGAATAATGGCAACAAGAAAATCTGCTAAAGATAGACCAGGAACACCACTTGACAATAGAAACTTTCTTTCACCAACAGGATTTAAATTTTCACTGAAGAGAAGTCCTGCTGTTGCATTTTTCTGCAATCAAGCCAATATTCCATCATTAGATCTTGGCGTTGCAGTCCAACCAACATATCTGAAAGATATTGATGTGCCTGGAGATAAAATCCAATTTGGAGATTTGACTTTAAGATTTTTGGTAGATGAAGATCTTGTCAATTACATGGAAATTCAAAACTGGATTCGTGGACTTGGTTATCCAGAAAGTTTATCAGAATTTGATAGACTTGAAACTGAAGCTGTTCTTCCAGGTAATTTTAATAGAAGTGGAGATAACATCTATTCTGATGGGACTCTCCAAGTATTAAGCAGCAATTTGGTTGCCAAGTTTAATGTGAATTTTAAAGATATGTTCCCATATTCTTTATCCACTATTACTTTTGATGCTACCGATACTGATATTGAATACTTTACAGCAGAAGTAAGTTTCAAGTATACTGTATATACATTGACAGATTTAAACAATAACCCCCTATGATAGATCTTGATAAACTTCAAGATATGTGGGAAAAGGATGCGAAGATTGATATGGATAATCTCCATATAGAATCAACAAATGTTCCCACACTTCACGCGAAGTATTTTGAAATGTACAACACGATCTTTCTTTTGAGAAAGAAAGCAGAGCAACAGAGAAAAAATATTCGACACGAACGCTATGAGTATTTTAGTGGAAAAGCAGATCCTGATGTTTATGTGGAGAATCCATTTCCTAAAAAAATTAGGGATAAGGACACTATGCAAAAATATTTGGATGCAGATGAGAAGCTTTCAACAATCTGCTTGAAGATTGATTACTACGATACAATGCTTGTTTATATTGAAAGCATTCTAAAGCAGATTACTAATCGTACATATCAAATCAAGAATGCAATTGAATTCATGAGATTCAATTCTGGACTGGGGTAATAAATACCCATAGATGAATGGATCTACGTGATTGATACGACGGCTAACCTTGTTATATCAAAATCCAACGAAGTATTTTTAAAAATCAATACGGAACCTCATATTGAATATGAACTTAGAGATCACTTTAAGTTTGAGGTTCCCAATGCAAAGTTTATGCCCCAGTACCGTGGAAGGAATTGGAATGGGGAGATTCATTTGTATGACATGCGTTCTAAACAGATCTATGTTGGTCTGTTAGATAAGATTGTCAATTTTTGTGAGCAATATGGTTATACTTACAAGTTTGAAGACAATAAATTCTATGGCACTCCATATGAGGAGAATGAATTAATATCATATGAGGGTGTTAAGGATTACATGAATTCCATTTGTGCCCATACTCCCAGGAAGTATCAAATTGAGGGAGTATATGGTGCCCTAAAGCATAATAGAAAACTATTGATATCGCCCACTGCTTCTGGCAAATCTTTGATGATTTACTCTCTTGTAAGATATTATGTTGACAGAGGGCAAAAAATCCTTTTAGTTGTTCCAACGACATCCCTTGTAGAACAGATGTACAAGGATTTTCTTGATTATGGTTGGGATGCTGATTCATATTGCCACAGAATCTATTCTGGTAGAGAAAAGAGTAATAGTTCTCCAGTGACGATTACTACATGGCAATCAGTCTACAAACTTGAGCGATCTTTCTTTGAAGACTATGGTGTAATTATAGGTGATGAAGCACATTTATTCAAGTCTAAATCTTTGATTCAGATCATGACTAAACTTCATCATGCAAAGTATCGTTTTGGTTTTACTGGAACTTTAGATGGAACTCAAACTCACAAATGGGTTCTTGAAGGATTGTTTGGCCCATCATATAAAGTAACAAGAACTGATGAATTGATGAGACAGGGACATCTTTCTCAACTTGACATTCAGTGTCTTGTTCTTAAACATCCTCCTCAAAAGTTTGAAACTTATGAAGATGAGATACAATATTTAATCAGTCACGAACAACGTAATAGATTCATTCGTAATTTAACTTTGGATCTTAAAGGTAACACTCTTGTTCTTTTTGCAAGAGTCGAAGCTCATGGACAGGTACTTTATGATCAAATAAATAATAACAAGCGAGATAACCGTAAGGTATTCTTTGTACATGGTGGTGTAGATGCTGAGGAGAGAGAGCAAGTAAGAGAAATTACGGAAAGAGAAAACAACGCAATTATTGTTGCCTCTTATGGAACTTTTTCTACAGGTATCAATATTAAAAATCTCCATAATGTTATCTTTGCCTCTCCAAGTAAATCAAGAGTCCGCAATCTTCAAAGTATTGGACGAGTTCTTAGAAAAGGAAAAGACAAAGTAAAAGCAACTCTTTATGATATTGCTGATGACTGTACATCCAATTCAAGAAAAAATTATACACTCAATCATTTCATAGAAAGAATTAAAACATATAATGAGGAAAATTTTAACTATGAGATAATCACTATCCAATTAAAGGTATGATAGAAGACGATTTTTACGCAACAGTAAAATTAAAAACAGGAGAAGAAATCTTTGCCAAGATAGCTGCTTCTGATGAAGATGATAGAACAATGCTTTTGATCTCCAATCCAATAATTGTTTTTGAGATTAAAGGTAAAGGTGGTATTATGGGTTATAGAATGGAACCCTGGTTAAAGACCACTACAGAAGACATGTTTATAATTAACTTGGATAACGTTCTTACGATGTCTGAGTCATCTGATATTGAAATGATCATGATGTATCAGAGTTATGTTCGTCAGTCACAAAATAATGGACTGGATAACAACTCCAAGATTAATCGTAGAATGGGGTATCTTGGTAATGTAAAGGATACCAAAGAGATCTTAGAGAAGATCTTTAAGAGTAGCTAATATATTTCTTATCAACCCTGACAGAGTTATTCTACTTGATTTCCGGAACTTGTCAAGTAAACGTTTAGATGATATAATTCATACATATTATGAGATAAATTAATGATAACTTCGGGTATGACCAGAAGAAAGAGGTCAGAGCATTACGTTAATAATAAGGAGTTGCTCTCAGCTCTGATTAATTACCGTAGTGAAGTTGAAAGAACTTTCATTCAAAAGTATGGTAGAGAACCTACAAAGCAAGATAGATCTCAGCATTGGGATACCAAACCTCCCATTCCTCGCTACATTGGTGAGTGTTTCCTGAAGATTGCTAATCACTTGTCCTTCAAGCCAAACTTCGTGAACTATATGTTCAAGGAGGATATGATTTCTGATGGTATTGAAAATTGTGTTCAGTACATTCACAATTTTGATCCAAGTAAGTCAACAAATCCTTTTGCATACTTCACTCAAATTATTCACTACGCATTCCTTCGTCGTATTCAAAGAGAGAAGCGTCAGTTAGAGATCAAGAATAAGATTATTGAAAGATCTGGTTACAGTGAGGTGTTTGATGATAACAACACCCTTGACGGATCGAACTACTCCGATTACAATCAAATTAAAGACAACGTGCATTCTAAGCTCCGCAGTTAATGAAGATTGCAATCATCACTGATCAACATTTTGGTGCTCGTAAGAACTCCAAGTTGTTCCACGATTACTTCCTAAAGTTTTATAATGATACCTTCTTTCCAACCTTAGAGAAAGAAGGTATCTCTGCAGTTATTGATATGGGTGATACCTTTGACAGCAGGAAAGGTATTGATTTTTCTGCTTTGTCTTGGGCAAAAAACAATTACTACGATAGATTAAAAGACATGGGTGTCCATGTGCATACTATTGTGGGAAATCACACAGCATATTATAAAAACACAAACGATATTAATGCTGTAGATCTTCTTCTTCGTGAGTATGACAATGTAACTGTGTACTCAGAACCAACTGAAGTTAAGGTTGGTGAAATGAATGTCCTTTTTATTCCATGGATTAATCAAGAAAATGAATCAAAAACTCTCAAACTTATTGAAAAGACTAATTGCAAGGTTGCGATGGGGCACCTTGAACTCCAAGGATTTAGAGTTAATCGACAAATCGTCATGGAACATGGTATGGAGAGCCAATTATTTGAGAAGTTCTCCAATGTCTACTCGGGACACTATCACACTCGATCGACTAACGGAAAGGTCCACTACTTAGGAAATCCATATGAAATTTATTGGACAGATGTAGAAGATACTCGCGGGTTTCATATTTTTGATACAAAGACTTTAGAGCACACTCCAGTAAATAATCCTCATAGGATGTACTACAATATTTACTATGAGGACACTGATCACCAAACTTTTGATGCTCGAAATTATGAGAACAAAATTGTAAAAGTTATTGTTCGTAAAAAGACTGACATTAAGAAGTTTGAAAAATTTATTGACAAACTTTATTCTGCTGGAATTGCAGAACTTAAAGTAGTTGAAAACTTTGATTTTGGTGGTTGGTATGGAGATGAAGATTTCAATCCACTTGAATCCGAAGATACTCTTTCCATATTAAATAGGTATATTGAAGAAGCAGACATCAGTCTTGACAGGTCTATGGTTCAAAAGATTATGCAAGAAATATACCAGGAAGCTTGTGAGTTGGTCTAATGTACATCTTAACCATCTATGGTAAAGAAACCGAAGGTGCATATTCTGTAACCGATGATGACGGTGAACAAATACTTTATCTCTTTGAAGATGAGGATGATGCCACTCGATATGCTATGATGTTAGAGGATGATGGGGCTCCTGAAATGCACATCATCGAAGTTGAAGATGAGATTATGATCAAGACCTGTGAGATTCATGATTACAGGTATACTATTATCACCAAAGATGACGTTGTAATTCCACCCAAAGAACATGATTTTATTTGAGACCATTCGTTGGAAAAATTTTCTCTCCACTGGCAATCAATATACTGAAGTTGACTTCACTAAAAACCATACAAATTTGATTGTTGGTACGAATGGTGCTGGAAAATCAACAGTGCTTGATGCCTTGACTTTTTCTCTGTTTGGTAAACCATTTCGTAAAATAAATAAACCTCAACTTAGCAATTCTACCAATGAGAAGGATTGTAAAGTAGAAGTTGAATTTTCTGTTAATAATACTGACTGGAAAATTGTTCGGGGAATCAAACCCAATTTGTTTGAGATCTGGAGAAATGGATCCCTGATGGACCAATCATCTGCAGCACTTGATCAACAGAAGTGGTTGGAACAAAATGTTCTAAAGATGAACTATAAGTCTTTCACTCAGATTGTGATTCTGGGCAGCAGTACTTTCGTTCCATTCATGCAACTTACGACAGCAAATCGTCGTGAGGTGATTGAAGATTTGTTAGATATTAAAATCTTTTCTTCCATGAATGTTGTTATTAAGGAAAAGATTCGTCAGTTAAAAGAAGAAATCAAAGTTCTTGAGTTAAAGAAAGAAACTCTCAGGGATAAAGTTGACATGCAGAAAAACTTTATTGAAGAACTTGAGAATCGTGGAAATGCCAATATAAATGCCAATAAAGAAAAGATTACCAATCTAAATCTGGAAGTTGGTATTTACCTTGAGGACAATGAAAAGATTCAGGACGATATTGATGTATTAGTAGAAAAGCAAGAGAAGCATACTGGAGCTACAGAGAAACTTCGCAAGTTGGGAAACCTAAAAGGAAAGATCTCTCAGAAAGTATCTACCATCACAAAAGAACATAAATTCTTCACTGAGAATACGGTATGCCCCACTTGCACACAGTCCATCGAAGAGGAGTTCAGAATAAATAGAATTAAGGACGCTCAAGATAAAGCAAAGGAGTTGCAATCTGGTTACAAAGAACTGGAGGAGGCAATTAAAGAAGAAGAAGAGCGAGAGCGTCAATTTACGGAGTTAACAAAGGAGGTCACTTCCTTAACGCATGGCATTTCTAAAAACAATACTAAGATCTCTGGATGTCAACGACAGATCAGGGATCTGGAATCGGAAATTCAAAGAATTACCGACCAACTTGCAAATAGAAATATTGAACATGAGAAGTTAGAATCCTTCAAAGACAATTTAAAAACTACATACGACGAGCTCGCACAACGTAAGGACACGATCAACTATTACGATTTTTCGTATAGTCTACTTAAAGACGGTGGAGTAAAATCCAAAATCATTAAGAAGTATCTACCGCTGATAAATCAGCAAGTTAACCGTTATCTTCAGATGATGGATTTCTATATTAACTTCACACTTGATGAGGAATTTAACGAAACCGTCCAGTCCCCCATTCATGAAGACTTTTCTTATGCTTCCTTTAGTGAAGGAGAAAAGATGAGAATCGACCTTGCTCTACTCTTCACTTGGCGTGAAGTTGCAAGGATGAAGAACTCAGTCAACACCAACCTGTTGATCATGGACGAGGTGTTTGATTCTTCTCTTGATGGATTTGGAACAGAAGAGTTTTTGAAGATCATCAAATATGTTGTGAAGGATGCCAACATTTTTGTGATCTCTCACAAGACTGGTCTTGAGGACAGATTTGAAAGTGTAATACGATTTGAAAAAGTCAAAGGTTTTTCACGTATGGTGGCTTGATTCACCAAAGGACAATGAACACCCCAAACTGGCAGCATCACTCCAAGAAGGAACAAAAACGAAAACTCAAACCTCAAGCACTACGTCAACGTAAAGAATCATTGCGTTTCTTTAAAAAGAAGTTAAGTGTAACAAAAAATACATGAAGTTATCATAATTAGACTACATAGTGTAGAATTAAACATAAGGGGAAAACCATGTAACCAAATCTATTTGTTATGTTGTTATGTCCCCGAAACGTATAATGGAGGACATTATGCACAATCTAATTTCTCACAATCAATTGGCAGGATGGAAGCAAAGTGTAATGAGGCTTGAAGATACATTGGATAAAACAATGAACGAAGCTGATTTACTAAATGACTATTATAATTGTCTTATTGAATGTGATGATGATCAGGTAACATGTAAGCGCATTTGTAGGAGAATCTTAAGTTAGTCGCTAAAGGACACATGGAGAGCTGTCACTGAGGAGCCCCAGGGAGACCTGGGGTTTAGTATTATGGCCACATACGAAAGAACCCATCATGGCAGTCCGACACGAAATCAAATCTCAACTTGCTAAACTGCTTGCCACGGAAGATCTGATTGTGGAGCATAAGCAAGTGCAAACTGCCTGCTTCAATGTCCACACTCGTGTATTGACTCTTCCGATATGGGAGAAGGCAAGTAACACAGTCTATGACCTTCTGGTGGGTCATGAGGTGGGTCATGCTCTCTTCACTCCTGATGAGAACTGGTTGGAGAAGGTTTCTGTCCCTCCTCAATTCGTGAATGTGGTTGAGGATGCTCGCATCGAGAAACTGATGAAGCGCAAGTATATGGGACTTGCTAAAACATTCTTTAATGGATATAAGGAGCTAAATGACCAAGACTTCTTCTCTATTGCTAACGAGTCTGTTGCTGATTTTAATCTTGCTGATCGTGCAAATCTATATTTTAAGATCGGTAATTTTGTAGACATTAAATTTGCTGAAGATGAGCAAGAGATTATTAATCTCATTCAGTGCTCAGAAACTTTCGCTGACGTTCTTATTGCTGCTGAAGAACTGTATAAGTTCTGCAAGAAAAAGAAAGAAGAAAAAGTAGATGATATTGCTCCCCCTCCTGAAATGGGTGGAGAATCTAATCAACCTGCCAATGAACTGGTAGAGGAGCAGCAAGAGACCCCTGGTGAGGGTTCCGGTGACTCTGAGCAGCAGGAATCTACCCCACAATCTTCTTCTGGTGTTCCTGAAGTTACTGGCGAACCTGAAGTTCAAACTGCTGATGCACTTGAACAGAATATTCAAGATCTTGTTGATACTGATGGATATGAAAACGTATATGTTGAGATTCCTCAAGTTGATCTGAATCGTGTGATTGCGGACAATAATGATGTTCATACTGAGATTGATAAGTGGTTCAATCATCAACTTAAAACCACTGAGTATCCAATCTTCAAAGTTGTTGATGAAGAGTTTATTAAGTTCAAACGTAATGCTCAGAAAGAAGTAAACTATCTGGTCAAAGAGTTTGAGTGCCGTAAGGCAGCAGATTCTTATGCCCGCACTACCACTGCTCGCACGGGTGTTCTGGATTGTGCTAAACTGCACACCTACAAGTATAACGAAGATCTATTCAAAAAGGTTTCTGTGATTCCTGATGGTAAGAATCATGGTTTGATTTTTATTCTTGATTGGAGTGGATCTATGAGCCGTGTGATGCTTGACACAATCAAGCAACTTTACAATCTGGTTTGGTTCTGTAAGAAAGTTGCCATCCCCTTTGAGGTTTATGCATTTACCAGTGATTGGAAACGACCTGAACTTGATTATGAAACTAACAGCGTTATCAAACCAGTTGATCTGACTCCATGCTATGAAAAGAAAGAAAATGTTCTTGCTATCGATGATCATTTCTCCATGATGAATCTCTTCAGTAGTAAGACAAATGGTAAGCAACTGGAGCATCAAATGATTAATATTTGGCGTATTGCAAAATCATTCGGTGATTACTATCATAGTCCTTACTCTGTTCCTACTCGTTTGAGTCTCTCAGGCACCCCTTTGAATGAAGCATTGATTTGTCTTCACAAAATTCTTCCTCAATTCCAAAAAGAAAATAAATTGCAAAAAGTGCAAACTATTGTTCTAACTGATGGTGAAGCAAATCATCTTACCTATCATGTGGAAGTACAGCGTCGTTGGGAGTCTGAACCGTATATGGGATCTCGTCATCTTCCTGGCGGCAGAACTTTTATTCGTGATCGTAAACTTGGGACCACCTATAAAGTTCCTTATGGTTGGCATGGATTTACTGATCTATTGCTTCGCAATTTGCGTGATAAATTCCCGACTGTAAACTTTATTGGAATTCGTGTTCTTGAAGGACGTGGAATAAATGATTTTATGAAATTGTATTATGATGCTTATAGTAGTGATCTGATTAAACTTCAAAACGATTGGAAAAAGATGCGTAGTTTCACTATTAAAAACTCTGGATACCACGCATACTTTGGACTCTCTTCATCCGCACTCTCTCAAGACACTGAGTTTGACGTAAAAGAAGATGCAACCAAAGCCCAAATCAAGTCTGCATTTGCTAAGTCTCTTAAGACTAAGAAACTAAATAAGAAAGTTCTTGGTGAGTTTATTTCTCTTGTAGTATGACAACGCCAGAGTGGAAAAAGAGAGCACTTTCAGACCCCTCTCTTAAAGAAAAACAAGTTCAGATTCTTCTTCATGGACCAAAGTCATTAACTGATGCTTGGTTTTTACAGGCAATGAAATTTAAGTATGGACAGTCAACAGACTGACCACTGGGGGGTCCGAGACCCCCTATTTTCGTCTATAATGACTTCAGTTCAAACAAACGACTAATGGCACTGTCCTTTGATTACATCCGCACCTCTCTTCAGTCTCTCTATGGAGAGTCAGTAACTGCTGGAGACATTCGTGCTTGGTGTGCGATGAACGGAGCAAACTATCAGACCGTTACCAATAAACTTACCGATTGTAAAGTTGGTCGCGGTAAATGGAATCTTGAAGTAACAAAACAAACTGTGGAAGAGTTGGAAGTGTCTTACAATGCTCCCGCGGCTATCCCTGCTGTAGAACAAAATCTTATTCCGCAGAAAGATGATACCTTCGTCAAGTTTGGTAACTTTGGTGATATTAAGAAAATTATTCAGTCCCGTCTCTTCTATCCTACGTTCATTACGGGTCTTTCGGGTAATGGTAAAACGTTCTGCGTGGAGCAAGCATGTGCCCAACTTGGACGTGAACTCATCCGTGTAAACATTACTATTGAAACTGATGAAGATGATCTCATTGGTGGCTTCCGCCTTGTTGACGGTGCCACAGTCTGGCATAATGGTCCCGTTGTGGAAGCCCTCCAACGAGGTGCCGTCTTGCTTCTTGACGAAATCGACCTTGCTTCAAACAAAATCCTTTGTCTCCAGTCAATCCTTGAGGGGAAGGGAGTCTTCCTCAAGAAGATTGGCAAGTTCGTTACGCCCGCCGATGGTTTCCAGATCTTCGCAACGGCAAACACAAAGGGCAAGGGGAGTGACGACGGGCGATTTGTTGGGACTAACGTGCTCAATGAAGCTTTCTTAGAGCGTTTCCCTGTGACCTTTGAGCAGGAATATCCTTCTGTTGCAAATGAGATCAAGATTCTTGATAAAGTTGCACAGACTCTTGGAGTCACTGATGGTGAGTTCTGTAAGCGTCTTGCTGACTGGGCAGACATCATCCGCAAAACCTTCTATGATGGTGGTATTGAGGAAATCATCAGCACCCGTCGCCTGGTCCACATTATCCGTGCTTACAGCATCTTTGATGACAAGGCAAAAGCAATCAGTGTTTGCGTCAATCGTTTTGATGACGAAACCAAGCAAGCATTCCTTGAACTCTATGACAAGGTAGATGCTGATTTCGATCTTTCTGCTACTGGTGAAAAATTCTATGTTGATCAGAAAGAATGTCTTGACTCTCACAACTTCTCTTGATATAATTATGACAAACCTTTGGAACTATTTGAGCGACTCTGCTATGTCTAACCAAGACTATTGGGAAGAAGATGGTATCAGTTTGACTGGTAATCCTGGTGCTGCTTCTCCCGATACTATTAAATTCACTATGAGTGAAAACGAAGATGGAACTTTAAACCTTTCTAAGGAAATTGTTGGATCTCGTCTCCCTGGTGGAATGGGCGAAGATCATATCTCATTTAACTATAATAATGACTTTCACATGAATTTGGTTATGCCTGAAAAAACTGACCGACGTTACAAGTACAGTGAGGATCGTATCCTCAAAGAACTGGATGATTATATTTCTGGAACTTACAATCAACACTACTCTGCGGGCGATGATAAGATTCAAACTCTTGATCTGATTGAAGCTTGTGGTGACGGTGAAGCATTCTGCCGATCCAATATTCTTAAGTATGCCTCTCGCTATGATAAGAAAGGCACTGCTCGTCGTGACATTATGAAGATTCTGCATTATGCTGTTCTTCTTCTGCATTTCAACGATAAGAATGCACAACGTGAAACCTACCCTCAGTGATGAAAACCCGACCTAACATGAAACTTTCTGATAAAACTCTTTCTGTCCTGAAGAATTTTTCTTCTATCAATCAATCCATTCTTTTCAAGAAAGGTAACAAACTTCGCACAATCAGTGTGATGAAGAATATTCTTGCAGAGGCAACTATTACTGAGGAGTTTGCTAAAGACTTCGGTGTTTATGATCTTAACCAGTTTCTTAATGGTATGAGTCTGCACCGGAGTCCTGAACTTGACTTTGGGAATGATGGTTACGTTGTCATTCGTGAAGGAAAGATGCGTTCTAAGTATTTCTTCGCTGATCCTAACGTGATCGTGACTCCTCCTGATAAGTCTATTCAACTTCCAAGTGAGGACGTTTGCTTTGAATTGAGCACTGAACAACTGGACAAACTACTTAAGGCAGCTGCTGTCTATCAACTGCCAGACCTCTCTGCTGTCGGTGAGAATGGAGTTGTTAAGTTGGTTGTTCGTGACAAGAAGAATGATACCTCTAACGACTTTGCAATCGTTGTTGGTGATACTGATGCTGAGTTCTCTTTCAACTTTAAAGTTGAGAACATCAAAGTTCTTCCTGGAACTTATGAAGTTGTTGTCTCGCAGAAACTTCTGTCTCGATTCACCAGTAAGAACCATGATCTGACTTACTACATTGCTCTGGAGCCCGACTCTACTTTTGCTGCTGTATGATTGAAGTAGTTGATAACTTTGCTCCCCAAGATTACTTTGAGTTGATTCAAAATCATGTTTTGAGTTGGGATCAATGCTGGTTTTATCAGTCAAATATTGCTGCTGGCGTATTTGAAAAGAAAGGTCTTGGGAAGCATGGATTCAATTGCCATGTTGTCAAAGATACAAATACTTTTCTTGACACATATGATGCTGGTCTTTTGACTGATCTTTTGGTCAAAATGAAGAATAGTATTGGTTGTGAAAATATTTTGCGATCAAGACTGGATATGACTGTCTACACTCCTGGAGGTATGAGGTGCGATCCTCATGTTGACAGTCCTTATCCACATGTTGCTACTATTTTTTATTTGAATGACTCTGATGGAAACACAGTCATCTTTAATGAAAAATTTGAAGGTGACACAAACTTTGATGAGAGTAAGTTGACGATCCAAAGAGAGATTGAACCAAAAGCAAATAGACTTCTAATCTTTAACGGACATTACATTCATACTGGACATGTCCCCACAAAGCACAATAATAGAGTAATATTGAACTCTAACTTCAACTAAATCATGAATATCTTTGTGACCTCTCCTGACCCTTGGGAATCTGCAAGGGTACTACCAGACAAACATATCGTTAAGATGCCTCTGGAGACCTGTCAGATGCTTGCTATCGTTGCTTCTGATAAGTGGGGTCAGGGATTTGGCACTCTTCCAAAAGCAGACGGTACACCCTATGCTACTGAGAAGGGTGCTTTTCGTAATCACCCATGTACTATCTGGGCGAATCGATATGTGAATAATTGGCAATGGCTGATTGCTCATGGTTTTGCCCTATGTGAGGAGTATGCTGCACGTTATGGAAAAGTCCACACTTGCTTTAACACACTCCTTGTTGCAAGAGAAATTTTTCCTACCGCTGACCCACAAGGTCGTAGTGGAAAAGAAACAACACCATTTGCGAGGGCAATGCCAGATGAGTTTAAACATGACACAAGCATTGACACTTTTACTGCTTACAAAATGTATATCGCATCCAAACCTTGGGTTGCATCTAATTATCTTCGTTACCCATCCAGAAAACCAGATTGGGTTTGATTTATGAGACATATTCTTTTTACCCTTAAAGGGTGTTCTATGGTTCTTCTTGATGATGAAAAATACATCCGTGATGTTGTTTATCATGCAAGTACTAAATGCGAGTCCACTTTGTTGGCACTTAACTCTCACAAGTTTGATCCTCAGGGAGTGACTTGTGTTGCTATGCTTGCTGAGTCTCATATCAGCATTCATACTTGGCCTGAACTTGGTATGGCAGTTTGTGATGTCTTTACTTGTGGATATCACACAAAACCCCAAGATGGTGTAGAATATATGAGACAGATGTTTCATGCATCTGATATTGTTTGTAATGAATTTGTTCGTCCTTTGGAATGATTATGCGTGATGAATTTTTGTGGGTTGAGAAATATCGACCCAAGACTATTGAAGATTGTATTCTTCCCGACAATATTAAGAAGACTTTTCAAGACTTCTTAAATAAAGGAGAAGTTCCCAATCTACTCCTTGCTGGTCCTGCAGGGTGTGGAAAAACTACTGTAGCTAAAGCACTCTGTAAAGAACTTGGAGTAGATGTATATGTCATTAACGGATCCGACGAAGGTAGATTCCTTGATACTGTCAGAAACACTGCGAAAAACTTTGCTTCGACCGTCTCACTTTCGTCAACTGCTAAACACAAAGTCATCATCATTGATGAGGCAGATAACACAACCAACGATGTACAACTCCTCCTACGGGCGTTTACTGAGGAGTTTAGTGGTAACTGTAGGTTCATCTTCACCTGCAACTTCAAGAACAAAATCATTGAACCCCTCCACTCCCGTTGCGCGGTTGTTGAGTTTGGAATTGGAGGAAAACAAAAACCTGCCATCGCTGCACAATTCTTCAAAAGAATCCAAGAGATCTTGGATAAGGAGAGTGTTGAATATGAGCCAAAAGTTCTTGTCGAACTCATTAACAAACATTTCCCCGATTGGAGACGAGTCCTCAATGAATGCCAACGCTATTCGTCGGGGGGTAAAATCGATGCGGGCATTCTTGCACATTTCTCCGATGTTGCCGTAAATGAACTTGTTAAAAACCTTAAAGAAAAGAACTTC
>ERZ891134.1523-NODE-1523-length-15620-cov-5.189978_pt1 | contig 15620 bp, 14 predicted proteins | sample MGYA00520888_ERZ891134 | MGnify/ENA primary metagenome ERZ891134 (study PRJEB32303, sample SAMEA104408692) | aquatic metagenome | biome: Brackish water; feature: Coastal; material: water | place: Baltic Sea | collected 2014-10-23 | depth 10 m ... | reverse complement strand
AGATGGGAGAACATATATTTCCTTGACGAAATTAAAAAACTCAAAATCCCATATGCAGATTTCAATAAATCAGTAAAGAAAAAAAATGGTGAGTACTATGATGAAGGATATGTGATTCAGGGATTCAATGTATTGAGTTGGCATCAAGCCCAAGAATTCATCGAACTTTTTGACCTTTATGGAGTAAGCACAAATTCCCAGGTTGAGGCTGAAGAGTTTGAATCAGTGATTAAAAAATTATCAGAACTTGAGTACACGAGTAAAATATCCCAAACTTTAGTGAGAACTGAACAATCTTATCAGAAACAAATTTTATTCGGGCTCAACAAAATATTCGATTGTGCTTGTTGCCATAAACCATTCCCAGTTGAATTTCTCGTAACTGCACATATTAAGAAACGACAATATTGCACTGAAGCGGAAAGAAAAGACAAAAACATAGTTATGCCTATGTGTAAATTTGGTTGTGATGAACTGTACGAGAAAGGCTTTATCACTGTGTCAAATGGTAAATTTATCGCACATAAAGGCAAACAAAACATTACTACAGTGATAGATGTACATCTTACCGAAATTGATAACAACCAATGTACTTACTACAACGATTCAACTAAAGACTACTTTGAATGGCATATGAAACATCATTCAAGGTCAGTTTAATAGGGTTCTTATCAATACAACTAACAATTGACATTATTTGCAACGGGAATGTTGCGAATATCAAGAAGGAACTAATTGAGTCCGCTGAAGCATATTTGAAGTAAACAGACCACGAAACGGTACACAGTTTTTCAAATTATTAATACAAAACATTGCAATAAAGTAATTTGCAAATATAGGTGGTGGAGTTAGGGGGAATCGAACCCCCGTCCGAATGTGCGACTGCTGGCGCTTTCTACAGGTTTAGGTACCGATTATTTTTCGTGAATCAATAGGCCCGGACCCCGCCTGTATGATTCCTTATTGAGTGAAATAATGATCCTCGGTCACCCACTACCCCGAAGTCATACCCGTGCAGGTCGATTGCCTCTGATGGTTCCCGGCACGAGTCAAGGGAACCGAAGCAACTAGCAAGTGCGCTATCCGTCGGATTAGGCAGCTAGGGCGTAATTGTTTTCGCCTCTTAAAAAATTGAAAGTTCAGATTTCGGTGCAATACTTCCAACGCACCACCTGCTTACACCGCAACCCATCACCCCGTCAATTCCGATTAACCCCAGTGCAACTGCAAAGTTACGCATTATATTACTCTTATTTCAAATTACTCCACTACCTCACTGTAAAATTGGTCCAAGTATTTCAACATAAATTCATGCCTTTCTTGGGCCATCTCCCTTCCCGCTTTTGTATTCATCAAATCTCGCAGCAGTAAAAGCTTTTCATAGAAATGGTTTACAGAAGGCTGTCCACCTTTTTTATATTCCTCTTTGGTCATCTCCAAATTGGGTATTATTTCAGGATTGTAAATTTCGTTCCCCTTAAATCCTCCGTAATTGAAAACACGGGCAATGCCAATAGCGCCAATAGCATCTAGCCTGTCTGCGTCTTGTACAATATCCAGTTCTTTGGAATTAAAAGTTCTTTCAGCATTTCCACCCTTAAAGGAGATATTCTCAATTATAGAAACAACTTGTTCCAATTTTTGATTATCAAAACCCTCCGCTGATAAAAATTTACGAGCGGTTTCAGGACCGATTTCTTCATTGCCATTGTGAAACTTCGAATCTGCGATATCATGGAGCAAAGCGGCCAAAAGCACCACCTCTAAATCTACATCTGTCTCCCTCGCGGCAATTTTTTTCGCGTTCAAATACACCCTGTGCGTATGCCACCAATCGTGTCCACCTTCGGCATTTTGAAAAGCCTGTTGAACATAGTTAATGGTTTTATCTATTATCAAACTTGATTCCATAGCGTCCGAAGGGGCTTTACCCCTCAACAAACCAATCTACAATGCGCTCCGCCGCACGGCCATCCCACTTCTCAGGAATACCGCCCTGCTTCCATTCACCCGAAACCAACTGCGCCAGCGATTGCTGCAGCGCCACCGGCTCCGTGCCAATCAACTCATTCGTGCCAATATCCACCGTTTCAGGCCGCTCCGTGCTATTGCGCATCGTAATACAGGGCACGCCCATCACCGTGGTTTCCTCAGTAATGCCGCCCGAATCCGTCACCACGCCCTTGGCGTGTTTCACCAAATAATTGAACTCAAAGTAAGATAGCGGACCTGTTTTAATCACATTTTCAGGCTCAATGCCGAACTGTTCCATATTTTTCAAGGTACGCGGATGCACGGGAAAAACCACCGGAATATCCTTTAACGATTCCCGAATGGCACCAAAAATACCATTCAACTGAGCCGCATCGTCTACGTTCGACGGCCGGTGCAAGGTCATCACCACATAATTCTTGGCCTGCAAACCCTCATCCTCCCAAAGCGCCGGTGCATGCAAATCGCTCTGATGGTGCAGCAACGTATCAATCATGGTATTTCCCACAAAAACTATTTTCTCGGGGGAAACTCCCGAACGGCGGAGGTTCTCATTGGCCACTTCCGACGTGGTGAAGAAAACATCGGTAATGGCATCGGTAACCAAGCGATTGATTTCTTCCGGCATTTTCCAATCGTTGCTCCGTATCCCCCCTTCTACGTGGGCCACTTTAATGTGTAATTTTTTAGCCGTAATGGAGCAGGCCAAGGTACTGTTCACATCGCCCACTACTACCACCCAATCACAGGGATTTGCCAAAAGCTCCTTCTCGAAAGCAATCATAATTGCGGCTGTTTGTTCGGCATGGGTGCCACCGCCACAATTCAAATTGGCATGAGGCTCGGGAATGTTCAGCTGTTCGAAGAACGATCCCGACATGCTTTTATCGTAATGTTGACCGGTATGCACCAAACGAAAATCGATGTTTTTACCTGCAGTCTTCGCATAATTAATGGCCCTAATAATCGGGGCAATTTTCATAAAATTCGGGCGCGCACCAGCTACAATAGTTAAAAGCATGGAACAAAGTTAGGGAAAGCGGAATTAATGTGCTTGATTGTATGCAAAACTAACGGCACGTTCAAAGGTATTTACCCAAATTTTTGGACTTCTAAATCGATTGTACCATTCGAAACAATTTTGATAGATTTCATCTAAGTTTGGATGTTGAAGTACTCGATTGAGTGTTTTCGCTAAATCATCGGATGTACCATCAAAATAAAACCCAGTAACATCTTCAATAATGGAAGTAAATTCACCACCACTGATAGGATACGTTTTCGTTATGAAAGGCACTCCAAAGGCAAAAGCGTTCTGGACCGTAAGTCCAGCTTGAAGTGGGGAAACACATGCAATTGCAGATGAAAATAAATCCGCCAATTTATCTGGCTGAGTAATACTTCCAAGCAATTGAATGTATGCTGAAAGACCCTTAGCCGTAATAAGCTCTTTCAATTCTTGAAAATCAGGACCATCGCCTACTAGTTTCAACAAGGGCAAATCTACACCTTGTAAACAAAGCCGTTCATATGCCTCTATAAGCATTCCCAGTCCTTTTTGTCGGTATAAAGTTCCTACAAAAAGAAAATAACTCCGTTCTCGTCTGCTGGCACATTTGCCATTCCCCGCAACAACCGTATTATTTACGACAAATAATTTATTCGGATTTATGCCGTAGGAAGCGTATTTAATGGCGGGATATTGATCGTAAAATATTGAAGCATCTGCTTTTTGTACAATTTTCCGCATGAGGTAACCCATTTTCCAGTCTCTGTCAAAATGTTTGTCGTATGATGCAGATACACCGATTCCAAAGACAACAATCTTATATTTTTTACGAGGAGATAAATAAAGCGACTTATAAAGATTCCAAAGCATGACGTGCTGCCAAATGACCACTACATCAAAGTCGTTTAAATCAACAGGCTCTTGAAAAACAAATCGCTCTACAGGGCCGTAATGCGTCGTTTTTAATGGAATTTGGCGGTAAGTATCACATTCCACGGGCTTCCCGTGGTGAGCAATACTGAGATCCATTCTGAGTCCCAATTCCCGATACAAAGGCTCGCGATAATGAACAATGGCGTTGGTTATAAAGAGGACTTTCATATCATAAGTTCCTTTGGGACACCGATTAAAAAAGTTTCTATATGTGCTGCATTTCTTAATCTCCTGTGCGTCAGTTTCTTTAACATAAATTTATAATTCAAGTCCCAACTTTGAAGGAGATTTTTAACCTCAAAAAATTCATGTGGGTTATGATATACTGCTAATAATAGGATAGGTTTATTTTCGGAAATAACCCTTTTTGAACCTAGGATAACATCAAGTAGGGCACCTTCAACATCTGCTTTGAATAATTTAACCGAATTTGGCGTATTCCAAAAATAATCATCGATTGCCATTGTTTCAATCTGATATCCTTTCCCGTCAGTAGATGACCCGTCTGTAATAGGTTGCAAATTTGACTTACCCGTATCGTGAATAACAACCTCGAGGCTACTTTTCGCGCCAACATATGAACAATTTAATTTAATATTATCTAGATTAATATTAGCATTTTTCAGATTCTGAAATGTTTTCTCCAAAGAAATTTTGGATATATCAAACCCATGAATTGTTTTGAAACCGTATTTATTCAAAGCCAAAATAGAATCGCCATGAAACGTGCCAATATCTAAGAAATCATTTCCTCTGATATATTCTAAGACCTGTTTCGGCAAAAAAACCAAACCATGTTCATAATAAAAAACAGAATCCTCGATATCTAAATTAGGAAACTTCCAAAAACAAAATAACCGATTAATAAAACGCTTGAAATTTATATCTTGCTCTAACGAAGTTCGATCCTTATTTAAAGGATTTTTAAAAAACAACCATTTTAATGAATACCCTTTTTCCAAAATAATTGTGACCTTGTTAGGCATATTTCTAAATCGAGATTCGAGCGTTTTAAATTCAGCTAAATCTTCCTCATCTAAATCATTTATGAAATCAGCTTTGATAGTCTCGTATTGAGGTGAGTTTAGATACTCTTTAAAGTCTCCACCCAAGTCGTCAGTTATATAGGGCGTCTGATCGCTGCATTTCATCAGTAACAGACCCAAAGATTTTGTAATAAGGCTGTATGCACGAGATTGAATGGAATTCATTTTAATTTGAGCCAAAGTTTATTAATCAAGCGAAAATAACGGATTTTATTGGTGAAAGTCGAATTTGCCTAACTTTGTAAAAATGTCTAGGTTGTTAATTGCCTCACCGAACAATAATTCATTCTCGGAAACCTTCATACGAAATCAAACTAAAGGACTACAGCCTGATTTTTTGATTAGTGGCGGTTGGTATCCTTATAAAGTTGAAAATAAAACTATTTTCGAGGGATATTTAAAAATCGAGCTATTAAGAGGTTTCGTGAAAAGATATTTTTTTCAATACTACAAGAAAAAATATGACGTTTACCTTAGTAGGTTTATTGTAAAACATCAAATTACGCATGCACTTATCCATTACGGGAATACCGCCGTTCATATGAAAGAGGCTTTGCAAATATCTAATTGCAATTTTACTGTTCACTTCCATGGATTTGATGCATTTTATCATCAAATCGTTAAAGACTACAAGAAAAAGTACATAGAATTATTTCAAGCATCAAATAAAATTGTCGCTGTGTCTAAAGATATGTATGAACAACTTGTGTTATTGGGTGCCCCAAAAGACAAATTATTTTTACAACCTTATGGAGCCGATTTAACCCTATTTGAACCAAGTGAAAGAATCATAACAAAAATTGAAAATTTACTTTTTGTAGGAAGATTAACCGCTAAGAAGAGTCCGCTATTACTATTAAAAGCGTTCAAAATTGCAAATTCAAAATTCCCTAATGTTACTTTAAAAATAGTGGGAGATGGTGAGTTATTAAATCAAGTTGAAGAATTCATCAAAGAAAATGGTCTTAAGGATAGTGTTAAATTGTTAGGTGTTCTGAACCCCACAGAGGTCCGAAATCAACTTCAACAATGTGACTTATTTGTTCAACACTCAGTTCACGCTCAAAATGGAGATTCTGAAGGAACGCCAAATACGATAATTGAAGCAGCCGCTTGCGGAAAGGCTATCGTTAGCACATTTCATGCGGGCATTAAGGAAGCGGTGGCTAATAAAATCACAGGACTGCTTGTGAACGAGGGCGATTATGAGGCAATGGCAGAAAAAATTATTTATTTAATACAAAACCCTCAAATCTGTCAAGAAATGGGTCAAGCCGGTCGTTTACATACGGAAAGAAACTACAATCTTCAAAATACATTAACAGCCTTAAAAGAAATAATCTTCTCCTAACCCAATGGGCATCATAATCCGACAATCCTTCAAAGCATCTCTCTCCAATTATATAGGAGTCATCATTGGTTTTGCCTCCCTCATCTATTTCTTTCCTAAATTCTTTACTCCCTCCGAGCTCGGTGCCATCAGACTCCTAATCGAATTAGGTGCGATCATAGGTTCCTTCGGACTCTTTGGAACTACCTATTCCATCAATCGGTTCTTCCCCTATTTCAAAAAACCTCCCCATCATAACGGTTTCTTCTTCTGGGTATTCGCCATTCCACTATGTGGATTTGCCCTCATCAGCTTCAACTACCTCCTCTTTGAATACGATTTCATAAAGCTATTCAAATCTAAGGACGCCCATCTAATTGAACAGATCTACCCCATGCTCATTTTCCTCATTTTAGGGGTGATGGGACAAATGGTACTTGAATCCGCCAATGCCAACCATGGGCGCATCGCCGTTCCCAACTTCCTCCGAGAAATAATGATTCGCAGCGTACTTTTAGCCAGCGCGGGATTGTTTTACTTTAAATACATTTCCTTTGATATGGCCTGCTGGCTCGTGGCTATCGCCTACCTCATGGCCTTTGTGGGAAACCTAATCTACCTCAGAACGCTTACCCCGATTAACATCAAACCTGATTTTAAATTCCTAAAAGAAAATCCATCCATTAAAAAAGACGGCATCCAATTTACAGCCTGGCTGTTTATCTCTAGCGCCGCCGCATTATTCATCTCTAAAGTCGATTTCCTGATGGTTTCCGCCACCAAATCACTTTCCGATACCGCCATATACAGCATTGGTTTCTATATTGCCGTGCTTATAGAAATCCCAAAAAGAAACATTTCCCAAATTGCCACCCCCATCATCGCAGAACATGCCAAAAATAAAAATCTTTCAGGCCTTTCCACCCTGTATAAACAAATGGCCAGTACGCAATTCTTGATTGGTTCCCTTTTGTTTCTCTTATTATGGACAAATGCAGATACCCTTTTTGACTTTATGCCCAATGGGGATTTCTACCGCAGTGGCAAAAGCGTTATTTTCATTATAGGAAGTGCCAAAGTACTTGAAATGATATTCGCACCCGTAAGTCCGATTATCAATAACTCGCCCTTCTACTTTTGGAATTTCATTACGGCCATCTTCTCGATTATATCTGCCGTATCCCTCAACTATTGGCTAATACCCCAATATGGCATAAATGGAGCCGCCATAGCCACGTTAATTACTTCATTTGTGATGTATGGACTCAGCGCCTTAGTGGTTCAAATCTACTGGAAAATAAACCCCTTTAACAAAACCCAAATCATAAGTTTGATTCTCTTAACAATAGGCATTGCAATAAGCATGATACCACTAAATGCTATCGGAAACTTTTGGGGTAACTCCCTAAAATCAATAGCTATAATACTTTTATTTATAATGGCCATCTATAAAACCTCCGTATCACCCGAGGTCAAATCTGGATTACAAAAAATCTTTAAGCGCTAACCCATTTAGTTTTTCGATTAACCATTATTTTATTCCTTTACTTCAAGGAAATACTTGCAATCTAATCTCGTTTAAATAAAACATGATAACTTTGTAACATGAGGTTTTTCTTAATTTCCATATGCGCTTACATCCTATTTTTCCTGCCCGGAAATACCCAAGCCCAATATTGGAGAACCTTTACCAATCCTCTGTACAATGCCCACTGGAAACTAAATGAAAATCAATACCTTAAATCCCAAAAAATCCTTCAAAAAAGAGCCTCCACCCCCGACACCCTTAACCCGATTTTTTGGCATTCCCTTAACCGTATAGCCGAATTTCAAGACCAACCTGACTCTGCCATCTATTACGCCCGTAAATCGGTCGTAAGCATCCAAATATTACAAAAAAACACGGAGTTGTATGCCGAATTTTTACGCATTTATATCCTCGATGCCTACTACCTCGACCTGTATTATCGAAAACTGCTCTATCAAAAATACCATACCCAAAGATCTACCTCATCCCCCATTGCGAATAACAAATTACTCGGTTTTTATTTGCAAGAATCGCAAGGGCTCGCACAAAGTCTTCCCCTCACCAACATCAACCGCCGCATTACCCTCCCCCTCATTACCGAAAATCTCAACGCCCTCAACGATACCATCGCCTATAACCGCGTTATCCAAACCAAAAACACCCAAAAAACATGGAATTACCTCCAAGAATTGGGAAACTCCGACCCGCAAATCCAAAAATTACCCATCCACCTAAAATCCTTTTATATAAGCGCACGAGATTCGTTTTATTCTTGGACCTACGAAGACGTATTAATAAAACATAACGAACAAGAATACCTTAACTTTATACAAAAATTCCCCTCCGCACCCCAGGTTAAACACGCCCTCATACAAGCAGACGAACTCGCGTTTGCCCAATGTCGCAATGCCCATTCTGCCCTCATCTATACCGCCTATCTAGAAAAATATCCATACGGCAAGTACCGAAAACAAGCCAAAATGTTGCTGCGTTACCTCACCGTAGTACCCGTGCCCTATGCCCGCGCCGATGGCAAATATCTATTCGTAGATTCCATGAACATGAGGCCTTGGATCGATTCTGCCTACGATTTTGCTTATCCGTTCTGCCTCAAACACCATAAAAAATGGACGTCCAACGCCGCTACCCTCATTTCCGGCTGTGCCTTGGTGATGAAAAAAGACGAGTTCGACCGCAATCAGTGGTACTTTATCGAAAAAGACGGAACCCCTTATAACGACAAGCGCTACGATGAAATCCGACAGCTATCTAGAGAATATGCCATCGTGAGTCTCTCTAACCGCCACGGTCTTATAGATGGGCATGGGCGTGAACTGCTTCCCCCGATATTCGAACGCATATTTTTTGATACCCAAACTCAGGTGGGCACTGTGTTCAATGGCGAATTTTGGGCCCTCTTCAACCAATACGGAAAACGCATTTCTAAGTTCGAATACAACGAAATAATCACCTACTTAGAAGAATCCAAAGCCCCCATCGCCCTACCCAGATTTGAAAATAACCGTATCCTCGTTCGAAAAGAAAACTCCCTCTTGGTTTTAGATTTCGAGGGAAATCAACGCTTCCTGGGCACATTTACCCAAATTACTCCCTTCCTGAACTACCTCGCCGTTGCCACCTTACCCGATAAACGACAGTTGCTAATCGACACCAACGGCAACGCATTGAGCGATACCTTTATTTCATTGGTTCCGTATATCCCAGGTCAATTTTACCAAGCGCAATTACCCAGTAAAAAGCCCCAATATGCGGCCCTTCACATAGCCCAATCCCAAACCAAACTGCTGCGCCTCCGCTCTGAAAGCCCCATAGAATTTGCATGGTATTGGGATAATCCGCACTTCCTGAGTAAAATAAATGGCGAATGGCACATCCATAATGCCCAAGATTCACTGGTTTTTAAAAGCAAGACCGGCGACTTCAAAAGCCATGCCCAAACCCTCTTCATTAGCCTCCAACGTAAAAATCCAAAACTTCGAAATTCCCCTTGGGTAAAAAAATGGTTCAATCCCTATTCCCATTCATTTAGCTCGGCCGCATCCGAAGAAATAGGCGTACTGCAAAACAAACGCATCGTGCTTTACGACAATAATAAAGCCCTTCTTTATAAGGTAGACGAAACCCCGCTGCCCATTTTTCACGAATCCAAAAGCACCCCAGACGTATCCAATATCAGAGAAATTTTTCGCATAAATCGCAACGACCTGCTCATGGTGCGCACCGATTCGAGCCAAACTTTGATCGATCTTAGCGGCAAAATGCAATTCGACTTTACCCGCCAAACCATTGAAGAAATTACCCCGCCCTATTTCCTGCAATCACGTCCCAACGGACAGTTCCTCATAACCGAAAACAATAAAACCATTATAGGTCCCTTCGATGAAATAAACGAAGAAGGATTTGAAGGGTATTACCTGCTCAACAAAACCGACAAATGGATCTGGGTAGATGCAAAAAAACGATGGTTCGGAGAATTGGAATAAAAAAGGTCCGCAAATTGCGGACCTTTTTTAACCAATAAACATTCAACTTATTATCTTTTTCCTTTGCGCATATGCATCTTATGACAACGGATCCATTTTGCGTAGTTCTCTTTGCCAATTACTTCTTTAACCCCATTTAAATATTCGCGCTCGCAATTCTTAATCTTGCCAGCCGCTTCCAAACGGTCTTTTGCATTCTTGATCTTTTCACGAGTTACACTGCGAATTTTCATCAAACCTTCAGTAAGATTCTTCTTCGCCACCATCAACTCTTCATCGCGCTGTTTTTCGGTAATTTTACCGTTGCGAAAAGCAACCATAATTTCATCCACTGCTGCTTTATATTTCTCCATTGAAGCCCGGCGCATTTCAATCGCCTCACCACGGAACTTCTCGTCTACACGCGATAAAACCTCGCGATTTGCCTTCATGCACTCAATTTTAGCTTTGTGTAATTTCGCTAATGCCTCTTTGTTTTCACGTGTAATTTTCAATATATCGCTGCAAGACTTTACCATAGAATCTTTACGACCTCCACGAGTTTCAACAAAAGAAAAGTAATCGGTATCCAATATTTCAGGAACACTCATAATTTCCAAATCCTGATCTTCAGTAGCATCCGTTACTATCGGATCTTCCATAAAACTTCCTAAGCTGTCTACCACCGCATCTACGGTTTCGTCAGCCGCTAATTCAATGGCAATTTGATTGCCGGCATCTACTAATTCATCCTTCTTACAAGAAGAAACGGCTAAGGCAAATACCATTGCCAGCGCCACTAAAAATTGATTTTTCATAATTTTTCCTAATTGATTTTGAACCTAAGACGATACCCAACTTGAAATGGTTGGGAAAGGTAGATCAAAAAACAACACCCAAGCCAAAAATAATATCTTTGTTGAACACCCCAACCTTTTTACCTAATTTTCGTCTCTGACTAATATAAGTAACCCATTTTGGACTATTCTCAACTGATACAACGCTGCATCGACGACCACTCTAAAGCCAAAAAAGAGCTTTACGAATGTTTCGCCCCTGCCATGTTCGCCATCTGCTGCCGATATGCCAAAAACCAAGAAGATGCGGAAGACATCTTCCAACAATCCTTTATCAAAGTTTATGAAAAACTCCACCAGATCCGCGACCCAAAAACCCTACCCGGTTGGCTCAAATCCATTTTCATTCGGGAAGCCCTCGACTTCTACAAATCGCAATACCAAAAACAAAGTTTCACCGAACTCAACGACTACGATCTACGCCAGTTCGATATGAATGAAGCCGTGGAACACCTCAATATGAATGAAATCCGTGCCGAAATCAACAAACTCCCTGATAAATGCCGCATGGTCTTCAATTTATTCGTAATCGACGGATTCAGCCACCAAGAAATAAGTGAATTGACTCAAATAAGCATTGGCACCTCCAAATCCCAACTTTTTGAAGCCAAAAAGCGTCTTAAAGTTCAAATCAGTAAAAAATACGATTATATAGCCACACAGAATGAGCGATAATTGGGAACATATCATTAAAAACAAGCTTCAAAACGATGCGGTAACTCCGCCCCAATCGGCCTGGGAGGCGATTAATGATAGCGCGTGGACAAACAAAATCAAGTCCAAAACCCAGGAGGCATCCCACCCACCCGTTCCTAAAAAACTCACCCAGAGCGTTTTCCAACAAAACCAAATTCATACTTATCTCGGGGGAATCAGCCTCAAGGCGGCGGCCATCGTTATCGGCCTAACCGCCAGCGCGTTGGCAATCTACACCCAAACCAAAAACTCCCAACCCCAAACAGAAGTAACCTCCAACGACATCAACCCTCAAACTGAGATAACTTCAAACTCTAAACCGCAAACCGAGGCAACCACCAATGCCAACAACTCTCAAACCGAAATAACTTCAAACTCTAAACCCCAAACCAAGGAAACCCAAACTCCTTCAATCCCAAACTCCCAACTTCCAACTCCCACAACCTTAAACCCCAAAACCATTACAACCCAAACCCCATATACCCTCTACTCCAAATCCCTCACACACTCACCACTCGACCCCTTAAATCCATTGGCGCCGTTCCCCAATTTCCCCCAAAAAAAGAAATCCAAACCCAGCCACTTAAAACCTAATTTCACGGTGCATGCCGGCGTACAACAACGCCTAAATCGCCTTGTTTACACCCATACCAAAGAACGTGGAACTTACCAACATTGGCCCCTACAGCGAAATCAAGGGGTAATATTAGGACTCACACGGAACGATAAATGGCTGCTAGAGTCGGGCATATTCAAGGCCTCTGCATCGTCGTATTTGCGCATCGATAAATTGCCTTACTACAAAACACCCATCAAAGTCAATCCGCAGCGTAAAGTCATAGAAGTACATACGCCCTACCACCAAATAATCATCGACGCCAAAGACGTGGCTTTGCTTCCCAACGGAGCCAACTGGCGCGATACCAGCAAGTATTACACCGTTTCCTTCGAAGAAAACCAACACGCCGAATTCTTGGAAATACCCCTTTCTTTTGGTTACAAACATACCTGGCACCGCTTTCTATTCAGCGCCCAAGTAGGTGGACTCATACTGCTTCCTCAAAAAGTGCAAAGCGATTTTAAACTCACCATCAATAATAAAGAAAACTCCTCCTTCGAATTCAATCAAGAGAAACGACCTCTTAAAAACAAGGCCCTTTATGAAGGATTCGCCCAAATGCAATTCGGATACTACCTTATTCCCCAACTCAATACCTATATAAATGTATTGTTGCCCGGATTGCATGAAAACAACCCCAACAAAGTGCTGTCAACCCAAAATATTAGGTTTCAATTGGGACTCAATTACCTCTTCTGAAGAGGGCTATTTTTTATTCCAAAACCACGCATTTAAAGCCCCAATGATACCAAATGGTACAATGGCATCGACAAAACTAGCCATCAAATCAAAGGTGGGATACCAAATATGGTTGGTATACGTGAAGTAGAAAAATCCAAGCATTCCAAGTCCGAGCGACCATAATACCGAGCGGCCGAGCGACAGCGGGCCCATGGCACCGAACCAAAATATCAAGAAAAATCCGCTTACCCAATCCACTAAAAATCCGCGTAACATGTTCATTCCCATGCTCATTTCATGCGCCCCATGGTAGGTCACAAACATCCAAGGCTTCCCCATAAACGATTCCCATTGCTTCTGTGCTTCTTCCGCTGGCACATCAGGCGATACCGATGGAATCATGTAGCGCCCGTCTTCCAAGTTCAAACCCGTTAACAGCGCCTGAATTGTATCTTGCTGAGGGGTGTATTTCTGCGCTGAACCGTGAAAATTGCCCGCTGCCCAAGAAACAAACTGATACATAAACAAAACAATTCCAATAACTAAAGAGGGTAAGATGTATTTTTTCATGAGGGAAAATAACTACTAATAATTCTGATTTAGAACCGCAATCCAATAAATCTGACATTTCTCAAGCAATTCCACCAAAAAAACGAACTCAGACGTCTCAATCCGATTCCCCTTATTGTCATAAATACGCAAAGTTTGGTTTTAGGCCTAAAAAGGGCCTATTTTTGGAAAATATGCAAAAAATATTCTTTCTTTTTCTCCTCGGGGGAATCCTAAGAACGTCTGAGGCCCAAAATTTACCCATCGACTTTGAAAGCAACCAACATACTTTTTCTGTTTTTGGTGGTACCGAATTCAATCGCGTGAAAGATCCATTGCGTCCTAATAATAACGTAGCCCTTTTCACCAATACCGCAGGAAGTGCCTTTGAAGGTGCCTTCATCGACCTTCAAAATGGCATCGTTTTAGATTCTTCTAAGAAATTGTATTTCAGCTTGTATCATGCGCAAGGCGATTCGTTCACCTTCCACATCAAATTAGAACAAAGCACGGTGAACGAACCCGAAGTGTACATTCAAAAGACCTTCAAAACAAGCACCTGGCATACCGATTCGTTCGACTTTTCTAAAGCCAATGTAGTGGGCAGCGATGCGCCGATCAACGCCAAAGGCACCTATAAAAGGCTCACCCTTTTCTTCGAAGCCAACGAACTCAAATCGGGCACCTACCACCTCGACGATATTAAAGGCTTTGTTCGTTTCGGGGGAAGCCAACAGAACGCCGGCGTTACCCATTACGGCAAATTGGTTTGGGCCGATGAGTTTGATTATTCGGGAAAACCCAAAGCCGAAAACTGGCATCCACAAGTCATTCCCCCCAATAACGGCGGCTGGTTCAATGGCGAAATACAACATTATACCGATAAGCTCGACAACGCATATGTGAGCGACGGAAGCATGAAAATCGTATTGAAGAAAGAGCGTTACACCTATGACAACAGCACGAAAGACTATACCTCTGCCCGTTTGAATTCCAAATTTGCCTTCACCTATGGCCGTGTAGATGTTAGGGCTAAATTACCCGCAGGCAGTGGCGTTTGGCCGGCTATTTGGACCCTTGGTACCAATGTGGGCGAAACCGGAAACTACTGGGGTCGCAATGCCCAAACGGTGGGTTGGCCCAAGTGTGGCGAGATGGATATTATGGAAAGCTGGGGACATAATCCGCGTTATGTTTCTTCGGCGGTGCATACCCAAGCGCGTTTCGGCGGGGTAGAAACCGGCGGCACCTTTTTGCCCGATCCGTACAACGATTATCACGTGTATTCGTTGGTATGGTCGCCCGAGAAGCTGATGTTTTTCGTAGACAGTGCTGAAATTTACACCTACCAACCCGACGTATTAACGGCAGACAACTGGCCTTTCACGAAGGATCAATACATATTATTGAACATTGCGGTATTGCCGCAGGTGGCGTCGAATTTTGATAGTTCGCGCATGGAAATCGATTATGTGCGGGTATACCAGCAGGGCGAAGACAGCGGCACGTTGAACGCGGAGTCGATCAAAACAGAAAAAACGGGCTTTATTTATCCGAATCCGGTACAGGATAAAATCTTTATTGAAGACATTAATAATTACGGTGCTTATGCGCTTTTAGACATGGGCGGTCGCGAAATCCAGAGCGGCAGTTTAGAAGGATTAGACGGCATAGAGGTAAGCGAATTGGGCAGTGGCATGTATCATTTGCGTCTTTCGGATGGGGCTGAAGCGGCAGGAAGCACCGGGGAGGTATATTTCCGTGTGATCAAAGAATGACGTATCTTTGCGCGGCCTAAGGGCAAGGTCCCGTAGTAGAATGGATACTACGTGAGTCTCCGGAACTCAAGATCCGCGTTCGATTCGCGGCGGGACCACCAATACTGATTTCTCCTGAT
>ERZ891134.1517-NODE-1517-length-15654-cov-6.882621_pt1 | contig 15654 bp, 18 predicted proteins | sample MGYA00520888_ERZ891134 | MGnify/ENA primary metagenome ERZ891134 (study PRJEB32303, sample SAMEA104408692) | aquatic metagenome | biome: Brackish water; feature: Coastal; material: water | place: Baltic Sea | collected 2014-10-23 | depth 10 m ... | reverse complement strand
TTCTGTATGGCGGATGGGCTCTTGATCGCCGTTGTATTCCCAGGCTGCGATATGGGCAAAGTTGGCGTCATCTCGCAGGGCTTCGCCCTCTGCACTTTGATGTTCTTCGCGGAAATGGGCGCCGCATGATTCCTCTCGCGCCAGGGCATCGCGCAGCATGAGATCCGCAAGTCCGAAAAAGTCACTGACGCGTAATGCTTTCTCGAGTTCGGCATTCGGTCCATTGGCCTCACCAGGGACGCGCACCTCGTGCTGGAAGTGTTCCGAGAGGTCAGCAACATCCTGGAGACCCTGCTTCAAACCCTGCGCATCACGGCTGATGCCGCAGTGGTTGATCATCACGGCGCCAAGCTCCCGATGAAATCCATCCACCGGCGTGTTGCCTTGGCTGTTGAGCAGGCAATCGATGCGCGTTTGGGTGCTGTGGAGGGCGTCTCGGCAGGCGGGATGATCGTCTTGAATTTGATCTCCTGGATGGCCTGCTAGCCAGCTCGTCACTGTTGATGGGGCAATGAAATACCCATCCGCCAGGCCCTGCATTAAGGCACTCGCTCCCAATCGATTCGCACCGTGTTCGGAGTAGTTGGCTTCACCAAGAACAAACAACCCCGGAATCGAACTCATTAGTTGATAGTCCACCCATAGTCCTCCCATCGTGTAGTGCGGAGCTGGATAGATCCGCATCGGTTTCTGATAGGGATCGTCGCCGCTGATGCGCTCATACATCGTCATTAAATTGCCGTATCGCCCGGCGATGGTGTCGCGTCCTTCTTTGGCGATGGCGTCGTTGAGATCGAGGTACACCGACCGACCTCCAGGGCCTACACCGTGGCCTGCATTGCAGAGTTCTCGCGCCCGCCGTGATGCAACATCGCGCGGGGTCATGTTCCCGTAGGTGGGGTACATCCGCTCTAAGAAATAATCCCGTTCGTCTTCTGGAATCTCATCGGCTGGCCGCTGGTCTCCAGCCCGTTTGGGCAACCAGATCCGACCATCATTGCGAAGACTTTCGCTCATCAGCGTCAGCTTGCTTTGGAAGGCATCACCACTCGGAATGCACGTGGGATGGATCTGCGTGAAACAGGGGTTGGCAAATAGGGCTCCCTTTCGATGGGCGCGCCAAATGGCGCTGGCGTTGGATTTCAACGCGTTGGTGGAGAGGAAGTACACGTTGCTGTAACCACCACTGCAGAGCACAACGGTGCGCGCCGTATGCACCTCAAGCTCACCGGTTAAAAGGTGTCGGGCCACCACTCCGCGGGCGACGCCATCAACGGTGATCAGCTCCAGAACGTCGCGGCGCGTTAGCAAGCGCACGCGTCCAAGTTCCACCTGGCGCATCAAGGCTTGATAGGCGCCATACAGCAACTGCTGGCCCGTTTGGCCGCGGGCATAAAAGGTGCGGCTCACCAGTGCCCCCCCGAAACTCCGGGTGGCCAAGCTGCCGCCATATTCCCGAGCGAAGGGAACCCCTTGGGCGACGCATTGGTCGATGATGCCGCTGCTGATTTCAGCCAGCCGCTGACAACCAGCTTCGCGAGCTCGGAAGTCGCCCCCTTTCAGCGTGTCACTGAAAAGTCGATTAACGCTATCCCCATCGACAGCCACGGCACGGGCTGCATTGATGCCCCCTTGTGCTGCCACCGAATGGGCACGGCGTGGGCTGTCGTGGAAACTCAGCACCGTCACCCGATAACCCTGTTGGGCCAAGGTGGCAGCGGTTGAGGCTCCCGCAAGACCGGTGCCCACGACAAGGATGTCGATTTGGCTTTTGCGCAGTGGACTGATTAAGGGACTCGTTTCGCGGGTGCGACGCCAGGCGTCGGCGAGGGGGCCTGAGGGCAAGCGTGGGTCGGGGAGGCCGCTCATGCTTGGGCACCTAGGGCAAGGCCAAGGCTGATCAGGAGAAACCCTCCGCTCAAGAGCGCTGCGAGCAGCCGTCCGCCAAACCGAATCGCGCTTTTGTTGGCAGGATCCAGCCAACCCAAGCTGCGGTGGGCTGCCTCCGTTCCGTGAACGAGATGGAGGCCGATGGCTAAAGCACCCAGGCCATACACAGCAAGGCTGAGGGGCTGGTGCAGCACATGCACCAAGGCCTCCCGCTCATGACCATCCATCGGCCGTGGAAAACGAAGCTGCTGTAAGTGCAGCCCGATAAAGCCCAGCGTGATTACGCCAGCGATTGCTTTGCTTCGACTCGCCCATGCTGCAAACGGTTCGGAGCGTCGACTGTTGAGTTGGGCCGTATTTCCAGCCTGTCGATTGCGAAGCCCTTTGTGAATGCTCAAGCTGATATGCAGCAGGCTGGTGAGCGCCAGGCCAAGTTCCAAGGGCTTCAACAACGGGTTGTTGTGCAAGCCACTGGCATAGGCCTCAAAGCTGGCTGGTGCTCCGAGGGCAGACGTCAACCCTCCAAGATGAACCACAAGAAATAAAACGAGTAACAGGCCGCTCAGCGCGTTGGCGTTTCGAATCGTGCTTGTAAGAGGCATCCGGGTGAAAAGCAGCAGACGGTGAGATCTGTCAAACGGGGCGTTCTTGTAAGGGTCGCAAATGAAGCTCCACCGGCAAAGGATTGAATCAACACTCAATTCAACGCAACGTTGCTGGTGCCTAGGCAGAACGTCCATCGGTTTTTAAGGTGATGGTTGTGGCTCATCTCAGGCTCTGATTTTCGTTCGTCGCCGTCGTTGGTTGGTTGTCCTTGTGGCGGCGGCATGTGTGTTGACCTTAATTTTTGGTGTATCGAAGCCGGCGATTCCACCCCCTCCCGATGGGCAAGTTGCCCAACCCATTGATTGGGGACCATCTCAGGCCAAAACGGAATCTCCGGCGCTTCCTGAACTCAATGTTGGGGCTTATGTCACCAACATCAACAACATCGATCTTCTCGATGATCAGTTCACGATCGAGATGCTGCTTTGGACGGAGTGGTCTGGGGATCCGGCCGCCAACCCCAGTGATGAATTAATGGTTCTCAATGGCATGTATGACGGTGATATTCAACGCTTTGAGCGGGTGAGTCGTGAGAATCGTCTTGAAACAACTTGGAGTTTGTATCGCGTTCGCTCATCTGTGGTTAAACATTGGCGGCTTCAACGCTATCCCTTTGATACCCAGATTCTGCACGTTAATGTTGGCTTAGAGAATCCATTACAACCGGTCAATATTGGTTTAACCAAAGAGAATGGTTTTTCAATTAATCCAGGCCTTTTGTTGTCGGGTTGGACTCTGGACCAGCCCAGCTCCTACGTTTCTAGTATTAGTTTGATGAGTGATCTGGGTCAGCCACCGGAGGAAGGTGTTGTGATCCGCCGTCAATCGACGGTGTCATTTGATCTGCCGATACAACGACGAAGCCTTCTGTTTGTAGCTCCTGATTTCTTGGGTTATATGTTGGCTGTTGGCTTGTGTTGTATGAGCTTATTAATTACCCATAGTCGAGATGATCTGATTCTTGCTGCGGTTGTTTCTGCTGGTGGAAATTATGTATTTATAGCCGGGAATCTTCCCGTTACGGCGATGACTGGGTTTATTGGTAATTTGCAGCTCATTGTTTTCTTGGGGATTTTGTATGTGGTTGCTGCTGATGAAATGATCGATAATCAACTGACCCATTACAGCCAAACCATTTCACGCATCTTGCGCGTTCTGCTTCTGCCCAGTTACGTCGGAATCACCATCCTTGGCATTGTCTTGATTATTCCCTAATTGAAATCCCATGGATCCATCATCTGAGAACTTGCCCATAGACCATCCCCATGGTTTGTGGACCCTTGTGACAACGTCAATCTCTCTTGTATTGCTACTCATTGGTGGTTTGTTAATTCAGCCACGCCTCACTGAGCGTCGGATCAGAATCGACGATCAATTCATTCTCACCCCGACGGAAGTGGCTGCCTTGCCTTCTGAAACGCTCGTGGTGGTTTTAGATCGCGAGGATGGTCAAGATCAAAATGATTTCAAATACAAGCTTCTACAACTAATTCTTGAGCGCAGTCAGCAGCCCTATGCCTTGGGCTTTGGCGCCATGATTCAGTCGCAAGATGAAGCGGTCAAGGCCATTTCCCGTGGGTTTGATTCGCAACGCAATCCGATGGGGCTCACCGTGGGGGTTTATGGCGCTGGTGCTGTACTCAATGAGCATTTGCATCCGATCGAAATCCCCGTGGCTGGCGGAGTTTTGGGTTTGCGGGCCGGCTGGACCTACCGAGAGGAATTGCCTAAACTTGCCACGATTCAAGATACGGCTGATCTCCAAGAGATTGTTCTTTTGCAAGGTCTTGGTTGGAGTGATGTAGAGATATTTGATGCTGCAGGGTTGCGCACGTATACAGCTCGTCCACAGGAACTTTTTCGATTAGTTGATAATCGTCGTGTGCAATTGTTCCCAAGGGGTATTGCAGAACTAGAAGATGAGGAGCCGCTTGTTCGCGCTGCGACGAATCACACTGTGCTGGATCCATATCTTCTGATTGCCTATCCATTTGCAGGATTTTTCTATGTTGATCCAGACAATCTGCGCTTAGCAAAAGCCATTCGATCTGGGTTCGAACGCGCTATTGAGGATGGCTCTTATCAAGAGCTCATTGATCAAACTGTGTTTACACCTTGGCTCAAGAAGCACCTCAACCTTGCCAATCGAAAGGTTTTAGTTCTAGCCAATCCCAGTGCGGCTGAGGTCTTGTCCGCGGTCAATCCCGATCATTGGATTGTGCCTTGGCATGAGCTTTTGCAGGGCGATATGAACCGTGGTGATCAATTGTGTACCTTGCGTCAATTCAAGGCACTCTGTGATTAAAAATATGTAAATGGGTCGTTTTAGAAGTTTTTTTTATTTCATCTGTATATTATGCCTTGTCTGATATTTGTAGCGCAGTCACCATCTGTTTAAATTTATCGCTCTCTGTGTCTTCCGCCATATCCTTAAGGAGCTCCTTGCTGTCTTCACCTAGGTTTTCAAGGGTTTTCGCAGTGTAATCAAAGTTATCAAAAATTGTTTCGACAGACCATACATAGTTGTTCTCAATGGCGTAGCTGCAAATGCTTTTAACGACTTCGTCTTGAGTGGCTCGGATACCTTTTTTCCAAAGGTCATCAATAATAAAGTCCACGGTGACAGATCCTTCCAGCATTGGATCGAGGTCAAACGCAAGAATGCAGCCGAGCTCATTAAATGTGTCAACCCATGAGTTATTGGCTTCGAGGCAGTCCTTGATGATGGAATGAGCCTCTTGCTTTGTGGTCACGGGATACGACGCAGGATCCATTACTCTTAGGACATCCTTGTGGTCCTTGCTGCGATATTTAGGAAGAATTCAACTCCCTTGGTTTCAAGTCATTGAAAAGTGACATATCCCATGGCCTAAGGCATGCCAAGCCGTCGTTCCAATCGGTTTGCGATTCTTAAGACAGAAGATGCATTTATTAAAAATTAATTTTATCTGATCATGATGTTGGTATTGAACGCTTGAGAAGCATGGCCGGAATCAGATTTGAGGCAGAGCGCAATTCCGTGTCTCAGCGCAGGATTAGCAATCAATCCCAACTGCTTGGTGTCGAGATCGACACCTCAGAAAAAGTGTTCTTGATGAGGCAAGGCTATCTCCCGATTGATTTTGCCTTGATTCATCGTTATGAGACATATCTACGCAGGGGAGATAAATATTCCAGTGCTTCCTCCACTCAGAGTGTAGAGCTATAGCCTCCAGTCTTATTCATTATTTCTGTTGAACAAGGTATTTGGTTAAAAACAAAGCCTTTGATTTGAGCTCTTGGTTATTCACTTGTTGTCGTTTCGCTCAATGACACGACTGCTTTGCAATGGTTGAGATATTCATCTGCTGTCATCTCGTTTTTAGCTGTATAGGTTTGCCGGCTCAAGATTTCAAATTCAGCAATTGGTTCTTGATGGAGATGCCCCACGGTGGGCATTCTTCTCAGATGGCTCTTGGAAGTGAAGTCCATGCCAAGTCGATCGCTCCCGCTGATTGGCTTGAGTAGCTTTCCTTCTAAAGGCATCCCGTCGTAGGGATCCGTTCCGTTGCAGTTTTGAAAGGCGTTGTGAACAGCCACCAGAGCTTCTTTCACGTGGTAACGACCACCGCGCCTGCGGTCGTGTTTCGTCAGGCGTCGTGCTTCGCGATTTAAGACCCTCTTGTAGTCGTCCGGTGTGAGCTTTAGCCACTTGGGTGGCTTGAAATTACTAATGTCCATAGTGTTCAATTCAACCGACTGCTTTCAAGGCTGCTGTCTTCTTCTTCTGCCTTCATTGTTCTGGCTCGGATCCGAATCAAAGCCGGTTGCGTGGACGATTACATCGCCATGAGCAAAGCCACAGATGATTTGGTCCAGCAACATGAATCTGGAACAGCACACCATGTTTTCGTTTCGGACCCACAAGATCCACTGTCTTTCACCTGGGCCGAGGCTTTCGTAAACGATGAGGCGTTCCTTGAGCATTTAAATGCTCCCCATATCGCCAAGTATTTCAAGGAGCATGAACGCCTCGGCGAATCATTCAGCCTTGAGTTTTACGGCACCATCGGCGAGCCAAGCTTGAAAGCTATGCAGAGCTCTGGTCTTTCATTTACGGTATTTGAAACAGCTTGTGGTTTTACCAGACTGAGATCATGACTTAAACAATTAATCCACAAATAGTGAGGAAATTAATTTAAATATTCTAGCTGAGATATATTGGTCTTTTTATTCAGTGAGCGGGGCGAGCATCGCTTGGATCTATCCCGCTTACGTAAGGTCTTTCAGGCTGCGATTGTGTTGTGTCTGAGCATCCGTTTCACTGCGGTGATAGCAATCAGCACAACGATCTAGTCAAAAGGCAACTGCCTTCTGGGAGTTGGCATGGACGTGGTCTGCTTCATCTTTGACGATCGACTCAACGACGTCTCTCATTGACATTGGTTGGTTGTCACCTCTTGCTTTCCACATGCTGTTTGGCTTGTTCCAATAATGAACAGCGGTGGGAACAGCAGGTTGGTTCAACCACTCATCTGATTGTTCAACCAGCATCCTTCTGTACGTCTTTACTGCCTCTACTTCCACTGCTTCACCCAACAGAGCAGCAAGCTCGTGATCGATAAGGGTGGTGATGGCGAATGCCCAGTAGATGATCACAGCAATGTGGCGTGCCAAGAACCTGTCGCCCCAGTTCTTCAATCCATTGAGGTCTCGGGCAAAGATGTCTTCGTGGGTTTGTTCGTTTGTGTCCTGGTAACGAGCCAGTTCCAGCGTTTCTCTGATGTTGCCTTTTCGATCTAGTCCAATGGTTTCTAGGTAATGGCAGGCACTCTCTTCTGCGGTGTACGCGGTACGAGCAATGATTTCCAGTGATGCTGCCCTTCGCTCATCAGCTTTGCTCCAAACAACATTCAACAGGCTTTCTCCCGTTTCAATGATTTTGTGAGCAACCTCAGCCTTCCTCGTTTTAGTTTCCATAGGATCACTAACTTCTTACATCTTTTCTAGACCGCTCTCCTGCAAGTGTTGTGAATGCATTGTTAAGGTTTAGGTATTTCTTCTATTTATTGTTTTTATGGGAGATAGAGAAGCCACATAGTGGCCTTGATTGTTTATAATCAGCTCTGCTCATTGGCCTCCAAGGGGAGCGTCATCACGTTGATCACGTCAAGACCCGTACCTTCCTCAATTTCATCCCGATACAATCTGATCTGAACCATCAGACAACCCCTGGTATGAGCAGCCCTAATTAGCTCACCAATCGCTGTATCGAGGCTCCTGCCCTACCAGTCCATGGGCTGTAGTGCTTCATTTGGGTGCGAACGTCGTGTTGCATGCAAAGCTTTAATGGGTTGAACAAGCTGATGGCCTTTCTCAGTTCAGTGGAGTCCTCATGCTCATTAATTGCTTGGATCCCTCGCTTTTAATCCCATGGAGACCTTTGCGACGGGAAAGTCGATTGAATGGGATGAACGACACGCATAGCGGTGAGGATCCTGAATCATTGGTTACCAGATGTGGGCGGTAATCAGCCATCATGTGGCAGGTAAGGGAATCAAATGGTGGCTTCCAAGTTCTTTCATGTTCAACACGAGTTCCGCATCGGTAAGTCGCAGACGTGGTGGGAGACAGCCCAGCTAGCCATGGCTCCTGGTGGTGGTTGGGATGAAGCGGTTGCTAAAAATCTTGAGGCTGGCTTTTTTAATCACTCCTTCTGTCCGATTGGACTTGAAGGCCCTGCATTCTGCATCTGGGAAGTCCGCGAAGGAATCAGTGCCGAAGAGTTTCAGGAGTTCATCGATGGTCCAATGGGAGTGAACTTTGGGTTGGGCGCGTGGATGAATATTTGCAGAGAAATCGACGTGGAGCTCGCTGGGAATGCGCCATACCCCAGGAAATTCTGAGAAGAATGAGCCCCCCAAATTGATGATTTACAAGAAAAGGGGGGCTCTAGTTGTTTGCCATTGCAATCAGTGGCGAGTTGGTGCAAAGGCATTCGATCAGACCCTGCTGTAACCCAGCTTGGTTTCGAAAATTTTGAGAGGCAGCCCAAAGGACTCCATCAGCCTTCGGCATTCATCGGAGACAGTGCCGTAAACCTCAATGCTGAAGCCATCGCCGAGTTCAGCATGCTTTTGGAGGTATTCCTGTACAGGGGGGTTGGAGACATGTGCGCTGAAAGCCTCGTCGTTGGCATAGACCTCTGACCAAACAAAGGTCTGAGGATCCTCCGGATCCTGGTCAAAGGTGTGGTGGATCATGCCCGGTTCAGACGCTTGAACTGCTGCGTCGGTAGCTCGTGCAAGCTCTAAATAAGCATCGATGCATCCAGGCTTCACATGGATACGAGCCAGCAGCATGAAGGGTGTGGTTTGATCAAAAACTGCCATGGGATTGGGACGCGATGGGAGCAATCTTTCATGAATCGCACTCCGAGTCTGTTCGTTTGCCCGGTGGTGGGCGACCATGTTTTCTGGGATTGGGTTATTCCCAAAATCAAGTGGGAGGAATTGATTTGTTGTCGTTACTCAGTAACGCCGTCGTTCCAGCGCAGATATTGCTGTTGCCTTTTGAGCTTTTCAAGACCGAGAGCGAGTCATCCTTTGATGCCCTCAGCCACCTTGGTTCTTGAAAAGAAGCAATTACATCAACTCACCATGTGAAAATACCATCTCCATTGACTCAACCTTTGTGCTTACTATCTTTATTGACTCAATGTCGTCGCTCTCATCAGCGGATTCAATTTGATGAATTTCTTTCAAAGTATTTAAATATGTAAGGCAATGCTGACGTATCTCCATTAGCTCCGCATAACAATTTTTGTTGGCCGCATTTACTCGCAATTCAGTATCTGGCTTGATGACTGACTCAGTAAATAGGTCAAGAGCCTGCTGATAAGAAGTGGAGGAAGAAGACATGAATCCTAGTTTTATTTTTATTTGAATCGAAGATCAAGCTATTTGCAGTATCATCGCAAACAAATATGGATCAGTATAAATACTCATAATTGAATTTGTGGCGTTTGTTCTAGAGGCCATTTATTTGTTGAACACACCATCGTGCGTATTACTTCTCACCACATCACCCATGCTGGGGATATTCAGAGACCTGTACTCACCCGTTTGGGCCTGCAGTCAAGGCCCAATAAAAAAACCAGCTACAGTTCAGAAGTCTTGCTGTAACTGGGTTTGTGATTGAAGCCGATGACTTGACTTGAACAGGCGACCTACGCTTTACGAAGGCGTCCCCAGGCCCAGTCATTGCAATGGTTTTTGAGTCAGAGACTGAATTTTTGCTCTCACTCGCTTGCGATCACATTCCTCTGCAAGCGTGATTTGACGTAAAAGTGAGAGCAGTGCACTCACTATTTGCAATATCTCTTCGGACTTCTGCAGTGCCTTGCAAGCCATCCCCAAAACGGGTTCAAGGCTCACGCCCAGCTACCAAGCCATCAGCTTGTCTCTCTCCACGTTAACTAGGTTGAACTCTTCTGGTCCTTCGTTGATTGCCATAAAGTAACTCGCTTATCCTTCAATGATAAAGTCATGGCGTTCAATAAATATTTTCTCACCAACTTCAAAGTCGAGATAGTAGGTTTGTGTGTTAGTCAATGACTATCCACTCTCGTTGAGCATCAATGATTTCATATTCATCTATAACTTCATCATCCTTATAAAGAACTAACTCCATGTCAGTCTTGCTGAACTTATCCTGTTCGTTTTTCTCTTCCTCCCAGTGTTTCATAATCTCATCGTATGATTCAGAGGTGCATTCGGTTTGAGATTCTCCCGTTGTTTTATTAAGGATGATTCTGTAGGTAGTCATTGTGAGAACTCTGCAACCTTATAAAGGATATAGAAGAATAAGACATAACCATCAAGTGCCAACAGCAGTTCTTGCAGCAGGGCAAGCGTCATCTGAGTGTCGAGTGTCATTGCTGGTGGGTGACTGCTTGGAGTATTCACCGCTGCAATAAACAACCCCGCCTTTCGACGGGGTGATGAATGTTCTTTCGGGAGATAGATGGCGACAATCAACGCCTATTACTTTTTAATATCAGGTTATATATTTATATAAATCAAGTCGTGTCGTGGTTATGCGATCGCGTCCTGATTGATCAATCGTTTAACCAGCGATCTTGACACCTGCCTGGGTAACAATTTCGACGACCTTATTCATGTCGCCAAGCTCTTTTTCATTGGCCTTAAGGCTTCTGAATACAGATTCCACCCCGCTAGGTTGTCCGATCATGACGTAACGACAGAAATCACCATTCGGAGTTGGGGCATGAACCGTACCGGCTTTCACTAAGTAGGAGTCCCCAGTAGCAATGATTGTTGGATGCCCGCCAATATTCAGGTTGAGTTCTCCCTCTAAAACCACATAGTTTTCATTCCAGTCATGGGTATGAGGGGGCTGTCCAACCCCACCAGGCGTAGCGAACTCAGCAACGCTGTACTTACCATCGGTTTGTTCTGCGGTCAGGCGAAGGGTGATCGAATCACCGAGAACGTTGCAAACCTCAGGCTTTTTGCTGAAGAGGCCAAACATCTGACTGGAAACAAATACCTACGAAGTTTCGGTCACATCACCTGCAAGTTTGTGTATCGAAAAGCACATTATCGATGAGCTTAATTCATTCTCTACTCATTAAGAAGCATTGAATTATTTAAAACAACAGGCTCATGATTGGAATCATTCATATAAATGGGATAAGTGTAAAAAACGACTTGCAATGGTTATTGCTGAGAATGGCTTGGAGTTGGGACTCATTGAAGAGACTCCATTATCTGCTTACGAATATCATGAGACGTCGAATTCTATTCATGGCTGGAGTGGGGACAGTCAGTCGATAAATTCCAATTGAAACTTAAATCCAAGCTATGACTGGGTTTTTCGTCGAAAGCCGATGACCTGACTTGAACAGGCGACCCACGCTTTACGAAAGCGTTGCTCTACCAGCTGAGCTACATCGGCAACAAATTTAATTTATCATTTCGGCAGTATTTTTCCTTGCTCACTTGGCCGATCAGCAGGGTCGAAAGTCTGGTTTAGATCCCGCCATGAGGGAACGCCTCTTAAAGGAGTCACTGACCCCCTGGCGTGGTCTTCGGCGGCTCGTTTGGGCTGCGTTGTTCGCTTCCGCTGGACTCGGTCTGTTCACCATGCTCTTCCGCGTTTCCGCCGGTAACGCTGTCGAGCTCAGTGACTTCGGCATCCAAGCCGGTGCGCTCACGCTCTTCTCCGTCCTCCTGTATTTCGATCGAACCCGGAACACCGACTGATTCTTCGTTCTGTTCTTCTTCGAGTGAAGGTTCTGTGCCGGCGGCTGCTGTTGTTTCCAATGTGCTGTCCATATCGATAGCCCCGTTGTTTGGCACGCCATTCATCGGTTCGATGTTGGGTTCGACGCTGCTCTCTTCTTTGGACGCTTCTTCGCTGGCGACTGGTCTGTCGGTTTCTTTCTCGTTGAACTCGGTGTTTTTTAAGTCGAGATCGATGCCATCGAGATCTTCGGGATTGCTCGCCTCCACCGGTTGATTTCCGCTATCGGTTGACGTTGGTTCACTTCGATCATCCGTGTCTGCTTCCACGCGATCGTTCTCTGCTGGAACAGGCTCTACTTTGGGGCGAATGGTTTGTGGGGTTGGTTTGGGGGGACTTTCAGGCCAAATCAACCGATTCAGGCGAAGAATTTGCAGCCCGAAACTTGTGTGCTGCAAATCCGTTGCCGCTGTGTTCTGCCTCGACGGTTCCTGATCGCTTTGATCCCGAATGGGTAGGAGCCATCCCAAGGCTTGGCTGAGTTGTTGGACTTGCCACACCATTACCGCCAGGACTGGGATGCTCAGCAACAGGGTGACGAGTCGTGACTGTCCGAGAATTGGTGAAAACTCACTGGCCAGAACAGCGGAATCATCGAGCCACCAAAGCAGGGGCAGAAATCCGAGCGCTGCCACGACAACACTGGTGCGGCTGAGAAGGCCTCCCTGACTTGCAGTACGAGCTTGCCGCTCTAGATCACGCTCTTTGAGCGGCACTCGCACGAGCAAGAGTGATCCCCAATCGGCGGGACGTTTCCACAACGCGACCGCTGGAGCCAGCACGCCCACAGCCCACAGGAGCAGACGCTCAACTGAAGGCACCGGGCCTGGATCGGCACCAGCCAGTACCAACCGAATCAGCAAGAGCTCCAATGGAATCGCTCCGAGAGCGAGACATTGGAGCCAGAGCAAAGGCTCGAGACGGGACTTCACGACAGAAGTGGAGATCAGGTGGTGAGTTTGCGGCGCTGGGTAACCATCTTGAAGGCTTCAATGCGATCACCCTCTTCCCAGTTGGCGAAACGGTCTGCACCAACCCCACATTCGAAGCCTGTGGCCACGTCTTTAACGTCATCTTTGTTGCGACGCAGAGAGTCAAGATCGCCGGTGTACACCACTTGCTTGCCTCTGTGAACCCGGACTCTGCAGTTGCGGTGCAGCTTTCCGGTGTTGACGTAGCAACCCGCCACAGCGCTTTTGCCAATGGTGAACACGGCGCGCACCTCGGCTTCGCCAAGGGCTTCTTCGATCAGTTCTGGCTCGAGTAGACCTTCCATCGCTAGCTGGATGTCTTCCAGCAGCTTGTAGATCACGTCGTAATCCCGTACGTCAACACCGGTGGCATCGGAGGCCTTTTTGGCACCAGAGGCCATGGATGTGTTGAAGCCGATGATCACGGCACCAGAGGCCGCTGCCAGGTCGACATCGGTCTCGGTGATTTCACCTGGAGCCGACAGCAAGACGCGCACTTGAACTTCATCTTTGGGCAGTTGCTCCAGCGAACCGAGGATGGCTTCCACGGATCCCTGAACATCAGCTTTAAGGATGAGGTTGAGCTCTTTGAGTTCGCCTTCGTTGGCTTGACCAGACATCGCTGTGAGCGAGACCCGTCGGGAGGCCATTTGTTGAGCGAGACGCGTCGCGCGGGCATTTGAGGCACGGTCGCCCACCACAGCCCGAGCGGCTTTCTCATCGGGGTAGACCTCGAACTCATCGCCAGCGGTGGGCACCTCGCTGAAACCGAGGGCTTCCACTGCAAACGACGGCCCTGCTTCCTTGAGGCGTTGGCGATTGTCATCCACCATCGCCCGAACTTTGCCCAACACAGGTCCTGCAGCGAGCACGTCACCGGTTTTAAGGGTGCCGTTCTGAATCAACAGGGTGGCGACGGGGCCTTTTGCCTTGTCGAGGTGGGCTTCGATCACGGTTCCGCGGGCGAGGCGGTCTGGGTTGGCCTGAAGGTCTTCCACTTCAGTCACCAGGAGAAGCATTTCGAGAAGCTTGTCGATGTTTTCGCCCTTGAGGGCGCTAACAGGCACCATCACCACATCTCCACCCCATTCCTCTGCGAGGAGGTTCTGCTCAGACAGCTCTTGTTTCACCCGGTCTGCAGAAGCACCTTCTTTGTCGATCTTGTTGATGGCCACAACAATCGGCACCTCTGCGGCCCGGGCGTGGCTGATCGCCTCAAGTGTTTGAGGACGCACACCATCGTCAGCGGCGACGACCAAGACCGCAACGTCGGTCACTTTCGTGCCCCTGGCACGCATTGCTGTAAACGCTGCGTGGCCGGGTGTGTCGAGGAAGGTGAGTTTCCGTGCTTCGTCCTTGTGTTGGATTTCAACTTGGTAAGCACCAATGTGCTGGGTGATTCCACCCGCTTCTCCAGCAGCAACCCTTGCTTGTCGAATCGCGTCGAGAAGGCTCGTCTTGCCATGGTCGACGTGGCCCATAACGGTGACCACGGGAGGACGACGAATGAGGTGTTTGAGATCCGTCTCCTCGATCATTTCGACGGTCTTCTTCGCCGCCTCCTCAACATCGTCCTGAAGCACAGGAACATCGAATTCCTTGGCCACCGCTTCGATGGTGGGCATATCCAGGGTTTGGGTAACCGTGGCGATAACCCCTTTGAAGAAGAGGGATTTGATGATTTCTGAACTCTCGATGCTGAGCATGTCCGCGAGTTCTTGCACCGTGAGGTTGTCCTCCGGTACCACGATCATCTCGGGGCGGACTTGCTTGGCCTCGCGCGCTGCCCGCAGTTCCATGGCGCGACGGCGTTGCCGTTGGCGTGCGGTTTCCTTGCGGCGTTTGCGCACCGCGGCCACCGGCTTGGGAGCCTTTCGCTGTTGAGCCTTCGGTTTGGCTGGGCGCGCCAGGCTGGCCGACAGCACCATGGCCTGCTGTTCGCCAGCAAATCCGCCGGTTTGCGCAGCGAGAGCATCGTCGTTCTCGCCAATGATGTGGACTTTTTGTCTTTGTTTTTGAGGCGAGCGGCTGCGCAGTGCCTCGAGCTTGGCACTGTCGTCCCAATCGGGGCGCCCTGGGCGTCGTTGGCCACCGGGAGCACCGGGACGAAATCCTGGTCGCCGGGGTGCTGAGGGTGCTGTTGGCCGCGCCACTGGAGGAGTGGCTGTTCCGGCGTCTTCCGTAGGCCGATTGGGAGCGTCGGGACGACGGGGTGATGGAGCTGCCGGACGACTAATGGGCTTTTGGAGCTGCATGAGCTCGCCGGGGGCCACCGGTTTGCGCATGCCACCGGGCATGCCAGGTCGTGTGGGGGCCCCGGGTCGTGTTGGCGGTCCTGGGCGTCCAGTTCCGGCCGTGCTGTCGCGTCGGATTGGCTTGCCAACCAATTCGAGTGTGTTTCCAGCAGGGCGGCTGGGTGCGCCGGGTTTCCCGGTTCGTGTAGGGGCACCAGGACGTGCAGGCCCCCCTTGGCGTTGGGGCACGCCTGTGCCGGGACGCACGGGAGCTCCAACACCTCCTGCACGGCGAGGGACTGGTTTGCCGACGAGCTCAGGTCGTGGAGCCGGGCGTGCAGGGGTGCCGGTTTTGGTCGGTGCGCCCACGCGTGGTGGTGTCCCAGGACGTGGTGGAGCCCCAGCACGTGAAACAATTTGTGGCTTTTGGCCCTGGGTCGCCCCTGGTCGGCTTGGGGCTGCAGCAGGACGCGGTGTCGGTCGTGATGGTGCCTGCTTCGGCGCTGATGTTGAGGGGGCGCTCGGGGTGGCTGCTGCGTTGTTGGGCCGTGGGGTTGGCGCTGTGGGCTTAACGATCGTGGGTTTTGCTGCCGCAGGCTTCGCAACCACCGCAGGCTTCGCAACCACTGCGGGTTTTGCTGGAGTGA
>ERZ891134.1516-NODE-1516-length-15671-cov-10.896452_pt1 | contig 15671 bp, 10 predicted proteins | sample MGYA00520888_ERZ891134 | MGnify/ENA primary metagenome ERZ891134 (study PRJEB32303, sample SAMEA104408692) | aquatic metagenome | biome: Brackish water; feature: Coastal; material: water | place: Baltic Sea | collected 2014-10-23 | depth 10 m ... | reverse complement strand
GCGCGAGTGATGCGGTGTTGGGTTGGACTCGGTTCCTCAAAGATTTTCCCCGCAGTCGAATAATCGTGATGGTCACCTATCACCTCGGCCAAGCTGGCTTGGTCCTCGCTCTTCTCTGACCAACGAGTTGCGATACTGCCCCGTAGGCTTCGCCCATGCCGTGGTCAGTGGGACTCCTCATTCTTGTCGTCATCGTCGTGCTTCTGGTTCTGCTGGCGGTCTACGACCTCCTGCAGCGAAAGCATGCAATTCTCAGGAACTTCCCTGTTATCGGCCACTTGCGCTACATCCTCGAGGCAGTTGGTCCTGAACTTCGTCAGTACATCGTCACAGATAACAATGAAGAACGTCCCTTCAATCGCGACGAACGCCGTTGGGTGTACTCAACGGCAAAACAGCAGAATGCTTATTTTGGTTTCGGCACCGACAACGATCTTGACCAATCGCGCAACTACACGATCATCAAGCAGTCGATGTTTCCGCTGGACGGCCCAGCCGATGCTCCCGCGCATCCCGACCCGTTGCGGCCGTTACCGTGCGCCAAAGTTCTCGGAGCTTCGCATGGTCGGCGATATTCGTTTCGTCCTGCATCAATCGTCAACGTCTCCGGAATGAGTTTCGGCTCATTGAGCGGTGCGGCAATTGAGGCGCTCGACCGAGGCTGTGCAATGGCAGGGGCGTTACACACGACCGGCGAAGGCGGCATCACTCCGCATCATCTCCACGGCGCTGATCTCATTTGGCAGATTGGCACTGGCTACTTCGGTTGCCGAAACGAAGACGGCTCATTCAATCTTGCGCGCGCTATCGAACAGGTGCAGGCAGCGCCGATTCGGGCGATTGAAATCAAGCTCAGTCAGGGGGCGAAGCCTGGTCTCGGAGGGTTGCTTCCGGCCAACAAGGTCACTCCCGAGATTGCCGCAATTCGAGGAATCCCTGTTGGTGTTGCGTGCAAGAGCCCGGCAGCCCACACCGCATTTACCGATGTCGACAGTCTCATCGCGTTTGTTGAAGAGTTGGCCGAGGTCACTGGTGTGCCCGTTGGGATCAAGTCGGCAGTGGGCCAAGGGGAGTTTTGGACTGAACTCTCGACGAAAATGGCTGCGACAGGTCGCGGTCCTGACTTCATCACGATCGATGGTGGAGAGGGCGGCACCGGAGCAGCGCCGTTGGCCTTTACCGATCACGTCGCTCTTCCGTTCCGCTGGGGGTTCACCCGGGTCTACCGAGCCTTTGCGGAAGCGGGCATCACAGACGACATTGTCTTTATTGGCTCCGGGAAACTGGGTATGCCCGAAGCAGCGTTCAGCGCGATTGCGCTTGGCTGCGACATGGTGAACGTCGGCCGGACTGCGTTGTTCGCGATCGGTTGCATTCAGTCGCAGCGTTGCCACACCGATCGCTGCCCGACAGGGGTGGCAACGCAGAATCGCCGTCTCACTCGGGGACTCGACCCTGAAGATAAAGGCGTTCGCTGCGGCAATTACCTCGCCGGAGTTCGGTCTGAACTTGAGCGTCTCAGCTGGGCATGCGGAGTCACACACCCAGCAAAGGTGGACGCCGACTTGATTGAAATTCTCGAAGGCCGTTGGACAGCAGAAACGCTCCGCGAGATGGTCGGTTATGAGCCCGGCTGGGGTATGCCGTCGAAACCACTTCTTGATGCGCTCGACGTGCAGCTTGGGTAGACCCTTCAACGGCCTCACCCGCCACTAGCCTCGGCGCGTGTCCTCCACTTTGGAACGTGCCCGTACCGCGGTCGCGACTTCGCCAGAACTACGCCGCCTCGCAGAGCGTGGCCGGGCCATCCTTCTTGGTCCGTCTGATGAAAAGCTTCGCCAAGACCGAGACGAGTCGCATTGGCAGCCGACTGTCACTGCTGGCTCTCGTTGGTGGCAGACCGCCCTAAGTGCACTCAGCGGAGTAGTGGGAGCCACGGTAATTGCGGCATCTGCGCCGCAATGGCGCCTGGCCGTTCCAAGTTGGCGATTGTCAATACCCGGAATTGCGCAACCGGGTACCAGTACTCAATCAACTCTGTGGTTCCTCCTCGGCTTGATCCTTCTTGGTCTTGGTTGGCTTGGACTTGTGTATCGCTCCGGCCGTATCGCTGATCCGCGTCGCGCCGTCGTCGTTGTTGGCGCTGTCATTGCGCTGTGGGCGATCCCAGTTTCTCTTGGTCCACCGCTTCTTTCGAACGATGTTTATAGCTACGTTGCCCAAGGCGAGATGGCGAGCCGCGGTATTGATCCAAGTTCGGTGGGGCCTGTCGAACTTGGCCGCAATGATTTCACGAGTGGTGCCGATCCGGTGTGGCGCTCTGCTCCGGCGCCGTACGGACCAGTCGCGGTGTTGGCAGCCCGATCAGCGGTTGAAATCGGAGGTCATGACCAAGTCGCGGCGATCAATGTGTATCGAGTCATCGTGTGGATTGCCGTCGTCATGGCGGCAATCGGTGTCGGGTTAATCGCTGTTGGAAATGGTCTTTCCGCCGCTGTCGCAATCGCCATCGGCATTGGTAATCCGATCATGATTCTGCACATCATCGGTGGAGCTCATAACGATGCGCTGATGTTCGGATTCCTCGCGCTCGGTCTTGCCGCGGCGCAGCGGGACAAGAAGAAGTTGGCAGTTGCGCTCATCGCTGCTGCAACTGCGGTGAAACTTCCCGCGGCTGTCGGTTTGTTGTACCTCGGTTGGTGCTGGCGTGGGGCAATTGCCACGTGGAAAGAACGTGTTGTTTCAACAGCAGCGGTCTTTGCCTCTTCGATTGCCGCAATTGCCGTCGGTAGTTTTTTCGTTGGGCTGGGTCCGGGCTGGGTCACCGCTCTCACGAGTACGGGAAAAGTCAACGACACCTATTCACCGACTACGAAAATTGGATTCAGCATCGCTGAGATCCTCAATGGGCTCGGACTTGACGTCAATGGCCAACTTCTTGCGTCTGGAGTCCGGGCGCTCGGACTTCTGGCGACAGCGGCAATTGCGTTCGTGATGCTGATGCGCAGTCCGCGAGTCGGCTACATCAAAGCCACGGGTGTGATGTTGGTTGCGTATGTTTTGCTCGGCCCGGTGATTTGGCCTTGGTATCTGGTGACAGGCTTCGCACTGCTTGCAGCTTGTAGTCTTGGTCGATACCGCCCGTCCTATTTGGTTGTTTGTCTCGCAGCGAGTTGGTTTGTCTGGCCCACTTCGGTGGTCTCCATGGGGACAGTGGGAAGTGACTATCAGCATCTCCGAGGGCTTGGCGTTGTTCTGCTCGTTATCGCTCTCGCTTGGGGTGCACAACGTTTTGCCAGTCGTTGGGAGCGGCGTTATCACGGTCTCAGCGCAACGGAACGCCAAGCCGCAGTTTCTAACGAACTCGCCGAGATCGATTCGTGATGTTGAGCGCAACGGTTTACAACGGGGAGAGCTCTCGGGTACTACGGCGCGCTTGGGTTAATGCTTTTAACAACGAGTTGCTTGTATCTCTATTTCCGTCGCAAGAAGTGGCTCTAATCCGGACATGTTCCGAATCCAACAGACTCAACGGCCGTGAAGCTGTCTGCGCGTGAGCCGCGCTGCCTCGCGTTGACGCAACGCAACGTTGACTTCGAGGCGTTCAAGGTGCTGGGCGAGGATCTTGTCGCCTTGCGGTACCTCGTGGGTCTCGAAGAAGGCCATTACCTCGGCTGCGGTTCCAGGTTTCGACAATCCGCGAATTCCCTCAAGAAAACGTGCGATTGAATTCGATGGCAGGCGAGTAGTGATCGCCTCCCATTCAGAACTGACAAAGAACCAAGCAATTTCGCCAGCATCACGATTTGAAAGTGCCCGACGGAGAAGCAGAGGCGCGTTCTGGCTCCGTACTTCATCGGTCAATGTCATTCGCACCAATCGGGCGATGAGTTCAGGGTCAGGGAAATCGGCGAGAGCTCCGAGATAGCGAAGTTCCTCTTGAGGCGTCGGCGCGTTCTTCATGCGGCGAATGAACTCATCGAAGTCGGCAGATGTCCCGGTCGCAGCAACGATGTTGACCGACGCGGCTACGAGCGCAGGGTCTGGTTCGAGTGCACTGATGTCGAGAATCACATGTGCCCGGGATTGGACATCGATGCTGCCGCCAAGGACGCCGAGGGCTTCAAACAAAACGCCGCGGAGGGCACGGTCGCGGTCTGAATCTTCGGGGCGAGGCTCGGGGCCGAGTTCCTCATAGGCCGGGTTGATGATTCCGCGCACTCGGGTGTGGAGTGCTGCCCGCCCGTCTCCATCGACAATGCGCTCGAGTGCGGTGAGGCCAGCGATGATTCTTTGCCATACGGAGAGGTCTGTTTCTTCGCGGAACGCTTCGGCAACGTCAAGAAAGTCGTGGGCCTCAAGGTCGCCGGCAAGCACCGATGCCCAGATGTCGTCAACGAGTCCGTAACGCTCGATCGCAGAGAGATCGGTTTGGGCGTGTGTCACCAATGCAGCAAGAAGATCGGGTGCATAGCGGGCTCGATAGAAGCCGGTGCCCTCTGTGTTGACGTAGATCCAGGTTGCTGGCTCGATCAGATCAATATCGATTGATTGTTGATCAAGAAGAACCTTTTCGAACGTGATCACTCCATCTGTTGCACTGCGCCGAGAAAAAATGAGCGGGACAATCCATTGGGCTGCGTCGTCGTGCGCAGGAATGGGCGATTCGCCGTCGCCAAGATCTCCGGCATACCCGAAGCGGTGTTGCGAGAGGCGCAGAGTTCGGCCGTCGTTGACGATGTCGACGGAGATGACGGGGAAGCCGCCCTGGAAGATCCACGAGTCCATAATTCGACGAACGGGTTCGCCGGTTGCAGATTCGATGGCGTCCCAGAGGTCGGTCGTTTCGGTGGTGCCGTAGGCGTGCTCTGCGAGGTACTGGCGGATGCCCATTCGGAACTGGTCTTCGCCGAGGTATTGCTCAAGCATGCGAACAACCGCAGCACCTTTTTCGTAGGTGAGGATGTCGAACATGCCTTCGGCATCGGCGGGTGAAATGACGGGGTACTCAATCGGACGAGTGTTCGTGAGCGAATCGGTATCGAACGCGGCCGTTCTCGAGAGTCCGAATGTTGTCCAGCGATCCCACTGAGGACGGAACGCGTCAGTGGCATGCATTTCCATGAATGTGGCGAAGGCTTCATTGAGCCAAATGCCATTCCACCATTTCATCGTTACGAGATCGCCAAACCACATATGCGCCAGTTCGTGATTAATGACGTCGGTGACGTTGAGGAGTTCTGCCTGAGTCGTGGTGGCGGGGTCAACCAGTAGAAGGATCTCGCGGAATGTGACACACCCGAGATTTTCCATTGCGCCAAATGCGAAATCAGGGACAGCGACCAGATCAAGTTTGTCGCCTGGATAAGGAATTCCGTAGTAGTTCGTGAAGTGGCGAAGGCAGAAGGCGCCAACCTCTAGGGCGAAGTCCGTGAGGTGACCTTTCCCCTTGGGGTAGATGACTCGCATTGGCGTGCCATCGACGTCGATCGGGACGGTGGCTTCGAGTGGGCCGACAACGAACGCCACGAGATAGGTCGACATCACGATTGTTTCGGCGAAGCGCACGAGATGTTTTCCGATGCGATCAGGTGCAGGTACGCGTGAAAGTTCAGATGCGTTGGAAACGGCGAAGAGGTCTTCGTCGACAATCAGGGAAATGGCGAAGGAAGCTTTGTGGTCGGGTTCGTCCCAGCATGGGAATGCTCGGCGAGCATCGGTGGCTTCGAATTGGGTGGTGGCAATGACCTGCTCAACTCCATCGGTGTCGGTGAAGGTGGAGCGATAGAAGCCGCGCAGTTTGTCGTTGAGTTGTCCGTTAAACCGGACGCGGAGATGCGCTTCTCCAGGAAGGAGAGTGCGTTCGAGTGTGAAAGTGACTCGCTCGGTCTCGGCGTCGAGAGCAACGCCGGTGACACCTAGGGGTGAGCCGTCAAAGAGGGGGCCTTCGGTGAGTTCGGCGGCGAGGATGTCAAGGTCAAGGGCGTTGCAAGCGATGGTGTCAGTTGGGGCGGTGACCAGAACGGAGATGAGGACCTCGCCGGCGAAGGTGGCGGCCTCAAGATCGGGTTCAAGGGTGAGTTCGTAGTGGACAGGCCGGATGGGTCCATCGAGGCGGTAGGGGTTGGGTTCGCCGTCGCGGGGGAGAAGTTCTGTATCGGTCACGGAGCCAGCGTAGGGTCGGACTCGATGACTGCGCTCCTTCCTCCTTCAGACCGATCCCTTGATGTGCTCTGCGTTGGCAATGCGATTGTCGACGTACTCGCCCAGACCGATGATTCCTTCTTGGAAGATCACGGGATGGTCAAGGGTTCGATGCAATTAACCGATCCCGATCGCGCTCGCATCGTCTATGCGGCGATGCCTCCAGCGGTTGAAATCTCTGGTGGCTCTGCTGCGAATACCGCAGCTGGTCTGGCCTCGCTTGGGACTTCAGTGGCGTTCATCGGCAAAGTTGCCGACGACGATCTAGGTGAAGTTTTCGCCCACGACATTCGCGCCGCTGGGGTGGCGTTCCACGGCTTCCCTGCGGTCGGTGAGGCAGCGGCGGCCGGAACTGCTCGTTGCCTGATCTGCGTTACTCCCGATGCACAACGAACAATGAACACCTCTTTAGGTGTCGCCGGTCAGCTCACGACCGACGATATTGATCTTTCGCTCGTACCGACGGCACGGGTTGTGTACCTCGAGGGCTATCTCTGGGATGAACCCGCCGCGAAAAGCGCACTTCGAAATGTGATGGGTTGGGCTGCAAGCGCTGGTACTCGGGTCGCATTCACACTTTCCGACGGATTCTGTGTCGATCGTCATCGCGCCGAATTCCTTGAAATCGTTGAACACCACGTCGACATTCTTTTCGCAAATGAAGACGAAATCTGTTCGCTCTATGAAGTCGATGACTTCGACGAGGCTGCTCGTCGCGTCGCCGGTCATTGTGCAATCGCATGTCTCACTCGCAGCGAGGCTGGATCCGTGATCATCTCGTCTGACGGGGAGCGTGTCGATGTCCCAGCGGTCCCTACCAACCTTGTCGACACAACTGGCGCCGGCGACCTCTACGCCGCTGGCTTCCTCTCTGCGTGGGTTGGGGGTGCCGATCTCCATACGGCGGGCCGCACCGCTTCCATTGTTGCGGCCGAAGCCGTTTCACACATCGGCGCACGTCCACAGGTCAACCTCTCGGTGCTGGTGAAGGGCGCGTTATGAGTTCGGCGACGAGGATTGGGACTAGTACGACTTACCTAAGTTTACGAAGGAACTTCCAAATAACTTAGATAGTGATGCAGTCCTAAACCCTTGTTTTTAGACCTATGCAGTGCACAAAAAGTGCATTGCATAGTTCTCCCCTGTGGGGCGTGACGGACTCGAACCGACGACGACCAAATTATGAGTGCGTGGAAACATGGTTCTATGCGTGCGCCTATGTGTCTAGTACCTGACGCTTGAGCATGAATGGTCCCCTGATGTCCCTTCTGATGTCCACAAAAGCTATTAGGTTGCTAGGAGATGTAATTCGAAGGTTAATGAGGGGTTCGCAGAAATTTTTCTGCCCTAGAGACCCGCTATGGGGCTAGACCCTTTAAGAGTTCAAATTTCCTCGTCTTGGCACTTATAAAGATATTCCAATTTATCTCAAACTCTGCAACCCTTGAGGATGAATTCTCTTCGCACCGGATATATCTATCATGAGCTTTTTGGTTGGCATGACACTGGCACTCAAGCGGGTATGTTTCCCACAGATCCTTCTCGAGGCTTACAACCTTTTGTAAATTACGAAAATGCTGAGACAAAGCGGCGGATCCACGAATTAATTGTTGTTTCTGGGCTTATAGATAATTTAGATAGGCGAACACCGCGCCATGCAACATTTGAAGAACTTCTGTTAGTGCATCCCGCGGAGTATTTAAATCAATTAAAAAAAACAAGTGACCAAGAATTTGGCGGAGATGCCGGCGATGGGGAAACACCCTTAGCCAAAGGTGGGTATGAGATTGGGACACTTGCAGTCGGTGCGGTCACACAACTTATTCAAGACTAATTAGCGGGTCACATAGATAATGGATATGCACTTGTGCGTCCACCCGGCCACCATGCAGTTCGCGCAGGAGGAATGGGTTACTGCCTTTTTTCAAACTTAGGAGTTGCAATTTCAGTGGCAAAGAAAGAAAACCCTGGAATAAGGATTGCCGTCGTTGATTGGGATGTTCATCATGGAAACGGTACGCAGGATATTTTCTATGACGATGAAGATGTTTTGACAATTTCTCTTCACCAAGACCGGCTATACCCAAGAAAAACCGGGGGACGGGAAGAGCGTGGTGTAGGTACAAACATAAATATTCCTCTGCCTGCAGGTACGGGAAATGGTGGCTACTTATACGCGTTTGAAACCGTTATTAGACCAGCACTCAAAAAATTCAAACCGGACCTCATCGCAGTAGCTTCAGGTTTTGATTCCTCGGTGTACGACCCACTTGGTCGCATGCTTGTGACTGCAAAAGGATTTGCTCAAATGACGGAGATATTGATGGAATCGGCAGCAGATACCGCTAAAAATCGTTTAGTTATCGCACACGAAGGTGGATACAACGCTGTCTACTCGCCATTTTGTGGACTTTTCGTTCTTCAACAACTGTCGGGAATTCATAAACTCGATGATCCATTTTCACATACCGATACGTACCCCGGGCAAGCCCTCTTCCCACATCAAAAAAGTGAGATTGATTTAGCGAATCCTCTGAACCCCTAGTCTCAGCAGAGAGCGCACCTAACCTGGTTATCTCTCGGATCATCAGAGTTGTGATCAGCAAGAAGGCATTGTCTGAATTCAAAGGCTAGGAATGCCTAACGCCCTGTTAGTTAGTTCCGTTCACAGCGTTAGCGAACTTACTACTTGCGGTCTCGGCTTGTTGATCTGATGCTTGCGCTTGCCCCCATGAGGAGTGTATTTAGCTGCAATTTCCCTTCGCCTACTGTTCGTAGTTCAAATATGTGAAAAGGGTGGACATATCCCGACAGAGGGACTATACTAACTGGCTAAAATCGAACTGGTCAAGAAAGTTGGGAAACTCATGGCAAATATCGTAGTTAAAAATTTTGATAAAGATGGAACTCATAGCCAAAAGCCCCATGCTTCAGTTTCAGTGGTCGACTTAATTTCCGCCAAAGCCACGCGGCTTACGGTGGAGCCAGGATGGCGTTGGTCAACTGATATAGCTCCATTAGCAGGAACGAAAATGTGCGAAGTTTACCACTTGGGTTTCATCGCCTCTGGAACCATAACCGTGTCCCACTCAGGTCAAGAAGTAACATATTCTGCGGGCGAAGTTTATGAAATTAACCCTGGTCACGATGCTTGGGTTGTTGGTACTACTCCTGCTGTAGCTTATGAATTCGCAGGATCATGGGCTTAAATATCGTTATTACCGTCATGGATAGAATGTGCAGATGATCGAATCCATCCGCGAGCTGATCTGCTCACACTTCGATGGTGATTAGGATCAAATCAGATTAAAAAATGCAAGGAGGGCGCGCGTAGGGGCTAAGGCGGAAACTCTTATGAAGCATTACGCCTCAATAGCCACAGCAGCGCGCCCGCACCAGCTCCCGTTACCAGCAGCAAGCCGATCACCCACCACAGCCATGTCATCCCGCTGGAGGTGGTCTGCTCAGCGCCGTTCATCGCTTCAGTTGTGGGCTCCACCACGGTGACACCCAGGTTTGCTGCACGAATGAAACCATCTGCTCCCACACCCTGGATCTGCAATGTGTGATTACCCGTGGCCACATCGACCACAAACTCCGACGAGAATTCCCCCTCGTCGTTGACCTCGAGAGATCCGGCCAGCGTCGGGGTGGAGAACAGCCAAATGTCGACTCGAGTGCCCGGCATGAACCCTTCCCCAGCGACAGTATTTGCTTCGCCCGGAGTGAAGTTCAGCCCCTCAGTTCCTGGGTCGCCATCGCCCACAGCCATCTGCCAGTCAGCTCCGGTGATGCTCACACCATCGGCGCTCGCTTCAGACACCACATTTTCTGGGGCACCACCATTGAAGGCGACCAATTCGTTCACGCTCAGTGCTGGGCGATCCCCGGAGAAGCGATTGACCTCGGGGGCGGGGTCGGGCTGCCTCACCTCAATGGGCACATCAACGACTATTTCGTTGTCGTCCTCATCCTGACCAACAAACTGCAGCGAAAAAGCTCCGATTGGGAGCGGTCTTTGCGACCCGGGTGTATCCAGGCTCAGGTCCCCAGACACGGACCCATCCTCTCCAACAGAGAAGGAAGGCAACTCCGCAAAAGACCCGTTACCGAAGGGAAAGAACACCCTCAGGGATGTCTCTGGCCTCAAACCGGTCATGTCCAGAGCCACGCTGCCGCCACGCTTCACGTCTGGCGTAGGCGCACCAAGATTTGAGCCAATTGCGCCCTCATCAGTGGCTACGCCCAATCCAAGAGTCACGGAACCCACTTCAAATGTCGCTTTCTGCGAGCCTTCCACTGAGCTCGTCACGGCAACAGGTTTTCCGCCCACCAGTGCTTGGGCAGCGGATCTCTCCCCGGCAAATATCTCGGGCGCAAACCTGGCACTCGAGGGTGTCAGCGGAACCTTTACGCCCGCAGAGGGAGCCACAACGACCGGTGCCGCGGCCGCGGCACTACCACCGCCCGATGCTGGCGGGGTCGTGGTGGTTGTCGGTGCGATTCGTTCGTTCTCAGTGCGTGAAGGTCGGTGCGATCGCGTTGGTTGTCGGTGCGAGCCGGAAAAGAGGAGACGAATACCCAAACGGATCAAGCTCGGCTACCAAACCAGCCCCGTCCGCTCCCACTCCACAGTTCCCCACAGCAAAAGCGGTACCTACCGCTGCCGCACCGTCTCGTGTTCCCGACCAAGTGGCCGCTGCAACGGTCGACGTCGTGCCAAACCCACTATCGAGGAAAGTGCCAGGGATGCAGACAGAGTAGAAACCGTCTGTGGCTCGCGACGACCCATCGGCCTTGAAGGACGGCCCAGAGACAGCGAATTGGAAGGCAGCGGCGCTGAAAGTCTCGGGTCCAAAGGCAAAGCCCTGGCCGTTAGTTGACACCAGTCCGCCGGCAATAGGTGCGGCTTCAGCATTAATCATGAGGTTGACCTCTGCTGGCACGGAGCTAAAGACCATGAAGCCATCGGAGACATTGCTGGTCATATCGGCTCCACAGTTCTCCGAAATGACTGCCCCACCCTCGTTAAAGCCGACGCTGCACTGTGGCCACCACGTATCTTGAGAAATACCACTTGAGGTCGATTTGGCCTCGCCAATGAGGGTCGTGATGACTCGATCACCTGATGAGACAATGTCCCATCGGTTAGTCTCGGAGGAGTTACTGGTGTTTTTCGGATCAACTTTTATGGGGGTATCAGCGAGAGCAATCGAGAAGTCGAGCTCGTTCGCACCATCGCCCACATTGACCTCCCCGCCAAGAAAAGCTCCCGAGGTAGGCCAACTGACCGATATTTTGGCAATTGATCCATTAGGGACAGAAAAGCCACCTGAACCAATAGTCGCGGTGGGGGCGAGCGTGAGTCTGGCCTCGAGTGACGGGGCATCCATAATGGTCTCAAGCTCCACCGAGTAGCCGGAATCAACACGAAGCCCGTCACCGGCCCCAAAAATACCCGACGCACTCTCGATGCACGGATCTGCCGAAGCCGAGGGGCTTGAGCAGGATGAAAGCAGGGTGTGAGCCTCATCTTGGTCCTCAGACGCCAGCCACCAAGGCCGACTAGACACCCACGCTGTTATTCCCACATCGGCAGTGGTGTCATCGAGGCCGTCGGCACCTGCGTCGACAACAAAACCGAGCGCCAAGAAAATCGAGGTCGATTGACCGGCTGTGCCCTCCATAGGGACGTACACGTCAAAATCGATTGAGGTTGCTGAGCCTCCAACGTCTTTGTAGGTCCCAGCTGTCGTCAACGTGTTGGGGTCTTCAGCCTGCGCATTACTACCTAGGTCGATAGTCGCCTCTGTTCCACCAGCAACGTAGTGAGTGGTGCCATTACACAGGGTGGGCAGAGATGCTGTTGAGGCGATTCGGTCGTTCGCTAAATCGGGCGGGGATTCATCATCGTCTGGGTTTTCCTGGAAGGTCGCATACTGCTTAGCCCCTACGGATGGGTCGTAAAAAGCCCATACCCTTGCCGAGCTGGGCACCCCAGACAGGGTCACGCGGGCGCGTTGGTAGTACTCGACGCTACTGTCAGAGCACGTGAACTTCTCCACCCCGCCCTGGGCAAGAAGCCTCACGAGCTTCCCACCCCGCTCAGGGAAGAAGCCAGTAACCAAGTCACCTTTGTTGCTGTCGCCTGTTCCCGTCCCACCAAACCCGCCGCTGAAGGGATCCCCGGCATTATTCGTGACGCTCTTGGCGAGGTCGACTGTATTCCCATCAACATCGAGCGTGACGCTCGTGGTCTTGTCGCTATCTAAGGCTGCAAAGGCTGCAGGGATTGCGGAAAACATGGTCGCCACGAGGGCGAGGACGACAAACACAGAAATGCGCCGGAGCGAGACAGTCATCAATGTGAAGGTAGCATAACTTTAGGTTTGTAGAGCTGAATTAACATCTGTGTCGTGTCGCACCTGTTGACGTCGATGCCGGGGAGGCAAACGCCCTTGGCTCGGGCAATCTTCAGGCTGGGCCAAGCGCAGCATTCTGTCTGCGCTGAGCTCGGTTTTCTCCGGGAGCAGGTTCGTAGAGCGCAGTCCCGAGCAATGAACTGATACGGTGCCTTAACATTCTGTCCACGCGGGGGAGCGAAAGGGCGGTCGACGACATGCTTCGACACACTATGGCCGGCGCACTGGTCGGCGTTTTTCTCCTTGCTGGGTGCACCCCCGCTCAAGATCTCACGACAGCGCAAGCCCCAAACCCAAACCCAAACACCTCCGCGTCTTTTGACGCACTCACGACAGAAACGGTGTGTAACGATTACGGCTGTTTTGAGGTGTCAAACCGTTTGGCGGGAGTCACCGATGGTGAGATTTACCCCGGCGAGGGGACGTCCATGACGACCCTCGCGTGGGACCCCGCAGAACTATCCCAATCCAGTGGCCTACCCGATTGGAACAGCCTCGAAGGATTGGATGAAGTGGCAGCACAAGCGGCACCGGGGGTCGTCGTCGTATGGGGGGATTGGTGCGTCGATCGAAGCCAAATACTTTTCGCAGAAGTCTTTCAACACACCTTGGGCTATGCCGGGTTTTTCGTGAACGAGTCCACTTTGCTTGTGCCAGCCGGGGCTACCCTCAGCCTCGAGGACTACGCCCGCATGGATGTGCAGCGCCAGTCGTGGACTGGTGATGACTTACCTGCTGATGAGGATTGTGGGGCGTTCGGGGAAAGGATGAGGCAGCAAAACCCGGCGGTAGATATCGAATCGGGCAAGGGCCCCATCGTCCAGCTTTTTGATGGACGGTGGGCAACAGGGGAATTCCTCTGGTCTGACGACGTCGCCGATCCCACCCGCTTGAGCCAAGATGCGGCCTACGCCGCTCTCACCCTCACCGCGATAACCGATTCTCCCTTCCAAAAGATTGATCAGTGGGAGCCCTTCTCCAACGAGGACGGCACCTACCCTGCGCTTCCAACGTCACAGGTGCGGGTGAGCGAGATGGCGGAAACACTCTCCATCCATCACCCCATCATGGGAGAAAGCGACGGTGGCTGGCAGCTCACGACCTCCGATGCCACACTATGTTCCGCCAACACCGCCTCACGGGCTAGCGACTCTCGCTTTTACCTGCCCCATTGGTCAGACGAGGGAAGCATTGGAGGCCCTGTTCTTGACGCTACGGGAAGGGTGATCGGCACGCTCTTTAGCTCAGGAAACTTGGGTGACCAGTCAGAGGTCTGCCCCGCCAACGTAGCCAGCACGAACAGAAACCCACTAGGCCCTCTGTCGAATTTTTATCTTGATGGCAGAACCCTGGCCGTGGGCGAAATTTTTGGGCCCACTATTTTTTCCCGATTACAGGAATTGGGCGCTGAGACTCCAGCGCTGGCGCCCCACAATATGAGCTCGCCTACGATCCCAGCTTCGCGGGTGGCTCGATTTGAACAGGTGAACTGGGGGCAGGATTTTACGGAAACGGGCTTTCCCCTCTCGCAACTCCAGACTCCCGCCATCGACCACCTGAAACAGGCAACACTCATGTTCATCAAAAAATCAGGGTGCCCCACATGCGAGGAGTCAGCCCGGAATCTTGACTTCTCCGTAGCGTGCCTCTGCACAGGTTTTGCCGTCACCGAAAACCTTATTGTCACGAATGATCACTGCGTCTCGAAGATGGGTATCGGTGATTCGAGTACTTTTCGCACGTTTGCCGGTCAAGACGTGAACGCCGTGCTGGTGGGAAAATCCAGCATCGATGGTGAAAGCGAATTTAACGATCGCTTCGAGCAGGTTTATGGCAATAGCTGGAAATCTGCCGAAGCACAGACCGGGCCGGACCGGGGAGATGTTGCGTTGCTCAGAACAACCCAACGAATGGACCTGACTCCGCTCTCCTTCGCTCCCCCCTCGTCTTTGACCCAGTACGAACCTGTCGTTACGGTGGGCCACCCCTTTCGCATGACTCGCACCGGACCCTTTGTCACCGGCGTTGGTTCTTTCATCGGGGAGCACTACTTCACCCGGACTCAACAGTTCTACACGCTGCCTGCGGACAACGGGGCCAGCGGTTCTGCTGTGGTAAACCTCCGAGGCGAGCTCGTGGGCCAAATCGCTGGCGGAGGCGCGATGAACCAAGCGGAGGTGGATTCCATACTTCCGCAAAAGTATGGACTATTCGCCACCCAGTTAGCGATCGATACAAGCTCCGTGTCACCGGCCCCGTTTGCGCCCAGTCCCTTGGTTCCCTCACAAACGGGACAGATGGCCTGGGGCGCCACCAGCGAATACCTGTACGAATTAGTCGAGCAGTGGGCGCCGGGAGAATTGGGCTAAACAGTTCTCGGTTTCGTCCTCCAAGAACCGGCACGAAGCCCCGTCAAATACCCCATGAGAGGACCACTTGGCATGGTGGCCGCCAACTCGTAATGCGTAGGTGCGCCAGTTCGAATCTGCGAGGCGGCTCCTCGAAACATTTGCTTTAATTTGGTGGCATCCGTCGATAATTGTGGTGGCGTCGGGTTGTTGTTATGTTGGAACCCGTGTTCAATGGTTGGATACGTCAAAGGGCCCTAACCGTCATCGCATTCGCTGGTGCCTTGTCCGTGACACTGGCTGCGTGCGGAGGTGCAGGCGATCCGGCAGGGTCGTCGACCCCCATTGTTGACCGTGAACCCACCAGGGTGGCCAAAAGTTTTGCCAAGGGGATCGCATCTGATGAACTCTTGGGCTGGTTAGAGGCGGCTGTTGGCGAAATGGTCGACCCGCCAACTGACTTTATGGGACTCTTGTGGCCGGTTGGAAGTGCACTCGACGATGAGCCCGACCCATCAGCGTTCGATGGCGATCCCTTTAGGGAGCACGCTGCTGTTCTCGACGATTCTGAAATTGACGAGGTAGCCGCCTTTTTTGCCGACTGGCAATCTGGGCTACAAGGATGTGAGTCAGAAGAGACCGGTGGATTTGATGAAGGGGCGCAGCGAGTTGAGCGCTGGATCAGAGGTGGAGCTGA
>ERZ891134.1511-NODE-1511-length-15716-cov-17.048784_pt1 | contig 15716 bp, 18 predicted proteins | sample MGYA00520888_ERZ891134 | MGnify/ENA primary metagenome ERZ891134 (study PRJEB32303, sample SAMEA104408692) | aquatic metagenome | biome: Brackish water; feature: Coastal; material: water | place: Baltic Sea | collected 2014-10-23 | depth 10 m ... | reverse complement strand
CCTCCCAATCCAATTTGTCTTCGTATTTCTCAATAAGAGCAGGAGTTAAAGAAGGGTTTGAGGATAAATCACTCCAATCCAATTTGTCTTCGTATTTCTCAATAAGGGCAGGAGTTAAAGCAGGGTTGTAGGATAACATAACCCAATTCAATTTGTTTTCGTATTTCTTCAATTGTTTTTCAAAATAACGCTCTTTAATCATATCATTTGCTTCAAAGGTTTCAGTCCGATATTTGGCTACTTTATCAGCAATTGACTTAGGTTGGTCGCTAAATTGCTTTCCCTTTTTGGAATCTTTACGCTTTTTATCCGATGTGCGAGCGTATTCTTTATCAGTCAAGGATTCTCTTGCTTTACGGGGCAAGTATCTTTCTCCTGTCGCTTCCTCTCCTTGTGTGGAAGGCTTGCCCGACTTTGTTCCCCAATCTTCCTTTGTCCACTTGTTGAGGCTTTTTTGAGCAGGAGATTTCGCTTCAAATGTTTCCGCCCCCAAGTTAATAGGCAAACAGGAGAAACAAAATGAACCTTCTTGAACCACATTGGTCGCAGGTTTTCCACATGATTTACACTTTCGTTCTTCAGCCGATTTAGAAACATTTAATGTTCCCTTTAATCCAAATCGGGATTTGTAATCACTAAATGAAGCACTTAGACTCGGCTTGTTCCAAAGAATCCAACGAGATAGCGCACCTGCCGTTGTAGGGTCTTTCCAATCCTCTTTTGTGCTTGTGGTCGTTCCACCTCCATGACGCTCAAGATAGCGTTCCATACGCTCTTTATCGCCATGCTTAGTATAATCGCTTGCACCCCGTTGTCCGAAGTGCGTAGTTTTCATTTTCTTGCCTTCGCTATCTTCAAAAACCGCCATCAATTTCTTTTCGGGATTGGAAGACCGAGATATGGTGACGGAATGCGGTTTTGAAGAAGATTCTGCTTCTTTTTTCAAACTTCGTCTTTTCTTAAAAATTTCAAGGCGGGGATTGTTCCACAAACGAATCTTTTCATCATTACGGATAAGTCCTTCAATATCGGAAACGGGACTTGAAACATAGGGGTCAAAAACAATTTTGTAAATGACGGCAGGATAATCATAACCATCAATTTCTTTTGATTTCAAAACAAATAGTTCCCAACCATCGCCAAAACGAAAAACATCTCCAATGTTCGCATCATCAATAGTTTGATGTTTTTTTTGATTATCTTCTGCTCGCATTCTTGAAAAAATCTCTATTCGTGAACGAGCAAATCTATTTTCTTGATAAGAGAGTCCTTTGAATTCAATTGAAGAATAATTTCCATTATTTGCCGATTTTTCTATTTTATTCCTTTGTTCATACTGATATTTTCCCTTAATTTTGGGGGTGTTGGAACGAATCCAATTCAAACATTTTTGTCTTGCATCGCCGTTATTCGTTGTGCAAATAAATGTCATAATTCCGCCCATTTTGTAAGGGTTGATTAAAACCCATATTTGATAATCATTTTGTTTATCATAAGTGTAAATGGTGTTTAAATCGTCTTTTTTTGTTTCCCATTTGTGATAAAGCCACCATCTTCCGTCACCTTCTTGATAATCGGAGGAAATCATTTCCATTTCGGCTTTGCCTTTATACCCACTTGCATAAATAGCCATTCCTTGCGCTTCCGCCTTTTCTTTTGCGTCCTTTCCACAATAGATTTTGCCCGAATCACCCCATTGATAACATCCGGGCTGACCCTTAACAGGATGAACAGGCATATAAATAAATTGTTAATCCCACTATTTAGTGATTCGCATCTGCTCCCTACGCATGGGCGGGTGACGGGGGAAGAACGACCCCGACAGGAACCCGTGCGTAGTGTATTGGAGGGAGAGAACACCAAGCATGGAGGTTCACCCTTTAATCCTGTAATTTATGGTTGTTCCAACGACTATTTATACCCTTTCCTCAAAAAGATGTTCTGCATACTTTGATTTCAAAACTTGATTGAAAGGAATCGTCTTGTCCACAACACTATATTGAAGTTTCCCATTTATCTTTTCTCGCTTAATATTATTTTCAAAATAGAAGAACATATTGTTGAAGGATTTTGATTTAAAAGAAACCTTTTTCCCAAAATTATCTCGGATATTGTCCATGACTTCAAGACCCGAAAGAGTTTGATTTGATTTCCTTAAGACAAAATAGGCGCAAGCCAATTGATAACCATTTTGAGAATAATTTCTTTTTGCGTCCTTCTCACGAAGGTTCTTCATTGAAAGCGATGAGATTCCTTTGTGAATCGCACGGCAACAATATTCCGAACAAGTGTAAAATACCCGTTGATAATTGGGTTCCTGTAAGTCTTTTTCGTCACAAACAAGACAAAAACTGTTTGGTCGGATTAGCACCTTCTTCTTCTGTTTTCCTGCGGCCATGATGTTCAATTAAAAAACAAGTATTTAACAAATTGCTTTAAGCCATAAAAGCAATCAAAGCCAAAAATGCACCACCGACGATAAACGGTGTGTAATTTGGAGAATCGGAACATGAGCCATCGTCAAGAGTAGCCATTGGATTGTAATTGTTTGCATTTGGAGCCATACAACCTGCTACGGGATAGCCCGAATTCATCACTCTAACGGCTTCTTCCTTTGTTGAGAATGTTCCAAAAAAATCTAAAGGAAACAACATTTCTCCTCCATTAAAAGAAACTTGTGGAGAATCCGATTCTGCTTTAGCAGATGTAATTGTTCCCGCATCTCCTTGTGTTCCATAAACACGGAATTCCGAAGGAATCTCTTTGATGGAAGATTCAAAATCAACACGATAAACTGTGAAAAAATAAGCCGTTCCTAAAATGCTTTTTAGACCTGCATCGGCAACCTTTGTGAAGGTTTCATCGGGAGTCGCATAAGTCACACCATCTTCAACGGTTTGAACATCAAAACGAATATAATCAAACATGGAATCACCGAATAATAAAGGATTGTCCTGCCATAATAAAGTCTGTTTCTGCTCCAAGCCCACCAACCATGCCTCCAATAGAGCCACTTCCTACGGAACCGCCCACAAGTCCTCCGCCAATTCCTCCAACGAGTCCACCGCCCGTGTTCGCTCCACTTCCTGTTCCACTTGAAGCACCACCACAATGTTTGTTAATTTCACTTGTTGAACTGAATGATGGACAATTATTAGTATCATAAATAGTCACCGTTTGACCTGCCTTTTTAGAGCCACCGGGACATTGACATTGAACTTGTCTTCGCTGATAAAGAGCATTAAAACCGGGAATTAGTTCGGAAATGTATGCCTTCTTATCTTTATTGGGAATGCCCCACATGATGAAATACCCTCCACCATCTTTTTGAACTTTGGGGAAACCGAATGAAGAAAATAATGTTGTATTGATGTAGCCTTTAGCAGAAACACTTTGGATATTTTCAACAGATACCGTTGTAATTACACTTGGGGCCAAATCATCTATGCTAACTTGAGTTCCTGCGGAATCAACAACACGAATAGATTTAGGAAGCGTTTTTGTGGCTATCGGAATGGTGCAACCATAGGATAATCCCGGCAAAGAACCACTTATTGCATCAGCAGGGAAAAATTTCACCGATTTATTTTCATTCTCGGCAATTAACGAGCCAATAACCACAACAGAACTTCCTACATTCTTCCATGATTGACCACTACATTTTACTTGCATTTGTATGGGTTCGGGAGAAATTTGATTGCCCGACAAATCTAAAACGATTTGTTGCTTACTTACTTGCGTTCCATTTGAATTAACATAACGATAAGAACCGCCTGTTTCAGTTAATGAGCCACTTTGGATTTGCACATGGCCCATATTTACTGCGGGATAATTAGATTTATACCCTCCAAAAGAAGATAGGATGGAATTAAATGTTGGCTTGATTGAATCAACAGACTGTGATAAAAGAGATTTAGAAATCTGTCCACGAATATCATCCGCATTTGTTTTAACTGTCCAAGAACCGCCTTGACGACTCAATTCCCATGTGTAATCTCCTTGAATAGAATCGGGAACTTCTTCCCATGATTCATAAGCACCCGATTGAAGAATATCAACAACAAGTTTAGCCTTCAATTTGTATGTGGAATATTTTGGATTTGAAGCGGCAAGAGGATGCTCAAAAGTGAATGTTTTCCCTTTCGCCCCCCAAACAGATTCGGCAGGAAGAGAAGGAACAAGTGATTCAACATCAACAACCCTTGTTTTCTTTTGTGTAGGCGTTTCTTGTTGCCCTAAAGAAGTGAATGGTGTTGCTCCTGTAATTGGTTCGGCAGAAGCACGATTTGAAAAGGCGTAAATACCGATTCCTGCAACGGCTAATGCTCCAATTGCGAGATTACGATTCTCCATAGAGATAAATTATTGCTTTCGTTATTTAAAGAATCGCAAACGCATTCTTCTGCATCAATATCATATCCGCAATTCACACAAAGATTCGGCACAAAAAACAATCGTATTCTTTACTATTTATTGTCTTGCATCCCATGATTCAATGAAATCGGCATCTGCTTCGGGATTTTTTTCTCGCCACAAAGTAATACAATCCGAACATAATGGAAGGGTGCGGGCAAAGGAATCATCCATGCAACGATGCGGCCATTCAATTCTTTTTGCACCGCAATAGTATTCTTTTGGTTCTGTTCCGCCCATGTGAACAACCGTTGGAGTTTCCAAATTCGCTTGATATTCTGCGTTTTCTATTTCGTAATTGGTGGCGTTGCATGACCTTGCATTATGCCCTTCAATTCCACACTTACCGCACCTTCTTGTCACTTTTATTCCTCCCATTTGAGATTTTTAGCCTCAAAGAAAACCTTTCCAAGTGGCGTTCTTAATCCCCAATCGGACATACGATATTCAGCCCGCCTATCTCCTTGCCTATCTTTCTTTTCTAAGACTCCCTTTTTATGCCAAATTGGAAGCAAACTTGTGAATGAATTTTTTCCCGAAGAATTATTGAAATTTTGCATGATGTTAAAAACTTCTTCGTGATTCATCCACCCACCATAAATCCCATATTTACCACGATGTTTCAAAAGAGCAAGCATCGTGAAAGTTATGGATGCACGACGAACAGGTGCGCCACGAACCTTGTTCAAACATTGTTGTGAACACCATGCTTGATGCCGTCCTTTATCGGATTTTTTTGCAGTAATTTCAAATGATTTTCCACAACCCAAACAATCACAATCAATCACGGGAAATTTTAATTGATTTTTATGATGTTTTGAAGATGATTTGGGAATCTTTTTTAGTCCTCTTGAATAAAATTCCCTGCAATACCGGGAACAGTAGTCATTTTCATAAACTGCGCCTCCGCCCTTTGCAGGAACCTTATTTCCGCATTCGCAAGTTTTTGCCATGATGTTAAACATACAAGACACCTATTTAAACCCCTCAAAACCAAAATTTAGGAGGCACTTTTTGAGCAGGACTCATATCGGAATCACAACGGGGGCAAAGTCCCGTTTCGGGATTGATATAAATCATCAAAAAGGACTCATTACAAAGTTTGCATTTAATTCTCTTCATTCCTCTTCACCATCCGTTCCAAAATACATTCCGCAGGAATCACAAATCAATGTTTCTTTATCAACATTACATTGACGACGACACGGCCCACCATACTGAATCCAACCCATTTCAATCACTAACCGAATTTATAATTTGAAGCGTTTCAATCGCTCGCTCTTTATGTTTGGCTTCCACCATAACATCAACAGAATTGTGGTAATGATTCATTGGCCCATAAACAAGGTCGGAATGTGCAGGAGTTTCACGCTCTTCTCCTGCATGAAGCGTTTTAGATTCGGAATAATGAACAACAGGAATAACACCCTCCTTCCAAGTGGAGATTGCTAATTCAAGTGCTTCCTGTTCTGTTTGGTCGCCTGTATTGAATTTATGATGATGATAATCAAAAACAATTGGAATTCCAATTACACGATAAACGCCCTCATACAAATCTTTCGTTGAATAAAGGTTTGCTCTATCATCGTTCTCAACAGTTAAACGCTTTTTACAAGAATCCGAAAGGCGGTCAAAGTTTGCACAAAAACGAGCAAGTGCTGATTTTTTATCTCCGTATGCTCCACCAACATGAATGTTGATTTTATTGTAATGAGATGGCTCAAAACCCATGTAATCAAACATCTTTGAATGACAATTCAAATCACGAATCGTTTTGAAAACGACTTCTTCCCTTGCAGAAGCGAGAACATTAAATGGGCCGGGATGAGTCGTTAATCTATGTCCATGTTTGGTTGCGAATGAACCTATGGAAGAAAGAAGAGAAAGAATTTTTTGTGAATCGGGCAAGTCTTCAATTTCATATCCCATGATGGGGTGCGAATAGAAAGGAAATATTTCCGAAGAGATTCGGAAAAAACGAAGGTCATTTTCTTCGTTGGATTTCAAAATAAATAAAAGGTCTTCCAAGTTCTGCTGAATGATTGAAGACAAAAAGGACGGGCCTTCCCGTTCTAAAGTCGCTTTCCGCATGGTTCGGTTTGTAAAAATTTCTTGCTCCCGCAAAGCCATGTTGATGCAAGCGTAGCCAATCATAATTAACAGGGATAATGACAGGTATTTAAATGGTATCGGAGGCAGGATTTGAACCTGCGAATCAATATGAACAGGAATTTAAGCCCTGCGCCTTTAACCACTCGGCCACTCCGATATAGGAATAAATTTTACGCATCACCTTTGGATGATTCATCATCCTCAATCGGTGTGAAGGGATAATAATGAACCATTCCTGCTCCACAACCATTACAGGAAGAATAGACGATGAAACGAGTAAATCCGTTTTTCACTTCTTCTCTTTGTTGCAGTATTTTAAAATTGTTTCCGCACATATCGCATTTCATGTCAAGCACCCTTATTCTTGATTATTTTCCCAACAGGTGTTTTAATGTTGTCCCGAAATCGGTATGTTGGACTTTCGCTTCTTTCTTGTCGCTTTTTAACGATTCCTAAACGAACCCAACGAGCCATCAAATTTGACCATCGTGCGGTTGTTCCCACCATTCCATTCAATTCCATGAGAGGAACCATTCCTTGTGCAGAAATCCAACCACCATTACGCTTTAAATTTGAAAGCAGATAATAATTCATCAAGGGACGACGAATAGATGATGAAAGAACTTCCTTTTTACAATCGTGAGAACAAAAACGGCGAGCCTTATCATCATTTTTTCTCCAATCTGTCACCTTTTCGCAAAAGTCGCAAGAAATAGGAATTGCAGGAAAATGCCCCGTGGAGGTCTTTGAATAGTTTCCCTCTTTGTATGCGCCACAATACTCCGAACAATACGGCATATACCTTCTTGAAGCCATCATTCCACAATGACATATCGTTCCTATGTTCTTACCCATGATTCTTGCTAAATTAAACAAGTATTAAAGGTTTTTGGCGGGCGTGACAGGAATTGAACCCGTATCTTCGGCTTAGAAGGCCAAAATGCTATCCATTACACCACACGCCCAATATTTAATTGTGTGTGCAGGTATTTAATTGTGAATTAGTGAATCGGTGTGTGCTTTTGGTTGTGTCCGAGGGCGCACAAATTCCTCGCCAACACTATGTTGTCTTTTCATCTATTTATAGGTTCACATTAAAAGGTGAGGGTAAATTTAGCAATATAAAAATCACCAAGAGCCGCAGAACAATTTCCTTCTGCAAGCGTTAAAATTTCAGTTCCTTCGGAAACAGAAATTGTATGATGTGTGATTCCTGTTGTTTGTTGAAAAGAGTATTCTCCAATCGTTATGTTCACATAGCCATCTTCTTCAAAAAATGAAGATAATTCAATTTTCAACATACCTGTTTGATTTATTGTAGTTTGATTTCCTGTTCCCATTGGCAATTCATTCCAAAATTGATGTGCATGGATAAAAGAAACAGATTCTTGAAGAACAGGTTGTTCCTTTTCCTCTTCGGTTATCATAAAGGTTCCCAAAGAAACCGAAACCAAAATCGTCAAAATGGAAACAAGCGATACGGCCTTAATCAAGTTTAATCCTCTCCTGTTGAATTCGTTGATGTTTTTCTTCCAACATGGATTCTCGGTAAGAGATGAAAAAATAGCCCCCCAAAAAAACTCCTAAAATAGTTAAGACAGGCCACATTTCTCCATCACCAAACCTTGTAGGCAATAACAATTGAAAGTGCTAATGCCAATACATTCGCTAATGTCCGAATTAAAGCCATAGTATGTTGATGGCGACCCAACATAGCATCTTTCTTTTCAAGGGCTGATTCATACAAGCCCCACTTCTCTTCAACGAAATTTCTTAATTCCTCATCCATATTATTCACCCTTTTTTCCAAGTCCTTTACAACGGCTACAAGGCATATCAATTGATACGCCCGAACCTTTACAGGAAATACAATCATCCATTGGCTTCATCGGAACAGTCATAATTATTCCTCTTCCAATACTAAATCCTTTTGAGCAGTAATCATAGCATGAGCAGTAGCCTCATTAATGGTTTCAAAATCTCCATTAAGATAGGCAACATAATTCTTTGCTAAACCCACCGCAATCAATGTAGCATACTTGCTTGTAATCTTATCATCATTCAAAAAATCAATATCCTTTGTAATGTTTTTAATATCCTCATAAGACGCATCTAAATGATTCAACAATTCTTGCACCCTTGCTTCCATTTCATTTGTCATAATAATCACACCCTATCAAAAAAAACCCATCGTGTGTAATCGGGTTCAATAATTCTTGTATGAAGTCCTTCAAGATAGGCTTCTAATTCCTTGAATGAATTGAAACAAAAATTGTGATTCAATTTTCCTCGCAACCACATCGGCATTTTCTTTTTTCCTCCTTCAACCACCACATAGGTTGGCTTTCGTTGGCGAAGAGATTCAAACACTTCATCCCATGTTCCACACATAGGGATTTCTGTATTCACATAAGCAACCAAGAAATCGGAAACTTCAACCATTCTCAAATCAACAAGAACAATTTCTTTCGCCATTGTTCGTAATTCATCCCACCGTTCCAATTCAATAAGTTTTTCAATCATTTTCTTTTCGTCGCCAATTTCATTGTATTTACATTGTGTCATTGGCTTGTCGGTTGGGTCAAGAGGAACAATTCCTAATCGTGTTAAAAATTTAGTGAAATTTCTTCTCCATTCAACACCATCATCTTGAGCGTAATCAATCGGCCCTGCAAGATAACATCGGGTGTTGTTTAACTTTCCTTTAGAGCGTTCTTTTTCGGAAATGATTTTATCAATCACTTCCAAATCGGATTCTTCTGTCTTTCCCATGATTTTCCTATTTACAAGACGGGTATATGAACCTCAATCGTAAGGATTAAAATCCCATTTTTCGGATTCTTCTAAATTCGCCCATCCCCAAGAATAAGTTTCTTTGTTCCAAAAGGTCATGTAATTTTGAATCTCTTTGTTGGTTCCATAAAGGCCGAAAACATGGGAGGGGCGAGGACGATAATTGTGATAGCGTCCTTTTTCTCCCGTCATAATTTCAAAATCAACCATATCTGTCACCATAAACGCTTCTTCAAAAATCTGTTTAAGAAAATCTCCAATCACATCGTAATAATTTTCGGTTTTGAATTTCGGCAAGAATTCTTTGACCACTTCTTGAACCCATTCTTCAATTTCTTTCAATTGGTTGTAAATCGTCAAATCCAATTCTTTTGGATTTTCCTCTCCCCGTCCATTTTTCAATAAGGGAGCGATAAATGAGGTAAATTGTAAATCATTAACGATGCGAGAATTACGCTTGAATTTAGGTGCGATTTTATACAAAACCTTCGTTCCCTTTTTTATTTCAATAACAGATGGATTGCTCCTATTTCCTCTTTCACGAAAACCCGTCCTACAAATGTGTGGAGGAATGTAGTTATTGAAAAGGTAAAATCCTTTTTTATCATCTTGCTTTACTGTTTTATCACGACGCTTTTCCAACATTGTTTTGATGTATTGCGGAACGGCAAAAATATCCGTTTCTTGTTCTTTAGACCATAGCGAAAAACATTCTAAAATGTAGCGAAGATTGAGATTAAAATCATCCCAACGAATCGCTTCAAATTTAATTTCTTCTCCAAAAGGTTTCGGCTTTCTTTCAAAAATAATGCTTCTTTCTTCCTCATTAAAATTGGAATTGTAATAAAATTGTTGCCCATCCGTCAATAACTGTGTTTTAGAAAGAATGTAAAAATAATCATACAACATGAGAAGAAAAGGGTCAAATGAATCCCAATCATATTTTCCATCTCGGAACGATAACCAATTGCCGTTCATTTTGTTGAATTTTAAACATTTCGTGGAAGAGATAAAATCGCCCGATGCAACGACTTCAACAATATTTCCTTCTGTAAAAATAGTAAAATTGATTCCCTTCTTCTTTTCAATCTTGCGACCCATACGACGAAGAAAAATGGCTTGACGCAATTGTTTTTCATCCTTTTTATCCAATTGTTTTTGAGAAAAAATATTTTTTAACTTCTCCACGGCATATTGTTTCGCCAAGCCCATTTTTTTAGCATATCCAATAAGTAAATTGTCTTTATCAAGTGCTTCAAACAAGTTCTCTTCTGTCGGGAAGGGATTTGAAGGCGTTGTGATAAGATATGTGAAACTTTCTCCATTGTTCCATGCAAATGCACCATATCCTTCGGGAGCGTTTGATAACCACATGGCTTGGATAGGAAGGAAAACGGTTGATTCCAATTCTTCCCTTTTTTTGAATATCATTTCACGATTCAATTCAGCATCTTTTTCAAGGTCTTTAATGGAGGAAATAAGTCTTTGACCCGCCTCCATTTTATACGCTGAAAGAAACCAACGGATTTCACACCGCTTCCATTTTGGATTTTCAATCATGGTTGCTCACCTTTTATCAAAATCTTCTCCACGCCGTCTTGTATTTCTTCAATTAACGATAACGGCATTGGTGGACGGTTTGGAACAATCCTTCCATTATTATCCGATTTGGGTTCGTATGGAGCAATCATTGATGTTGCCCATTTTTGAGCAATTGCTATTTTCTGTTTTTCCTCTTCGGGAAAATTCGGAAATTGTTTTCTCGCATCGGGGTAATTGAAATCGTTTGAAAAATAAAACCCATCAATTTTCCTCTTCCCATTCTTCTCCTTGCTTCTTTGCGACCATCTCACATAAAATCCTGCAAAATAATGGTTTCCAATCAAATAGTTTCCACCCGAAGGAACCCTTTCAAATGATTTCTCAAGCCCCTCTATTCCTCCACGATTGCCTTTCCTTAAAATAAGTTTTTCTTCTTGCCCTGTTTTTTTCACCCAATCGGAGTCATTTAACAGGTTGAAATCCCCCTCCCCTCCAAGATTTTTAATCCAATCATAATATGCTATCAAAGAAGGACTTTTTGTATGTCGCATATCATTGGCGTATGATAAAATACAAGGTTTTACAAATTCTTCTCCTTCAATAATCCAATAAGTTTTACCACAAAACGAAATCTTTTTTGTTTCCAAAGGTTTCGTTTTTCCTTGTGCTTTCAACGCCCAATACAATCGTGTAGGAACGGGTTCATTGGATTTAATTTCTTCAATGTATAAGCCTTCTTTCAAATATTCATTTACCCAAGAATCCTGCAATTCTTCCCGTTTCCTTTGTGGGAAATATGTGATAAATTTTCTTTCACCGTCTTTCATCACCAAGAAAATCCATCGGTTGTGATATGGTTTTAGATTGAATTTAAAAACATAAAATTCATAACCTGCTTCTTTGTGAAGAGAAACCTTTCTAAATGGCCGACTTGCTTTTTCAAAATCGGTTGTGAATCCAAATTTAAGGTTCTGTCCTGCACCCTTTTTTGGTTTGTGAACCCACCTATCTCCAACCTTATTCGGAGGTTTGGTCAAGTCCAAATGTTCACCTTCTGTAAGATAACCTTCTTGCCACATAATCTTAGGCAAAGTCCCACTTGACTTAAAGTTTTTGGTGAGGGTGGGCATCAAAAAATAACCTGCCATCCCCCAAACAACATCTGCGGCCATGTGTGCAACAGAATCGCAAGATTTAGAGAAATGAATTAAAGGATTTTTTTCCGCATACTTGCATACCAATTGTTCTAAAACCACTTCATTCAAAACACTTAATCCTGTATAAACAGGAAATGATAATCCCATGCGCTTCGCAATCGCACCCCAAGCAACATGGGTAATTGTCCAAGCATCAATATAAGGAAACGATTCAGCCTTCCCAAAAATTCCTGTTTGCTTTTGTAGCAATTCTGTATTTCGGTCTAAAAAATCAATACCAACACAATATCCTGCATAAAGAAGAACATAGTTTGCCGTATTGCTCATTTACAACACCTAATCAATAAAAACTTTGTTTGCGAAATAATCTTGAGAGGCGGCAGTAGTTCCATTTATGCGATATTTGATGAGAATTTCATATTCACCTTCGGATAAGTAAGAAAAGAGCGACACCGATGATTTATCAATAATAAGGCTTGAATTAGAATAAATCTTGTGAACGCCGTTTTCGTGGAACTCCGAAACATTGTAATAAGAACCGTTTTGATAAATCGTAATCATTACCTCCACTTCAATGAAACAATCCCTGTCATTAATTCCATCGTGCCTCAAATCCCAATCAAGGGACAAATTATTTCCATCAGCAAAAAGAGTTAGATTGTTAGAATTTATAGTCAAATTTGAACAATCTGTTGTGTTCGTATCATTAGATGGAGGTTGTTCAATCTCGCCAATTTCAACATTAAACCATTGATAGTTTGTATCTTGATACGAACCCGAATCCGTTTCCCAAAACGCAGACCAATAGAAATCGTATTTATTGTTGCTATCAATTTCAAAATCGCTTAGTTTAATCGTTTTTAAATCGTATTCTTGTCCCTTAATCGTGTAATTATCAATGTTTGAGTTAAGAGGTTCTTGCATTTGGTCGGAACCGTTTTCATAAACATAGAAGAAAACTGTAATTTCTTTTTCTTCGCTTTCAACAGAATAACAATCCATATCGGATTCAGCAGAAACTTCTGTATCGTTGTTCACCGTTTGAACATACAATTGAAGCGAATAAACATACGGACTACATTCTATGGGTTGTTGTGGCTCGGACTCCATCGTGACCCATGCTTCGGGGCCACCCCAAGACGAACCATCATAAGTTTCATAAGAAATAATAACATAATACTCTCCCGCAGGGAGATTAAGATAATGCTCGTTAATAGAGTATTGGTCGTGGAAATTTTGCTCAATAATGCGGGTATCATCACCTACAACAATTTCAAAATAACCATTGTTCATGTGTTGATTGCAGGAGTTTAAATCTTGGAAATCCACTTGGACTCGCAAATCATTATTATATCCTTGTCCGTCATGGTCGTGGTCAAAAATGGCTTCGTTTTTCCACCACCAATCGGGAATACAATCGGGTTCAACAGGCTCCACATAGAAACTATAAGGTTCATGGAACACTTCTTCTTGACCTGCAATTCTTGTGCGAGGGTCAATTTCCCAATCGCCATCATCTAATTCATAGGGAACTGTGAAATAATGTTCCACCGTATTTCCATCTTCAATAACTACACGAATATTATCAAAGGTGGCGAAATAAGTGTTTTCGTAAAATAAATCGTAATGCAAGAAAACTTCCATTTCTTTAGGACAATCACCTTGCGATGTGCGAGTAATATCCACAAACAAAGTCATTTCATTTTCATTGTTAATGTCATAATCCCAATTGCGAGCATTGATTGATTCATCGCATTGGGGCGGAGGTATCATTCCATTTCCATTAGAGTTATCAAATTGGCAAGAGCCATCTTCTTCTGTCACTCTTGGGTCGTAATTGAGAGCATCGGGAACCATACAACCACGAATGGCATTCGGTAAATTATCATCGGAGGATTCGGAATCGTCACCGAAAACATCAATAACGCCAAAAGCCTCCATTGAGCCACCCGTGAGCAATAAGAAAATTGGAATCAATGTCGCCGCCAATTTTTTGATATTGTCGGCCTTATTTTGTAGTGATTCAATCGCCCTATCCACAATATCGCCTTCAAGCGTAGTTTCAACCTTGACTTCTGTTTGATTTTCTCCGCCGTTAAGAACCTTATTTTTGGAAACTTCTTGAGAAATTGCTTGCACCGTAGTAATTAATTCAGCCGCTTCTTTCAATTGTGTGACTAAATTGGTTTTTTCAATATTTGATTCATTCAATTTTCCATCATCAAGAAGGTCTTCTAAAACATCTTCAAATGAACGCCCTGTGGCATCTGCAAGAAGTTTGGCCTTTTTCACAATTGATTCATCAATTTCGGACACAATAAACATTTGTTATTTCCGCTATTTAACGATTTACTTCTTTGTTTGCCGAGAATTTTTTGAAAGAGAGTTTGTTTTTACATCATCAAGTTCTTCTCTTAATGCCATTATCTCATTTACAATAGTCGTAATTTCTCCTTCTTGAGCAGATTCTTTCCTTGTTTCACAATGAGGATTTCGTTCCATATCTGCTTTGTGACGAACCACGATTTCATCCATCGCCCGAATGTGGGTGGCTTGAGATTCATAGTCACCAATTTCGTTTTGCTTTTCTTGATTCCATGTTTCAATGATTTTCGTCACAACCAATAACGCAGGGCCACCAATAATCGCAAGAATGGAAACATAGTCTTCGGAAGAATCAAGATAATTTGGCTCCCAAGCCGTCAATATGAAGAACCCAACCGCAAGAAGAACCCACGCATATACAATAAGCAAACCTGTTCTTTGCATCAACCAATCGTTGTTCGTGCGCTCACGCTTGCCGTTTCTCATAAAAACAACCCAAGAAAAGGTTGTTTCTTTTGCTATTTAAAAACAAACTTTATTCGGAGCGTTTTGCTACACGACGAACTACTTCACGGGAGATAACTCCATCTGTTTTCCTAATCAAAGCAATTGCTTGAGAAATCTGTTCTGCCGTAATTTTTTCCGCAGGTATTTTTTCACCCGACGCTAAAACAAATATCACGAATTATCCCATTCCTTTATTTCATCTTCATTAGACCTTTTATCTGCCTCGGAAGATAAATGTTCTTCAAAATCAGCAGGATTCATAAAATGAGTAATTTCGTGTATTCTATTGTTCCATTCAACAATAATTTCTTCTGTATTTCTAACCATCCCATGAACGAAATACATGAAATAAGACATACGAAGAACAATGATGAAAATCAATCCCGAAACTATTGCAGAAATAAGAGAATAATCCATACGACTCACCTCGCACATTGATGTGCTTCATCGGTGTGTTGGCTAAACAAGTTATTAAAGGTCATTTTCAAGACCTCTTAAAAAGAGCGCAAACGGTCACAATTATTGCGCCGTAAAGAAGAGGATTTCTCTTCTTTTTTCCCTCTTCTGCTTTCTTTTGAATGTGAAGGTTTCCGAACAACGCAGGGTTTGAGGATAACTTACTCCACACCAATTTGTCTTTGTATTTCTCAATAAAAGCGGGAGTTAAAGAAGGGTTTCGGGATAATTCCTCCCAATCCAATTTGTTTTCGTATTTCTCAATAAAAGCAGGAGTTAAAGAAGGGTTTAGGGATAAACCTGCCCAATTCAATTTGTCTTCGTATTTCTCAATAAAAGCAATAGTTAAAGAAGGATTTGAGGATAAATAATCCCAACGCAATTTGTCAATGTATTTCTCAATAAGAGCAG
>ERZ891134.1509-NODE-1509-length-15767-cov-11.516802_pt1 | contig 15767 bp, 26 predicted proteins | sample MGYA00520888_ERZ891134 | MGnify/ENA primary metagenome ERZ891134 (study PRJEB32303, sample SAMEA104408692) | aquatic metagenome | biome: Brackish water; feature: Coastal; material: water | place: Baltic Sea | collected 2014-10-23 | depth 10 m ... | reverse complement strand
ACATTACTACCTGACTGTGGTATTTGTGGAGTTGTAACAGCTGCTATAGGTGTTTCAGATTTTTTATTACTGGGTAAAGGGTGAGAATTAACCCACTGGCCAGGATCAACTTCAGAACCACGACCACCAATTTCCCAGTGTAAGTGATAACTGTCTGGACTTCCAGTGTCTCCAGTTTTCCCTAGTAATGCTCCTTGTTCAAAAGTATCTCCAGTCTTTAATGGGGATGGACCCATCATATGAGCAAAGAAGTGTTTTTGTTTGTAAATACTATCTTTCCACTCAATACCATTACCATAACCAGAAAAATATTTAGAAGATAAAACTGTTCCTGGAAGATATGCATATAAAGGAGTTCCTTCTGGAGCAGGAAAGTCATATCCTTTGTGATTTGAATTAGTACTAGATCTATAACCCTTACCAGATATAATAGAAATATTTTTTGACTCTACATCTGATGCAGAAAATGGTGAATAATTAACTGATAATTTTGCACCTTTTGCACCATTATACGCTACACTACCACTATCACCAGAGACAGATCCAAATCTAACATCAGAACCAGCTGCTGCATTGCTGGATGGAGTAACACCAGGTGATGCATTGCTGGATGGAGTAACACCAGGTGTTGTATTGTTAGAAGGCGGCATTTCGCCTGGTCTATAACCTGGGGGTAGTGTACCTGCATTTGCAGGCGCAGCTCCAAGTAATATATTACTTATAAAACCACCTACTCCGCCAGCAACATCCATAACTCCTTTAAGAAAGTTATTTTGAGAAAACATTTTACCCAATGATCCAAAATCGATTCCTGATAGAGGATTTTTAAATATTTTGTCTACAAGTTCACCAATAGTTTTTATGGTCCCACCAGTAACAGCATCTAATAAAGATCCTATAATCCCCGGTACAACTTCCAATAAAGTTTTTGGGATATTTAATAGGTTATTTAAAAATTCTTTTGGATCTGTAAAAAACTTTAATGTGAATATATCAGTGAACACTGTCAAGAAACTTTTAAATATCTTAAAGTTTCCGCCAATAAATTTTGATAGAAAATTCCACCAAGGATCTATATATCTTTCTTTAAAAGATGTCCAAAGACCGGGTAGTATTTGAAAAAATTTAACTATACCAAGTATTTTTTCTTTATTCTTTGGATCACTAATCCAATCTAATATTTTATATTTAATAAAATCTCCCAATAAACCACTCAAGAAACTCCAAAGACCACCCACTGTCTTTTTAGCTGCACTGACTATGGGATTTGATTTTTTTCTTTTCTTTGGTTTTGATTGTTCTTGTTTATCTTGTTCTTCTTGTTTTTTTTCTTTTTCTAATAATTTTTGTTCGTCACGAATTTGTTCTTTAGTATTTTTTACTTCTTCCTTCTTACTACCTAGGTCACGAACTTCTACTTCTAGTATTTGATCTGTTGTTGATTTTACTTGTTGTAAAATTTCTATAGCAGAATCATTTTTAGATGTTGGTGTACTTATGATAGATGAAGATTGTCTTGACTTAGGTGTTACTGTTGTAGATAAAGAACCACCTCTCGGAGAAGACATTGGTACTAAAGCACCTCCAGGACTAGGAATTATTGATTCGGGATTAATTGTATTCCTACCAGAGATTTTTGAATCTCCACCTTTTTTACCACCACCCTTAACAGATTTAGTTATACCAGATTTTATTTTTCCACCCGCAGCACTACGAACAGCTCCACTAGCCATAGCCCTTCCTCCAGCAGCCGTAGCTCCTTTAGCTATTCCTCCTAGTAATGGTGCTAATGCCGGTAGTGCCATATCTAACCTTGTTGACTTTTTTGACGTTCGTTTTCTTCTTTGATATATTCAACTAACATAGTTACATAAACCTCTCGTTCCCAAGGAATCATGTTTTCTATTTCAGTCAAACTATACTTGTGATGTTGCATCATACTAAAGTTAACCCTGTAATAATTCTCAAGTGATTCATGAGACAGGGCTATCAGAAAAAACTTGCGAGACCCTCAATTATTACTTCACTTTTAACCTTTGTATTTGGATTTACAACTTCAATAGTATGAGAAAGTTTAGGCATAGTCTCAAAGAAATTTTGAACTAATAGAAATTGTTTTGTGTCCATATCTTCTAGAAACTCCATGATTTCTTTTTTAGAAAAATTTGATGACTCATAAACATCTTCACCTTGAACAATTTGATCTATGCATAGAGATGCAATTTCAAATACATCATCAACTTCAGTACCAGAATCTTTTAGATTGTTTTTAATAAACAAATCCATACTCGGATACTTCATAACAACAGATATTTCATCATTCAGTTTTAAAATATTTGTATGATCATCTGACTTTTGAACTTTAATTTCATCAAGATCAATTGATACATCAACTGTGGTAGTACCATCATCTGGACATGTAATAGTTAGATCAACATTTTCGCCAACAGACTTACCACGAATATTCAGAAAAATATATTCAATATCAAAAAGTGACAAGTTATCAACTTTAAATCTGGAAGTTTGAATACAGTTTGCAAGAATTGTTTTAACGGCATTAGCCATTTGTTTCTCATCTTCTGTTTCCATAGCAAGAAGAAGAATTTTTTCTTCTCTGACAAGAAAGGGTCTATACTTAATTTTCTTTCCTGATGATGGAACTTCCAACTCATATGTTGGTGTAGAAAGCTTTGGTAAAGGCATAACAATTTCTATAATATAGAAGTACTAACTTTATTATTTATCACAGTCCAAAGAAAGAACCTAAATCAAATAAATTATTATTAGTTCCACCATTAATAGGATCACGTACTGATCCATTTATAAATCCTTCGTTTAATGCACTACTTGTCATTGTTTCATATTCAAATCCCACACTTAGTTTACTCAATTCAGTGTCTCCCCTAGTTAAACTAACTGATGAAACATTTGATGGGAATGCTTTGAATAATCTAACTGCATATGTTGGTTTTGCTTTATAAAACTTAGATGGGCCAGAATTATTAGTACCTGGTATTATTTCTTTGATAGAATAACTTTTTCCTAAATTAAAAATTTCTTCCACTATATTTGTACGATTAGAATGACTACTCATAGATCTTTCATACTTAGTAATAATAATATCTACAGCATAATCATCTCTATATCTAGATCTCAATGCAGCTGGTGAACTATTTAATTCCGGATCAAATAAATTTATAGATTTAGAAGAATACCCATATATCCAATTAGTCCATACATCAAAAACCGATTTAATTCTAGCATCGGCATCTAATAAAAATGAAAGTGAAATCTCACTAAACACTGCACCATATCCATACTTTAGTGTTGGTGTATTATTAATTCTATATTCACCTGTAGAAATTTGGATACCCGGTAAAGAAGCTTCTTCAGTATAAATCCGCATCAAATTATTAACCTCTGATATATTGAGGTTACGTGTTTTTAATAATTCAATATACAAAGGTGATGATGGTTGTATTTCAATTACGACCTCATAAAAATTATTATTACTGAGTCCAAATCTTCCTACTGAGGATTTAAATTCAGAGTAGTTACTCATTTGTATCTGTGCATCATTTACTCTCATTGAGATGTTTCTCCCCAGACGGCTGATTTACTGTACTGTTGATACATACCATTCTTCCTAGAAACAAAATTCTCAATTGGTAGAAAGATAGCAGTTTTATAGTCTTCTTTATTTATTCTATATAATGGTGTTTCTAAACCTTCTATCACATAATTATGATAACATTGTTTTGGAAATCTTGCTACACCATTTTCTAATCCAAGAACAACATTCATTCTTGACCTATGTCTCAGATAGTGTAGGTTGGCGCCATAAAATTTTGTACCACCACTTAAAACATATACTAAGGGAAACTCATCATAGAATTTTAACTTTCTAGCATATGTTGCTTTGTATTCAAACATATATAATTGTCCAGGAGATGGTATTAAAGTCTCCTCCATTTCTGTCATGTCTGAATATATATCAGACTGTTGAAAATGCATTCTAACTGCATCACGATACCAAGAATATGATCTTGGTTCAGTACCTGCTAATTCTGATATCTCTTTAAATATACTCATACTTTGAGTTCATCCTCGGTTATCAGTATAAATTTATAATTTCTATCATCACAAAATTCTTTTGCAGCACTCCACTTTGCTTGATTCTTAGCATACTCAGTCACTTCACGAATATAACTTTTAGTCATTCTTTTTTGGACTCTTGGTTCCTTTGTTTGTTTTTTTGGTTTCACCTCAACCAAATACTTTTGAATTTTATTATCAATATCTTTGACTTTGATATAGAAGTCAACAAAGTATCTATGAACCCTACCGTCCAGTGGAGATCTATATGGAATAACAATTTCTTCACTACCCCACTCAAGAATATTTTTATTCAAATCACAATACTTCATGAACTTTAATTCCCATGAAGATCTATAAATAATACGTTGATAGTCACCCCTATACTTTGATATATTTCTAGGAATAAATTTTCCCTTCAAAGTATTCATATATAGCTATAAGAAATTGCGTAGAAGTATTTATGGCGCTCGCCAGAAAAAGTTATCAAAATAATTCAATCACAGGAGCAGAATTAGTATGGCCTGCTAATTTGTTAGATTCTTTTGATCATTTAGAAATTGGTATTGCAAAATTCGTACCTAGAACTAAAAATGTAAGAGAAAGTTCTTCGGTGGGAGAAAATAAATCAGTACCAGTACCTTCTTCCACGTCATTAAATACTAGTTTGCCACGTAGTCAATTTGGTGGTAGAGTAAGGAGTATTACTCAATATACTATAAAAACTGGATCTACCATATGTGTACCAATTCCAGAATCTGTTAATTATACAGATAATCCACAATGGGGAAATGCATCGGGACTAATGAATAACATTCTTCCTGGTCTAATAAAAGGAGGATCAGCTGCAGCTGGTGGTGGGGATGCTGCGGCTGAAGGGTTAACAAAAAGTATTCAGGACTCGGCAGGAGCTGGTAAAGTTTCCGTGTTACTCAAGATGATTACGACTCTAGGTGCAGATCCAAATTCAGTTACTCAAAACCTAAATGGAAAAATTGCAAACCCATACTTAGAACAAGTATTCAATGGGGTGGGGATGAGAGAGTTTACTTTTAATTGGAACTTGGTTCCAAGAAATTTAAAAGAACAACGATCTATTAAAAATATAATTAAAACATTAAGAAGATCAATATTACCAAACATAAATCAAACCTTTGGAAGTATAGGTAACAGTGAAGTTGATGCTGAATTTGAAAAGATAGATAACCAAGGGGTAGATAACCAAGGGATTGATAGATGGTTAACAGTTCCTGATTTGTTTCTTCTCAAGTGGAAGTCTTCTGAAGGTACAGAAATTGAATCTTTACCTAAAATAAAACCATGTGCATGTAAAAATATTCAAGTTTCATATACACCCAATAATGTATGGGCTACACATCTAGATGATGGAGAACCTTCACCAGTTGGTTACAATCTAACACTTTCGTTTGGTGAGATGGAAATTATAACAGGAAACGACGTAGCAAAAGGATACTGATATGTTTTTTGATTCAACACCAGACTTTTTATATCCAGATTTTAAAGAACCTGGTAAGGTAAAGTTATCTAAAAATATTTTTAGAAGAGTTAGACTTAGAGATAGTTTTAATGCAGTTTTTGCATCATCGTCAAGATATACAATTAGTTCTGGAGAAACTCCTGACTCTATTGCTTATGATAAATATGGCGATTCAGAATGGTACTGGACTATCTTATTATTAAACAACATATATGATACCGATAAACAATGGCCATTATCACAAAGTCAATTAGATAAGTATATCGATAGGAAATATGAAGACCAGTCTAATACTGTAAGACATTGGGAAACATCTGAATTAAAAGATGATACTGGATCTATAGTTTTAAATTCAGGAGTTATTATAGAACAATATATGAATACAGGAAATCAAAATTCTCCAACGTACTACCCACAGGTCAGAAATAGTGCAGGTGATGGATGGACTAATTGGAGCTTTAAATATATAAAATCATATAGTTCAAACATTCCGAATTATGCCACAGTAACTGCACAAAATAATTTGGTAAGGGTTACAAACAGAGAATATGAATATCAATTGAATGAGTTAAAAAAGGAAATATATTTACCCTCTCCATCAATCCTACCCATCATGAGATCAGAATTAGAAGAACTACTAAAGTATGACACTAAGTACAAGATAACAAGTGAAGGTTACAGAGAGTCAGAAAAAATATAAAAAAAGGGGGTCATAAGACCCCCTTCTCTGTATCAATCATCAAACTCAGCAAGGTTTGCAAAGAAACTTAGTGTGTCTTCCTCATCTCCAGAAGAAGATACACTTGGTCTTACTGGTTCTGGTGTAGGTACTGAATTACTAGATACCGATTCCATATTGAAACTTTCTTCATCTTCCTCAGTTTCCATATCAACTCGTGGTTGCTTCTTACCTTTAAGAACCATATTCATACGAGTTTCTAATTCATCATAAGATTTAAAATTAGATGAATCAGTGAATGCAGTCAAAGAATACTGTTTAGCATAAATTGTTTCCAGGTTTTCATCATCAAAATTACCAAGAGTTGATTGCGGTGAAAATTCAGAATTATCATAGTTCCAGTAACCTGCAACTTTTTTGATTTTCAATTTAAAGTCAGCACCTTGCCAGAAATCAAAAGGATTAATTGCTACTTCATCCTGAAACTCTGGTTGCATAGCACCAATGATTTTGTCATGGATTTTTTTACCATACTTATACAAGCATACTCGACCCTCGTTTTCAGGATGCAAAGGATCCTTTACTACATAGATGTTACTATAGTAAGACAGTTTACGTTTCTGTTTACGAGCAATTTCTTTATCAGAATCATGACCACTGTTCCAGAGTTGACGATTCAAATCACCAACTGGATCAGACTTATTAATAGTAGTAAGACTATTTTCAATATACCATCCACCAGGACCTTGGAAAGCGTGACTAAAGACTTTTGCCCAAGGCAGTTCTTCACTATCAGGTGCAGGAAGGAAACGAATTACTGCATAACCATTTCCAGACTTGTCTAGTTCAGGTTTCCAGAGACGATTGTCTCCACCAGACTTTTCACTACTAGAGATTTTTTCTAGTTCCTGTGTTAGTTTATCAAATGAAGAGTTAGAATTTTTTTTGAGTGCAGCAAAAGACATGTGTGTTCTCCGTATTTGTACGTATTTGGCTTGTGGCGGTTCCCAACCACATGGATATAATACCATAGTTGGGGGGTGTTGTCAAGGTTCATCAACGAATGTTTTGAGATTAGAAATCTCTTCTTTCATGCGTCGGAAAACTTGACTCGGATCTGTCTCATCATCATTAGCTACAAATGGTAATGTTTTATTTAAGACTGCAATATATTCTTTAGCATCAGGTTGATCAGAATATTTTGCCCTAAAGAAAATCATTTCTTGTAACTCAAGAAGTCTTTCCATCAATGAAAGATACTTAAGACCACCTTTTTGAGTGCGAAACTTATGACTATGTAAAAGATATTGAATATCTTCAAACACTTCCATAAGTTCTGCAGATTCAGAACGAATTATTTCGTTGTCAAAAAAGTCCATGTTTTAACTAAGATCCTTTTATATTTAGTTTGATCTAAAGTAAGAAAAGGTTCATATTTAATTATCATTTTTTTTATCTCAGGCCATACAATAGGATCAGAAATTTTTTGAGAAAAATATGGAAGATAATTAATTGACTTCTGAAGTATAACCATAGATTCTAAACTAACATTTCCCGCCAAGTATTCTTTTAAAATGATTGGATGTTTTCCATCATAGACTTTAAATAATGTATCAAAGTTTTCTTCTATATCGGAAAGTTTATCCATCTCTTCCTGAAAAACAAAAGACATACTCTGAATTTTGTTTTTCCATTCAGAGTATGTCTTTGATTTATTGACAGAAATATTACCGATCCAACAATTACTATCTTTTAGAAAATGACTAAGAAGAAAATTTACTATTTCTTTCTCGTTATATTTTGTGCCGAGTTTTTTAAAAAAATATTTATCTTTTCTATTTTCAAATGATTTTAAACTAGCACGTGACTTACCATTAAACGTAAAAAAATTATAGTTATCTTTTGAAAAATGTAATTTTAAAGCAAGATAAGTCTTATAAACTTCAAACCCATCCATATCAAACAGGTAATTTAGCTCGTGAAGATTTCTTCATAAAAGATAATCTTTGAGCATCAACTTTAAGTTTTTCTTTTAAAGTTTTTGAAAGTAATTTTGATACAGATTCAAATTCAATTTCGTTTTCTTCACAAAAAGTAATGATAGCTTCAATGTAGTTTAAATGTCCTTGACTATCTCGTACAAGGTTTTCTATTGAAATAGAAAATTTAGAAGATGTCATAAACTTATCTTCTAAGACTTCATTAATTACGTCTTTACTTTTTTTCATTAGCAGATTTCCACTCTCGTATATATTGAGTAAGTTTTCTAATGTATTCTGATTTTTGTCGTTTTTCATAAACTTTGCAGTCTCCATTTTCGCATGACATAATGATAACAAGTTTCTTTACAATTATACCAGTCATTTCATACAACATGCAAGCATATGCCACAGCTTGTACAAAATAACCTTCGATCCATTTTTCAGGTTTTGGTTTTTCAGAGGTTTTAAAATCTATAACAGCAAGTTCGCCATTGTATTCTGCAATACAATCAACTGTACCTGCTATACCTAACTTCTTACTATATAGGGGAGTTTCAAGAGCATAGATATTGTTGATATTATCTAACTCAGATTTAGAAAACTTAAATAAAAATTCTGATAGTGGTTGAACCTTTGGTAGTTCTTGATTTTTAAGATGATACTCTACTAATGTATGGTAGTCTGTTCCTCTACTAGTTGCACGTCTAGTCTTAAGATTAGCTGCTTCAGCCCCAACACGTTCTCTCCAATCTTTAATTGATTTAGCAGATTGAAAACTAGTAACTGTAGTAATAGAAACTAGTTTAATGTCGTCTTCGCCTGGTATTTTATAGTACCTTTTACCATCTATAGTTACTCGTTCTAACTTATCTGGTAGATTGAGATTTATATGATTAAACACTAAAATCCTAAGTTAAGTTTATTTATTAGATAACTCTTAATTAATCCAGAACGAACAATGTCATCAACATTAAACTCCACCATACCAAATTCGTCCATCAATTGAAGAATACTCATAAAATTAAGAACTCCATTACGTTCATTTGTTTTTACTAAATCAGATTGATTAACATCGCCACAGAAAATAATTTTAGTATCTTGACCAACACGAGTTATGATACTATCAAGTTCATGGAAGTTAAGATTTTGACATTCATCAACAATCACAATAGCACTATCTAAAGTAGTACCACGAAGAAATGATGTAGACCAAAAAGAAATAGTTTCCTGAGATTTTAAATTACCATATAACATTTCAAATGAATTGTCATCAGGCATTTCAAACATATATTTTACCATATTTTTATATGGAATTTGATATAGAGAAGACTTATCTTCATGATCTCCTGGAAGAAAACCAATTTCTCTAGTTGAAACCAAAGACCTCACAAGATAAACTTTATCATAAGGAGTATCTTCATTTAAAACTTCTTTAAGAGCTAGATACAAGGCAACAAATGTTTTACCAGTACCAGCTGCACCATACATGAAAAGATTTTTATTGTCATTCCAATATTCAAATACTTTTTCTTGAGCTGGTGTTAATGGTTCAATCTTAACCAACGTATCGGTATTAATTGGCTTTCTGCGTTTTAATTGTTTAGCAGACATACCATTAATGTCTGGTGTAATTTTTTTCCTTGATCTTGCCATATGTTAAAAACCCTGAATCGTAGAACCGTAGTGTCCTTTTTTAATATTGTTAATTTTTGTTTGTAAATCTTTTGGAACTTTATTTTTCCAATCTCCAACTTCACCAATAGAAGAGGCACAACCAACAGACCAGTCTTTATCCCAGTTAGGATTAGATTCTTTCCATTTACAATATTCTGACATAGACATAGAGAGTTCTTTGGTCTCTCCTGTGGTTTTATTTATTACTGGGTAAGTAGGCATCTATTCTTTCTCCTTATTTTTATTGAATCCGAATGGTCCGACCTTAGTCTCAACTCTTTTCTTCATAACAACACCAGCAAGAGACTCCATAATTTTAAGGATGTCTTCTGCCTTAGCATTTCCACCAAGTTCTTTGGCAACATAAAAATACTTATCAAAAAATTCTTGACTGTGCTCTTTATAGTCTTCGACTGTGATTGGTTGATCTTTCATTAATATTCATGGAAATGTTTTTCTACACACATATAATAACATGGTTATGACTTAGTGTCAACCCACTCTAGAGCTTCCGAAACGACAGGAAACTGTTCTATAAAAACTTTTTTACATGCTTCTGCAACTTGCATGTGTTCTTTTTGAGTTCCATGTGCAGAGCGAAGATTGATATAATGAATCCATGATCGACAAGAACCGCTCATGTAGATTTTGGTGGGAGTACAGAGAGGAAGCACATTACGAGCACATTCTTTTGCTACTCCACGTTCAAGCATCTGCTGATATAATGCCATTGCCGAATCAAATAATGTCGTCATTTGGATTTCCATATTCTGGACATCAAATGCATCCAGATCATCAATGGAATTCTGACGATTCTTGGTGTCCTGCCTACGGAGTTCTGGTAGGGGGATCTTTGGACCGAGTAAAGAACTATCAGCATAACGTTGTGAAAATTCTTGAAAAGTAAAACTACGATGTCTCAAAATTTGAGCTGCAATAGCTCGTGTAGTTTCAATTTCTATCGTCATAAAACTTTGTTCAAAAACAGACCAGTGTTCATGAGTAATACAATACTTTAAAAGTCCTGCAACCTTTGGGTTTTCTTGATTTGCGGGGTTACTCACACGAGCAACATACCCCATCATTTTTTCAGCGTCGGGAGTGACGGTAACAAGTTCAACTTTCATTCAATACCTCATTTACTTTTGCTAGATTCTTTTTGTTGATAACCCCAGAGTTTAGGAAGGATTGATCCTTCAGTCCAAGTCATTGATTTTATGACATTACCATACTTATCATAATATGCATTAAAAATGTCAACTTGAAACCCCATGACAATATCATACCACAGAGTTTCTTCTTTCTCACATTTAATTAAATATGAATTTCTTGGTAGTGTTTTGTCTTTAGCTGCACTTGGTTCACAATTTGTAGCAATAACAATTACGCTATATACTTTCTTAAATTGGTTAACATCTGCTGTAGATAAATTCATAAATTAATTACGTTCATTAGGACCTATTACCCCACTGTATTTCTGGATAAGCTTCAGAAATACATGCTTTAGTAATTTTATATCTTTTGCCTATTTTAGCATCTTTTGCAAGACAAACAATGTTTGCTTCTTCTTCATGCAACCCTTCTAAGATTTGAATCAACATCATTTCTCGACGTGATTGTTGCAGTCCATTGTTTCCACCCTTCACAAAATTATAAAGTTTTTTATATTCATGAAGTAGAATAGTATGTTCTGTTCCTTTAGGAGAGTCATTTTTTGTGTATGGTACTTCTCCTTCAGGAAGCATACTAATAACACTCTCATCAAAATTCCATATTAATATAGATTGTAAAGCTGGTGTTTTATATTTTTTTAGTAGTGCAACCTTTTCTTTTTTAGTTTTAGCATTACTTATCTTTTGTAGAACTTCAGAGATAAGTAATTTTTCAACAGGTAATTCAGACATTTTAAAAATCCTCTATTTCAGATAATAGTGTAGTTAAATTATTTTTCAAGAAGTAATTAATAGGAACTCCTTGTATTACATTCCTATTTAACACTTCAAATTCTTTGATTATTTTTACTTGAAGTTCTTCGGGTATACAACTTAGATCAATCAATAGTTTATTCCTATTATAATTTTTAAGTTGTTGATTGTTTAGACAAAACTGATTTGGTTTCTGGTCAACCCATTTAACCAGATTTTTTTTGCTAATTGGTTTTTGTCTTTTACCAGATACAAAAGTATCATCATCAGATAAAAAGTTTGGAATACCATCACTCCTATCTCCTTTGAGAATATGTTCGATCAAAAACTCTTGTGGATTATCTAAAGTAAGATACTTTTTTTGAACTGGATTGTACTGACTCACAAAAGAATATTTACTGAGTTGTAAAAAATCTTTATCTCCAGAAAGGATCAAAGTTTTTTCTTGTAAATTGTTTGCTACATGTTGAGTCAAAACACTGATTATATCATCAGCTTCTGCTCCATAAATTTCCATCACAATATATGGAAAGTTATCACGTATCTCATCACGAATTTTATTGAGACATTCAAAGATAGCGTTCCAATTAAGTTCAGATTTTTCTCGATCTTTTTTACGATTTTGTTTATAAAATGGAAATAGTTCTCGTCTCCAATAAAACTTAGAATCATAACAAAGAACTGGTTCTCCAAATTCTTCACTAAAAGTTTTTTTATAATGCTTTAAAGAACGAAGAACCATATGTCGAACAAGATTAATATCTAATCCATCATTTGTTTTTATCTGCATCATTAGATTACTAATCATGCATTGATTCATATCAACTAAGATCATTGTTAGTCCTCATCATAATCACTAATAGTTTCATCCCCTTCAATAAAACGTACACTAAACAATTCTTCATTAATAATAAATCCTTGGTCATCAATCATTTCTGGGTGTATTTGTTCTTCGTGAGTTGATTCAACAAATGCACTGAAGTAGCTTGATCCAAACCACCCAAAGATAAAACCAATTGCAACTCCCCCAAAAGTAATCATTAAACTAAAAAACAGTGTCGTTAATTCGGTCATTCTGATTCTCCTTTAGATTCTTCTTTGAAAATTGATACATCCAATCTATACTTTTTTGCAAACCAATAAAGTATCTTATTTAAATGAAAGATTGGTTGTTGTTCTGGTTTTGGTTTTTCTAAATCTTTTATACCTCCGCTAACCATAGCCCTAACATTATTATTTAGATACTTATCTGGGATATTATTCATTTAATTTAATACCTTTAGTAGCATAAAATTGGGGGATACAGTTTTTGGAACTGGTCTCATTTTATTTGGTAGTGATTCAAAAATTAAATAACAATCGATTAATTTTGAATCAAAAACTTTATCGATTGTATTTACATTTTTTTTTATTTTTTTAAGTCCAGAAAGATTTTCATCATAACCAATAATTTTTGATCCTACACAATCTAATGATTTGCCTGATAAAAATAAAAGATCTTTCGTGTGTACATTAAAAAGAAATATTGATTTAGCACCAATAATCTTTTCCTTATTGACAGGAATGTATTTTCTCTCATCTATTATAACAGAATCTTCGTAAATATGCAAGCCCTTTACCAACTGGTCTGGCGTTTTTATTTTTTTCTTACGAGTAATTTTTTTATAATCTTTATATCTTTCTACATCAACAACAAATCTATCAATCAAAATTTTAAATTCTCTCAATTCAGGTTTATTAAAATTTGCATATGCTTCTAGTAGAACTTTATCACCACTAAGAGCACCATCAATTTCATTTTTAACTTCAATAATTTGATGCAGGTAATTAGAAATATAATCATTAATAGACTTCCTATCTATATTTTCTGACTGAAAATATTTAAAAAAGTCCACACGAATTTTTTTCTTGTTTATTGCATAATCATCTAAAATGATATCTGCAAATTGACAGATTGTTGTAGAGTTAGTCATATAAAACTATTTTCTTGTAAGTAATGAAGTGTATCTTTACACCCACCAATATGTTTATTATCTATAGATACTTGAGGAAAAGTAGCTCCTTCCCCAAACTCATCATAGAATTGTTTTTTAGTGAAATCTTGTTCATATTTATATTCAAGATAATTTATATTAATATGATCGAGAAGATACTTAACTCTATCACACCACTGACAATTTTCTTTTGTATAAACTATCGCTTTTGACATTTTAATACATTTCCCTGTTTATAGTTTTAGTTAGATAACTAGTAGATTTTAACTTACTTCCCATATAGAGAGCTCCTTTTTTTGGATCCGATTCACCACATGTAAAGACATCACAAACAGCCATATATTTTTCTGGCCAAGTATGAATACTAATATGAGATTCAGCGAGAAGAGTTACTGCAGTAACACCTTGAGGTTCAAATTTATGTGTGTGGGTATTTAAAAAAGTAGCACCCATATGGATAGTTGTTTCGTAAAGCATCTGTGTTATATATTCCTGGTCGTCAAGAAGTTTTTCATCACAACCATACAATGTGAACAATACATGTTTCATACGAAAATTATTTATTATCCAATTTTTTAACTGCCATAATAAGATTTTTTTCTCTTCTACGAATGGTCTTGAGTGCTCTATTGATTTTAGTAATTTTATCTCTCTGAAAACTTCTAAGTTGTTTATCAGACATCTGTGTAATTTCTTCTTCAGATTCTTCAATAACCTCAGCATCAATATCTACTACAATTTCTTTGTTTTCTTCAGACATAATTTTAATAGATAGTTCAATACTAATTATACAATAAAAAACCACCCCCGTCAAGGAGGTGGTGGTCAGTTTAGGATCTGGTCAGTCCGAACTCAGCTGATGAGTAGTAATAATTAAACATAGCATATCCTTTACACTTGGCAAGTGACATAGTATCAATGCGTTCTTCAAGAGTATGATGTGATGGTGGATTACTATTAGGATCAGAAAAATATCGATAGAAAGAACTACCACGAGGAGGCAGTTCTCGTTTCAATTGTTCTTTTAACTCCATCATTGCATAAGCATTTTTATAACTTTCTAATGCCTTAGCAAAGTTTTGTCTGGTCATCAGTTTACTCCATCAGCACTATCTACCCAATCTCCTTTGATCTTGGGTTCACTCACAACATTCTTTTTGTGGTGTTCAAATGCTGCATCACGAATCTTCCACTCTTCAAACTTATCTTGGAGATCTTCGTCCATGGTCAGTTCGTATTCTTTACAGACCTTACGTTGATCTTCTTCTAGCACCATATCATTGAATACCAATGACATAGCACCAGAACGAATAGAACAGGGAGACATGCCCACACAGAGCATGAACTTCTCAAAGAGTTTGAAGTATTGCTTGGCATTGAGATCAGCAGCAGGTGCTGTGATCAGGTAATGTTCTTCTGGGACGAAATCATCATCAATATTTACACTACCATATGTGGGAGTGTATGTAGCATCAAACTTGAATTGAACTTCTGCTTCGTATGTCATGATGTCCGATTGACTATAAGAGTATTATACAATAAAAAATCACCCCAGTCAAGGAGTGCTGTAACAGTTTGGGAAGTGGTCAGTAATCTATGTAAATTTTAATAATCCCAACCAAAAATTTGTAATTCAAATGCTTTATTATTCCAGATTTTAAATCCAAACTCCATAAGACAATTTTCTCTATTAAACATAAAATAGTTTGAGCGATGCTTGTGAATGCTAAACCTAAATAAACTTCTGTCTTTATAACAATTTCTAAGAATATAGTGTATAACCGCTTTCTTTTTCTTTGATTTATAATTATCAAGATAATACGATTGCGAATAGAGTCTCATTAGTTTGTTTCGTATGAATGTAGTATACAATAAAAAACCACCCCAGTCAATGAGGTGGTGGACAGTTCAGAAAGTGGT
>ERZ891134.1504-NODE-1504-length-15815-cov-5.540228_pt1 | contig 15815 bp, 12 predicted proteins | sample MGYA00520888_ERZ891134 | MGnify/ENA primary metagenome ERZ891134 (study PRJEB32303, sample SAMEA104408692) | aquatic metagenome | biome: Brackish water; feature: Coastal; material: water | place: Baltic Sea | collected 2014-10-23 | depth 10 m ... | reverse complement strand
CGGGCGGTCACATACACGCTGAGCTGGTCTTCGCCGTAGTCGCCCGTCCGCACCTGGAAGGCATTGGTGCGGGTTTCAGTGCTGATGCGGACCTGCGTGCGACACTCCTCGTCCATCGCAAGTGTCAGCGACGGCTCGTAGTTGATCACCCGAGTGCCGGGAATTTCCCCGACGGCGTCGAGCGACGGCCCCACCCCCAAGGCCTCTGCCAACAGCGCGTTGTGGTTGCCTCGATAGGCGAAGTCGAAGCCAAAGAGTAGATCGAGCGCCTCGCAGTCGAGCGGACTCACCGACAGCAGCGGTGGCGCAAGATCCAGCACCATCCGATGCTGCTTCATCGCCGCCTCAAGAGAAGGCGGATTCACCACGCCGGAGGAGAGCCGGCGGGTCTCCACGGCAGACCAGCGGTAGCGACCGTTGTCTTTGTCTTCCTCCAGCACGAAGTCGCGTTTGTCGCGGCAGTAGAACTTCCGCATCGTGGGATAATGCTTCTGCAGACATTCAAAGAAGTGCAGGATGGTATCCCGCTGCCCTGGCAGCTCCATCTCCGTCATCAGATTCATGTTGACGTAGAAGTCGTCTGCTAAGGACGCGAAGTGCGTCATGCCGTCAGTTCTCCGCTCCATCGCGATCGTAAAACGCCACATCAAACGCGGCGACATCCGGAGAAAACCGACCGCACGGCGTTGCCCCTCAGTATAGGGCCACATTTTTTCAAGTGTCAAAACTCGGCCGAGGCCGAGGCCACTTCCCGTCCAGACGCCTCAGCACAACCGGAAGAGCCGGCCACTCGGAGCACGCGGCAGGCCTCGTCGACACGTTGCGGCAGCCGCGGTCGTTGGCATCGTGTGAGGATTCCTGGCATACTCCGGGGCAACCGTCCCGCCCGAGCGTGGTTCGTCGGCCCTGTGCGCCTCCCCAGAACCCGCGTCCTCACTGGTGATTCCGTTTCGATGGAGCCACTACACGAATCGGCAGCGATTCCCGACGACCGGCTCTCGCTTGAACAGCGGAGCGATGGTGCCGTGGTGGTTCGGGTTCACTCTGCGGGCACGGGGAAAGATCGGCTTCCGGATGCCGTGTTTGCCTTTCGCTGCGGCGATCCGCAATACGCCTACTGGCTTGAGCGACTCACCTGCCAAGCCCGCAGCCGCAGCCGGCAGCTGCCATCCTCGTGATGACAGCCGCCTCTGCACGAAAGCTGGTCAGTCGTCGCGTGAGTTGGCAATCAGCGTGATGAACTCACGGTTGCTCTTAAACTTGCCAAGCTGCTTGGTGAGCTGCTCCATCGCATCGACATGGTGCATCGTCGAAAGCGTTCGCCGCAACACGTTCACTGCATGCAGTGTGTTGGGGTCGAGCAGCTTCTCCTCACGGCGAGTGCCCGACTGCGAGATATCGATCGCCGGCCAGACCCGACGATCCGCAAGCTTGCGGTCGAGCACCAGTTCCATGTTGCCGGTGCCTTTGAACTCCTGAAAGATCAGCTCGTCCATGCGGCTGCCGGTGTCGATCAGGGCAGTCGCCACGATCGTCAGGGAGCCGCCCTCTTCAAACACGCGGGCGGTCGCAAAGAGCTTCTTGGGAATGTCGAGCGCCTTGATATCGACGCCGCCGCTCATCGTGCGGCCGGTGTTGCCGACCCACTTGTTGAACGCACGCGCCATTCGCGTGATGGAGTCCATCAGCAGGAAGACGTCTTTCCCCGCCTCGGCCATTCGCTTGCACCGCTCGATCACCAGCTGCGAAAGCCGCACGTGGCTTTCCACGTCGCAATCGAGACTGCTGGCCAGCACTTCACCCTTCACGCTGCGTCGCATGTCGGTGACTTCTTCGGGCCGCTCGTCAACCAGCAGCATCACCAGCGAGACCTCGGGATGATTCTCCGAGACCGCCTGCGAAATCTGCTGGAGCATGACGGTCTTGCCAGATCGTGGAGGAGCCACGATCAGGGCACGCTGCCCCTTGCCCAGCGGAGTGAGCAGATCCATGACGCGGGTGGTGATCGGCTGCTGTCCAGTCTCCAAGCGGAGCCATGTCTCTGGATTGATCGGCGTCAGCGTGTCGAACGCCTTGACGCTCGAGTATTCGTCGGGCGGCAAGCCCTCCACCTCGAGCACTTCGCGGACCCGTGGGCCCTGCTGGCGGCGGCCTGGCTGCACCATGGCCTTCATGTACACGCCTTCGCGGAGGGCATACCGCTCAACCATCGTGCCCGGCACGAAGGGGTCGGTCCGCTCACGCTGCAGGTTGTGCGACGGATTCCTCAGAAAGCCGTAGCCGTTGGGGTGCATCTCCAAGACGCCCTCGCCCGGCTCCAGTGGAATCGGCTCACCGTTCTCGTTGACTGGCTCTTCCTCGGGCGGCGGCATCGCTGGATCATCGGGCACCGGCCGGTCGCCTCCGCCACCGCCGCCACCGCCACGTCGCCGGTATCTGCCGCGACGGCGTCCACCGCCTCCGCCGCCACTCCCGCCGCCGCCGCCGCCGTTTCCGCCGCCTTCTTGGCCACCAGGCCTGCCCTGCGAACGGGCTCGTCTCCGTTTCGCCATGAAAGAAAAACGTCCTCTTCGAGAAAACACCCGGTCACGATGCACGTCGACCGCAACGCGGACCGACCGAAAAACACAGACCGGAGACCGTTGAAAATCGGCAGATGTTCTCCGCCGCGGAAACCCACGACCGTGGCCGTGGGGGTTCATTCACCTTCAGCTCACTGGCTCCCTGCGTCACACGCGGAATGCCGAGCGATGGAAACCAAGCACTTTCAAGGAAATCAGGTGAGATGGATGACAACCCTTCGCGGCCATCCCGGCCATGAGTCGCTCCCACATACAACCCCAACACATGGTGGCTTTCCCATCCTGGGAAGCTCGCAGGTGTCTCGCAGGCAGTCCTCTTTGATACGGAAAGCCGCTGAATCGACCCCCGCGGGGCTCAACGCCCCATCACACATCGGAACACCAACGCTCTGAGAGAAACCGCCGACAGGACAGAAACCCATCCGCTGTGGCGAACCCAGAACTGGTCAAACACCCCGAGAGTGCGACAAGACAGCACGAAAAACGCTGTCACCGAACTCCTGAAGTATCTGCACCGCTCTCCAGGCTGTCAAGTCGTCCGTTTTTCGGCGTTTCCTTGGCGTTTCGCTGCGTGGCCGCCCCCTTCCTGCGAACCCTTTTCCCCGCCGGCCGCGACGGGCAGGTGAATTTTCGATGCAACTCGAACAACCGTTTCAGCCGATACCCCAAGAAGGCGGCCGCTCGCGTTCAACGCCAGCGGTCTCGTTTCAGTTGAATCGCACGCAGACGCAGGAAGAAGAGCGAGGACGTTCCTCATGATCGCCGCACACCACCCCACCCGTCGCGTCTCCCTCCTCGGTGTTGCTCTGGGCTGCATCGCCATGGCCCTCACTCCCTCCAGCGTCTTCGCCGGGGTGGCCTGGCATGAGTCGTATGCCTCGGCTCAAGTGGCCAGCCAAGCGAGCCAGCGGCCTGTGCTCGTGGTGTTTACGGCCAGCTGGTGCGAAGCCTGCCAACACCTCGACAGCAGGCTGTGGGCCAACCAGGAAGCAGCGGCCTTGGTCACCGCATGCTACGAACCGGTGCTCGTGGACGTCGACGCCGACCCTGCCCTCGCCCGCCGCCTGGGAATCTCCCACATCCCTTCGGCGTGCGTCCTCGATGGCAACGATCAGCTGCTCACGACGTTTGACGTTCCTCCGACCGCCGCCACGTTCGTGGCGCAGGCAGCCCGTGCACTCCACGAGTCGACCAACACAGCCGTGGCTCCGGCGACGACGATCGGGTCCCGTGCTCCGACCAACGAACCTCAGCTTGCCGCGCAGCCGGCTCCGGCCGCTGCCGCCATGCAGCCACCTGCAGCCGCATCGATGCCCCCTCAAGGAGCACCGCTCGGTCGCTACGACGAGCGTGGCTCACGGTATGCACAGCGGCCGGTCTCTGCGTTTGGTAGCAGCGGCAGCTCTCCTGCCGCCGCCCCCCAGCAACCGCCCATGCGATCCAGCATCGAGCCTGGTCCTCCAAGCCCTGCTTCGCACCAGCAGCCGCCATGGCTTGCCAACGCCCAGCCGCCTGCCGCCCCAGCCCAGCCGGTGCTGCAGCCCTCGCAGGAAGGCACATTTGCACCCTTCCAGCCACCGGCCGCCGCGTCTCAGCCAGCGATGCCTCAGCAGGGCTATTCGCCCTACCCACAGACACCGCCAGCAGGCCAGCAGGCTGGCTACGCCGCCGCCCCACCGACTCAGACCATGACGCCGTACCCGACGGTCCCGCCGGAAGTCGACAGCGCCGCCACGGCCACCGACAGGGCTGCGGACGAGGGAAGCACAAAGCAAAAGAACAGCTGGCTGGCCACCTTGCAGAAGCCCTTCACCTTCATGATGCCCAAGGAGGAGTCGCCAGACGCCACCGACGCCGCGGTCGATGCCGTGACGGCCCCCTCGCCCTACCCCGTGGGCCTCGATGGCTACTGCCCGGTCACGCTTGCCGAGCAGGCCACCTGGACCGAAGGACGCGCTCAGTGGGGCGTGCAGCACCGCGGACGCACCTACCTGTTTGCCAGTGCCACAGAGCAGCAGCGATTCCTGACAAACCCCGACCGCTACGCTCCCGCACTCTCCGGCGACGATGTCGTCTTGGCCTTTGAGAGTGGCAACCAGATCCCCGGGCAGCGTCGCTACGGCGTGACCTACCAGGGGCGGATCTATCTCTTCTCGTCCCTCGACACCCGCAGTCGCTTTGCCGCCAACCCACAGGCCTACGCCTCGCGTGTGCGGCTGGCAGAAAACCCAGGAGCCGCGGGCGGCGGCACCATGCTGCGGTGATCGCGAGCCGCCATGGCCTCAGGCTTCGGCGATGTCCTGCTCGCCCGCGGCCGTCGATTCCTGAAGCGCTCGCCCGTGGCGGCGTCTGAACCCCTCGGCCACCTGAGCAACCTGCTCTTCGCGCTGATCCTCGGCGAGGAGGCCAGCCGCAGCCAGAACGCCGGCGATCGCCCGCAGCGTCGGCAGGTCGAAGGCCGGATCGAAGCCGAGCATCAGACGCCGCGAGACGACATCGTCGAGGGTCAGGGCCCACTCCTGCTCAACCGCCCGCCGCACGGCTTCCGCCGTCAGCCCACACGGCCCCAGCGGAGCCACCTGCGGATCGCCAGCGAGCAGGCCACGCGCCGCGCCCCCATAGAGCCGAACCGCCCGGCAGGCCCCTGCCGGGGAGAGGCCGCCCGCCTGGAGATCCTCGCGGAGCCGCTGCCGCGCTGCCTCATCTTCCGCGCCAGCCAAGCCGGGCAACGGCCGTGACACCGACGTCTCTCGCACAGGCCAGCCGACGGCCGCGAGCACCTCCCGGGCAGCCGACTCTGCCAGGCTGCGGCAGGTCGTGAGTTTCCCCCCCACAATCGACCAGCTCGGCACTGCCGTTGCTGCATGCCGCACCAGCAGGTGCCGCCGGGTCACCGCTGCCGGGGATGCGGCCTGACCGGCATGGGGCAGCGGCCGCACGCCGCAGTAGTGCAGCAGCAGATGCTCCCGCAGCGGTGCCGCGGCCGGAAATAGCTGCCCGCAGGCCTCGAGCAGGTAGGCGACCTCCTCCTCGGAAGCCACGGCATCAGCAGGATCGCCCCGATACGGCAGGTCGGTTGTGCCCACGAGCACAAGCCGCTCGCCAAAGGGAAGCACAAAGATCGGACGACCGTCGGCGGCCTCGGCATACACGCCGCTGTCGTGCAGCTGGGCCCGCAGCACCGGTGAATCGAGCACCAGATGGCTCCCTTTGGTGCCGCCGATCAGCTGCGGGCCCTCCTCCGCCCACGGCAGCGAGGCTCGTGTGCGGTCGACCCACGCGCCGCTGGCATTCACGATCGCATCCGGCCGCCAGACCACCGTCTCTCGTTCTCCTGCGGCTTCCGCGATGTCGTTGGGGATCGCATGCAGCGTGCCGTCGCCGTCGGCGGTGACAGTGCGATGCGTGAGCACACGAAACGAGCAGCCGCGATCGGCCGCGATCAGACGGGCGTCTTGCAGCAGTTCCACCGTGAACCGCTCGGGAAACAGCATCTGGGCATCGACATAGGTTGCCGCCCAGGGATACCGCTGGGAATCCACCTCCGGGAGGCCGGGGGCTCCTCCACGGTGCATCCGATGGCGGGGCCAGCGACGGCCGCTGAGCAGGTCGTAGAGCGTGAGCCCCACACCAACCGTCCAGCTCCCCCGCGACCGGCCGCCGGCGAGCCATCGCGCGAGTCGACTCGCGCCCAGCAGCCGCGCCGCAGCAGCGAGCATGCCTCCCGTCCGTCGCTCCAGCGGAATGGCGAAGGTGAGGGGCTCCACGAGATGGGCCGCGAGCGTCACGAGCCGCTCACGTTCGCTGAGACTCTCACGGACGAGATCGATCTCGCCATACTCCAGGTAGCGGAGGCCGCCGTGCACGAGCCTGGTCGACCAGGCGGTGGCGCCGCAGGCGACGTCGCCTGCCTCGACCACCACCACATCCACGCCGGAAAGCGCGAGTTCGCGGGCCAAAGCGGCGCCATTGATACCGCCACCGAGGATCGCAACGGAGGGGGTCACCTGAGCCATGCGGGCCTTCTTTGGAGTTGAGGGATACCGAGGCGGACAACCACCCGTGCAGGCGAGGAGAGATGCCTCCCCACAGAAGCGGTTCGCTGCCTATGCTGATGGCCGCAGCACGGCGTGGTCAACCTCCACAACGCCCCACGGCTGCCAGCGACATGACCCGGTATTGGCCCCCTGCCCGAGAACCGCATGGCAGCCCCCGCAACGCCGTTCTTCCAGACCGCCGCCTGGCTGGCCCTGCTGGCGGCGAGCATGGGAGCGGGCCCACGCGCTGCGGCTGCCGCCGTGGCGGGCACCTGGCAAAGGGTGCCGCTGGGCAGCGTGGCCCAGGCCCTCCCGCCACTCGTCGGCCGCCCCGTCGTGCTCGACAGTCGGGTTGATCCCACCACTCCGATCACCCTCACCGCCGATGGCCTCAGCCCTGCCGACATGCTCGAACGACTCGGGAAAGGCAGCGGAAGTGAGGTTGTCGTGCTCCGCGAGAGCGTGCGGCTGGCCCCCGCCGGACGTCGAGCCGCCCTGCAGGCTGCCGAAGAAATCCGCGCGGCCGAACTCCAGGCGGCAGAACCTCGCTGGCAGAAGGCGCTCGCCCGTCGCCAGGCCGGAGGCTGGGCTGCCGCGGCCACCCCTCGTGACGTCATCACACACCTCGTGGAGTCGGCCGGGGGCACACTGCGTGGCCTCGAGCTTGTTCCCCACGATCACCTCCGCGGCCTCGAGCTGCCTGCAATGTCGCGGGCCGCCCAGCTTGACCTGCTCCTCGCCAGCTACGACCTGCGGGCAGCCATCAGGCCGGCGGGCGTTGAAGTGGTGCGTCTGGATCCGCAGGCCAGACCACAGCGGCCGCCGCAGCTCAATCCTCCGCCGCCCCAACCCCGCGATGCGATGGCAGCAGCAGGCGAGTCGGTGTTCACGCTCGAGGCGGCAGCTCCCCTGCAGCAGCTGCTCGCCGCGATCTGCAACCAGACCGGGCTCACGCTCCGCCTCGACGCCGCATCGCTGCAGACCGCGGGCATCACCGCCGACCGGATCGTCCGTGTGAACGTTCGCGAGGCCTCACGCGACGAGCTGTTCGACGCGATCGCAAAGCCACTCGGCCTTCACTGGCGGATCGACGTCGATGTGCTCGTCGTCACCGCTGCGACGACACCATCCGCTGCTGGGCCTGCAAGCGGCGAACCGCTTCAAGATTGACGCGGGCTGCCCGGAAATCAGGGGCGATGCGAAGCGCCAGCTCATACGACTTGATCGCTTCGCCGTAGGCCTCTTGGCGGGCCTGTGCGACGCCGCGGTTAAACCAGGCCCGAGCATCTTTGGGCTCGTGGCGAATCGCCTGATCAAAGTCGAGCTCGGCCTTGCCGGGCTCGTCGGTCGCCAGGTAGGCCAGCCCCCGATTGAGGTAGGCGAGCATGTAGTTGCGGTCTCGCCGGATGGCCCCCGCGTAGCCGCTGATCGCTTCAAGGGGGCGGTCGAGCTTCATCAACGTCAGGCCCCGCCACAGCTCGGGACGAGGATCGTCGTAGGCAACGCCCGAGGCGTCTTCGAAGTCTTTCAAGGCGATTCCATACTGTCCCAGCCGAAACCAGGCGATCCCGCGGCGAAACATCAGCTCCGACTCAAGCGGATCGAGCTGCAGGCCTTTGGAGAAGGCCTCGATCGCAGGCTCGAGCCGGCCGAGACGACGCAGCACGATCCCCATCGAGAGATGGGCCTCGGGATCCTGGGGATCGGCCTCGACAGCCTGCTCAAGAACCTCAAGCGCCTCGGTCCACTTTTCTTCCTTCTCGAGATCCCGTGCCTTGGCGATCAGCGGCGCTGCCGGCGACTCGGCGTAGAGGCTGCGGCCGCTGCGGGCCGTCGGGCGGTCGGCCGCTGGCCCGGGAACCGTCACGTCGGGAAATGGCACCGGCAGCGTGATATCGCCCGAGCCTGATGGCTGCGTGGGCGCCATCGGCTGCGTCACCCGCGGCTGCGGGGTGGCCGGCTCGTTGGCATAGATCTCCGGCTGGGGCTTCTTCCGCTGCCCGCTGCCGAATGGATTGAGCTCGTCGGCGAACGGATCTTCCGTCGGCATGCCTGTGGGCTGCGCGAGAGCGTGGGCACTCCACGAAAGGCTCGTGCCAAGAACGACGACGGCAAACAACGAACGATTCAGCATCTGAGCATCTCACGAGTGGCCGGAGACGGGCGGGACGGGATTCGGATGGCTTCAACCGGCCGCCGACGCCTGCTTTACCCCATTCGGCCTGTTCGGCCACCAGGATTGATTGCCGCGCCGCCTGCCGTGCCTCCTTTGCCTAAGTTCACCCTCTGGCACGATCGCCTGCAACCGGCAAACTTTGCCGGGCCGGCCACGCCGACAGACCCGCGCAAGACACAGCCGCACCGTCAGCCAGCCACCAGCCCGCCGAGCCGCTCTTCGATCCCAGCCTTAATCTTGCCGGCAAAGAAACTCGCCATGCCCGGCAGCCCGAGCTTCACGAGCAGGTCCTTCTCCTCGATCTCGATCGTGCCGTTGAAACTCATGCCCATCACCGCCACATGGGCCTTGAGCATGTCGCCAGCCCAGGCCGCTTCCAGTGCGTTCACCTGACTGCCGTATTCCTCGCGGGCCTTCACGAGCGCCTCGTCCAGCCGGCGTTTGAGTTCCTCGCGGGAGATCGTGTAGGGCACCCGCACTTCCAGGGTTTTCATCAGGAACGCTTCTCCGTGTTTTCAGTTTCCAACTGCAACGCACCCGCCGTTGGAGCCATCAGAGCGTCGCGAACCCGCCGCACACGCAGCGGATCCACCGGGCCCGATCGCCCGTGAGAGCATACGGCGGATCGCACAGCGATGATATCCGCATCCAGCGTCGCCACGTCAGCGAGGTCTCCAAGGCCGAGCTTTCCGGCCACCACAAACCTACAGCCCGCCGCAGCGGCGTCTCTACGCCAGATCTGCAGCTGCTCCAACGGTTGGTGCCCCAGCAGGCCGGCCGACTGCTTATCGAAGGTATCGACCAAAACAGCCATCGCCCGCAGTTCTGCAGCGGCGTCGAGCACCTCGGCCGGCGGCGGAGCCCCGCAGCTGGCGGCATCGGCATAGATCACCACCACCTGGCCAACGTCGGCCGGCAGTCGTTGTGTCATCTGGCGAAGCTCCCGCCGCCACGGCACACCGTGCCTGCACCCCGCCAGGCCCACCTTGATCGCCAGCGGGAAAGGCCTCGCTGCCCCCTCCGCTGCCTGGAGCTGCTCCCAGGTCGCGGTGAGCTGGGCGGTGAGTCGATCTGGCCCATCAGCCAGCTCGCCGCAGGCCATCGTCCAGGGAGCCTGCCAGCCCACCGCGTGGGCGATCTCCCCGCAGACAGTCGGAGACGCAGCCCCCAGAGAGCCTGCCGACGGGTCTTTGACATCGATCACATCCGCGCCGCCAGCGAGTGCCGCCGCCGCCTCCGCAGGCGAACGGACGCTCACAAGCAAAGCCGGCCGCGGCAACGCCCCCTGTTTCATGTCGCCTCGCGTTTGGCAGCCACCAGCCGGCCGGTCAGGTCGCGCACGAGCGCTGGCGTGAGCGGCTCACACCACATCCCATCCACCACGATCGTACCGCGGGCCCAGCCCCCCCAGGGCAGGCTGATCGCCCGCTGCGAATACTCCTGGGCCCGCTCCGCGAGGCGAATCGCGAGGGTTCCCCGACGGCGGCTGGGAGCCATGTCGCTCGTGGCTGTCGGCTGGTCGCTCGCTGTCGTGGCAGAGCCTCCGCACGACGAAGAGGCAGGATGCGTGCCCACAGGGCTCGAACCGAGAAAGAAACACTCCACCACGGCCAGCGGCACCTCCTCCTGAGACCAGGGGGCAAGCCGCATCAGCAGCATGTCGCCTCGTCGCGAGAGTCGCGGTCGGGCCGATTCAACCGCCACCGCGGCGGTGGTGGCAGTGCCGGCGGCGAGCAGCACGGCCACCACGCCCGTCAGCCAGGCTGGGGCGGCGAAGGCAACCAATGCCGCGATGATCAGACCGCCGGAGAGGAGCGTGGCGGCAGCGGCGACCAGCACCGGCCGCACGTTCCCCCGCAACCAGGTGTCGGCTCTGTGCGATTGCGATGCTGCCACGGGCATGTTTGGCATGGCTCGGCTCATTCCGCTTTCATCCAGAGGACCACTTGATTTAGGATTCGGCCCCAACGGGTCGGCGGCCTTTCCGGCAGCCGGCCTTCCCGCCCTTGCCGACGCTTGGGTGCCGCCCCACCCCTGCTGGGCCTCTCTTGGCCCAAACGCAGCGGGAAACACGGGGCCCACCGCCGCAGCGACTGTCCACGACGCCTTCCCGAGGAGCGTGATGGAAAACTTACCGTACAACGCCTCCGAATCCGACACGGACGCCCAGCCGCACGCCGCCGGCCCACAGCAGGGAGCTCCGCATGCGGCCGATCCGCACGGCGGCGAGCGGGCCACGCCTTCACGGCCGGTGCTGTTGGGACTGGTGGCCGTGATCGCCCTCTATGGCGTGGCGGCAGTGTGTGGGTATCCGCAGGCCGGCCGCGACGCCATTGTGGCGGCCGCGGCAGACGACCACAGCAAAACCTCGGACCACGCCGAGCATCACGACGACGAAGCCGCAGACACCGGCGACCATCCGAAGGAAGATGCGGAGCATGGCGAGGAGGACGCTCAGACCGCTGGCCATGCTGCTCCTGCCCACGCTGACGAGGCTGCCCACGATGTCGACCACGATATCGACCACCATGGCCACGCCAAGCTGCCGGCGCCACCGATCTGGACGGTGATCCCTTTTCTGGCCCTGCTCGGCGCCATCGCCGCCTTTCCGCTGATTCCGTCGATCGAGCACTGGTGGGAGCACAACAGCAGCCGCTTCATGGTGGCTGCCGGGCTCGGCCTGCTCACCCTGCTCTACTACGCCCTGCTCCACCCGCACCCGGTGGATGTCCATTTCCCGGCCCATGCTGTCAGCCAGCCGGCGGAGGGAGGCATCTCCTGGGGCGTCGCCGGCACGATCCTGAGCAATGCGATCCTGGGGGAGTATGTGCCCTTCATCATGCTGCTGTTTGCGCTCTACTGCGTGGCGGGCGGCGTGCGGATTGAGGGGGATCTGGCCGCCACTCCACGCACCAACGCCACGTTCATCACGATCGGCGGCCTCCTGGCGAGCTTTATCGGCACCACCGGGGCGGCGATGCTGTTGATTCGTCCGCTGCTGGAAACCAACCGGCAGCGACGCCACGTCGTGCATACGGTCGTGTTTTTCATCTTCGTTGTGTGCAACTGTGGCGGCTGCCTGCTGCCGATCGGCGACCCACCGCTGTTTCTTGGCTACCTGCAGGGTGTCGATTTCTTCTGGACCCTCTCGCTGTGGAAGGAATGGGCCGTCGCCAATGTGATTCTGATCGCCATCTACCTCGCCTGGGACACGGTCATGGCCTATCCGCGGGAGCGGTCGAGCGATGTTGCCATCGACGAGGCCAGAACGCGGCCGCTGCAGATTCGCGGTCTCTGGCCCAACGCACCGCTGCTGCTGGCGGTGATTGCTGCTGTGGCGCTGCTCGATCCGTCCAAGGCGATTCCTGGGACCGACTGGCATCCGTGGGTGTTTCTCCGCGAGGCCGTCCTGGCGGCGATCGTCTCCCTCTCGCTGGCGCTGGGATCGGAAAAGATTCGTCACGACAACAAGTTCACCTACGGCGCGATCCTCGAAGTGGCCGCGTTGTTTGTCGGCATTTTTGTCTGCATGCAGCCCGCTCTCGCGATCCTCGATGAGCGGGGGGCGAGCCTGGGCATCACGTCACCCATCGCTTTTTTCTGGACGACCGGCCTGCTCTCCAGCGTGCTCGACAACGCCCCGACCTACCTGGTGTTTTTCAAGACCGCGCAAACGCTGCCGGGCGGCCCTGAGATGATGGCCGGCGTTGAAGTGAGTCGTCTGGCGGCCGTGAGCCTGGGGGCGGTATTCTTAGGGGCGATGACCTACATCGGGAACGGTCCCAACTTCATGGTCAAGGCGATCGCTGAGAAAGCGGGCGTGCGGATGCCGAGTTTCTTTGGATACTTGGCGTACAGTGGTGGAGTGCTGATGCCGGTGTTTCTGCTCGTTGCCTACCTGTTCCTCTGACCCACCGCCTTCGTTTTCTTAGCCCCCATAGCGCACGCCATGCCCTCAGGCACCTACCGACACGTCACCACCGAACATGAACTCGGCCAGCTCGTCGACGACCTCGCAGCCCAGCCGTTCCTTGCGTTCGACACCGAGTTCGTCTCAGAACACACCTACCGCAGCCACCTCTGCCTCGTGCAGATCGCGGCCCCCGACACACTCGCCGTGATCGACGCGCTGGAGCTGCCCGATCTCAGTCCGTTCTGGCAGCTGCTGGCCGAAGAGGGCCGCACCACGGTTGTGCACGCAGGCCGCGAGGAGATGGGCTTCATCCTGCACGCCATCGGCACCCGGCCGTCGTCGCTGTTTGACGTGCAGGTCGCCGCTGGGCTCGTCGACCACGACTACCCCGCGGGCTATGCCGCGATCTGTCGCCGGATGCTCGGCGTTGCCACCTCCAAAGGGGAAACCCGCACCGACTGGCGGCAGCGGCCGCTCTCCGAAGCGCAGCTGCAGTATGCACTCGACGACGTGCGGCATCTTGAGCGACTCTGGAAGCTGCTCGAAGGCAAGCTCGCCAAGCTCGGCCGCTCCGAGTGGATGGTGGAGGAGATGGCCTCCTGGCAAGACGAAGTCGCCGAGTCGTTCGAGCGAAAACGGTGGCGGCGGGTGTCGGGGCTCAACGGCCTTTCCCGGCGTGAGCTGGCCGTGGCCCGCGAACTGTGGCACTGGCGCGATCGTCTTGCCGAGCAGCGAAACATGCCGCCCAAGCGGGTGCTCCGCGACGACCTGCTCGTCGAACTCGCCAAGCGAAAGAGTGCCGACGAGCGGCAGATTCAGGCGATCCGCGGCATGCAGCGGAGCGATTTTCGTCACATCATCGGCGACATCTCAAAGGCGATCGACGCCGGCTTGAAGGTGCCCGACGCCGAGTGCCCTGGTGGCGAGCGGCATCGTGCCCCGCCGCCCCAGCTTGCCATGCTCGGCCAGTTTCTGGCGACGGCGATCGCCGGCCTCTGCCGCCAGATGAGCATCGCGCCATCGATGGTCGGCACGGCCTCCGACATGCGGGACCTGCTGGCCTACAAACTCGGCTACCGAGACGAAGACGATATGCCGGTGTTGGCCCGCGGGTGGCGAGCCGATCTCGTCGGCACGATCGTCGACGATCTGCTCGAGGGTCGCGCGGCCCTCCGTATTGGCGACCCCAAGAGCAGCGACCCCCTCGTGATCGAGTCGGTGCGGCCGCGGTAGCGAGGGGCTTTCCGCCGGCTCGCCTGAAGACGCTCCGCCCAATCAGTTCGTGACGGTGTCGCCTGGAGCGGTCGCGGCGGTCCTCGGTCGCCTGCCTGCGGCCGCCTGCGGAGCCGCCGCCATCGCCAGCCGGGCATAGTGGATCAGCCGCGAGGGCTCGAGGGCCACGATCGTCTCTGCCGCTTCGGGCCTGCCCGGCCAGACCTGAGCCGATCCGTCGTGTGGGATCTCCACCGTCCAGGCGCCTCCGCCCGGGCCAAGACACTCAAGGCCCACAGTGGCAGGCGACTCAGCAGCCGCCCCGCTGGCGGCGAGCCTCGCCACCTCGGCGACGGCCGCATCACCGCCCGCACCACGGAGTTCGTTGATCACATCTTCCATCCACCGCGACACCGCCGCCGGCTTCTGCCGCCGCTTCCCCCAGCGATCCTTGTCGCCATGAGCGATGAAGCGGTGGATCATCGCTTCGTCGATCGTGGGGCAGTGCCGCACTCCAGGAATCGCGTGCAGGCGCTCCATGGAAAACACCGGATCGGTGTCTTCATACGACTCATAGAGCCCCTTGCCGCCGTAGACCATCTCTTCGAGCAGGCTCATGTCGTCAGGCGGTGTGGTTCCCACAAACTGCACGCCGCCTGAGCCCAGGTAGCTGCTGGCGTAGTCGATCACCTCGCGGTTGGTGATCGGGCGGTCGGGGGCGATATGGAAAATGCCCCCTCGCGCCTGCGGGCTCTGCAGCAGCGTGGTCATCGTCTCGGCCACCCAGTCGACTGGCACGAGGTTTCGCCGTTCCTCACCGGTCATCGCCAGCCGCAGCGGCACATGCCGGTAGCCCTGTTCGTCGGCTGGCTGGCTGCGGACGATCACCGCCATCAGCTGCAGCATGGCCATCAGGCCGTGGTAGGTGGTGGTGGCGCCGCTCTGCGAGTGACCGACAATCACCGCCGGCCGCATGAAGGTGGGGCTGGTCAGCCAGCTCGCGTTTCGCACGAGCGTCTCAGCCTCATGCTTGCTCGCCTCGTAGTCGTTGCGAAAGCCATGGGCATCGGTCGATGGCTGCTCTGGAATCACGCCCGTCGCCAAGCCGCTGACGTAGGCGGTGGAGATATGCCAAAAGTCGCTGACCCCAGCGGCCCGCGACAGTTCGAGCACATGCTGCGTGCCGCCGACGTTGGTCCGCCACGGCTCCTCACCGCGATCTTTGCCGGTGAACTGCAGCGATGCAGCGCTATGCACGATGCGGCTGCAGGCCCGCCGAAGCCAGCTGATCCGCTCACGATCAAGCCCACACCGATCGGCGTTGAGATCGCCTTCAAGCACCACCGGCCGCGGCAGCAGCCGGCCGCGATCTTTTTCCTGCCGCTGCAGGATGCCCTCGATCCGCTCCCGTCCAGACACGCCGGCCCCCGGCCGCACGAGCACTGCCAGGGCAACGTCCGCCTCAAGGAGATCAGCCATCAGCTGTCCGCCAAGCAGTCCTGTGGCTCCGGTAAGAAGTGTGTGCGTCATGCAGCTGTCCTATGGTCCGTCGTTGTGGCTGTGCGGCTCCGGCTTTCGCCGCCGAATACCCATTTCTTTGGGCAAATGGTCGCTGATGACAGCCGCTCCAGCGAAGCCCCGAATCTACGCTGAAGGGGGCGAGCCGTGAACCACCGAAGCGGCTGGCACGGCGTTCTGCAGCCGACAGAGAACGCGTTGTGCCGACCAGGCAAAGCCTGCCGACCCCCCTGCGGCGAGCAGCCCCCTCCACCAGGGCAGCGGAGCCAACAGCAGCCCAAAGCGAAGCCCCCTTGCTCGCTCACCGCAGACCACGGAGACGGTTCACTCCGCGGCGATGTGGGCCTTGATCTGGGCCAGCACCACCGGCAGGTAGA
>ERZ891134.1502-NODE-1502-length-15835-cov-18.274398_pt1 | contig 15835 bp, 23 predicted proteins | sample MGYA00520888_ERZ891134 | MGnify/ENA primary metagenome ERZ891134 (study PRJEB32303, sample SAMEA104408692) | aquatic metagenome | biome: Brackish water; feature: Coastal; material: water | place: Baltic Sea | collected 2014-10-23 | depth 10 m ... | reverse complement strand
GGTGACGGTGACGGTGAAGGAGAAGGTGAAGGAGATGGTGACGGTGACGGTGACGGTGAACAAGAAGAAGGTGAAGGAGATGGTGACGAAGAAGGTGAACAAGGAGAAGGTGACGGAGAAGGTGAACAAGGAGAAGGTGAAGGAGATGGTGACGAAGAAGGAGAGGGCGAACCTTCTCTTGAACAACAATTAGATGAAGCCGTCCAAGAAGCCAAAGATGCAAATCAAGAAGCAAACGAAGCCCGTGAAAAGGCAGAAGCCGTTGATGCACAGGAAGCCGCAGATAAAGCAAAGGAAGCCGCAGAAAAGGCTCAAGATATTGCTGATGACATTAACGAAGGTTCGGCGCAAGAAAAGGCACAAGAAGCAAACGAAGCCGCCGAAGAAGCACAAGAGGCCGCAGATGCCGCACAGGAATTAGAAGAAATGATTCGTGAAATGTTTGAAGAAGAAGATTTGCCCGAAGAAGAATATGAAGACTTTAAAGAAGGAGTTCTTGATGAATTATTCGGTGAAGATGCCGAAGAAATGGGCGAAATGATGGATGAAATCACTCAAGATGAAGAAATGAATTATGTTGTGGAGAAGGGAATCCAATTGAAACAACAGTATGGAAGAAAATATGTCAATTGGCAAACGGGCGAAATTCAATATTATGGCTTAAATGACAATATTACAGAATCATGGATTGAGGTGAAGCCTTTCTTCACAGGAATTTACAGAAACAATCGTGAAATCGTCGTGGACAGGACTTTGGATGGCGCACAAGAATTGCTAAATCAATTAGGAATAAAGACGAAAAACCGAACCAATACATCGCTTCAAATCGTTTCTCCCACCGATGAAGCAACGAGGTTGCTGAAAGAAATGCGTATGTTTATTGTGTCGGGAGATTCTATTTCTTATTGATACTTTTTAAATAGCGAGAGGGACAATTTATTTTTATGTCGTCTAATCAACCATTCATGCAAGAATGGAATAAATTCTCTCAAGACGCTATTGAAGAGATGAAAAACTATTCCGATGAAACACACCTCCACCGTGAATGGATGAGTTATGTTTATGATGTGAATGGCGAATACCATCTTGGTGATGCCTCATACGGTGATGAATCCCGAATTGAAATTGACCCAAATTCTAAAACAAAGGAAGATAGTCGTAAAAAGGGATTTAACGCTTCCCAAAGAAAGTGGACAATCCACGGACACCCTTTGAAAGATGGAAAAATTTACACAGGACGACAATATTTCTCTTCAACCGATATTTTGGGCGAATTTATCCGAAGTCGTGATAATGATGAATATGTTGTTCAATTCGTTGTTTATCCACATCAGCAAGGAAAGGAAATTCACAACCGTTGTCGTGTTTTGATTTTCCCGAACCGTGAAACATTAATTAAAGCCATGCAAGATTCCCATCCAAATATGTCAAGAGAACAAATAATGGCTATTTCCGAACAAAATGGATATAACAAAAACGCCACCGATGGCTCACTTCAAAACGAAGCAGGTGTTGATTGGTTTGCTTTCCAAGAATCGCTCGGCAAAATGGGCCACATGGGAATCATTGATATTGAAGGGCCACAAGGAGGAAAAACCGTTAAGGCTTCTCCGACAAAGCACATGAAAGCGGAATCAATTCGGTCTTCCCCTCTCCTTTCTCTTGGAATTGCTCTCGCAGGAGTTTTCGTTCTTCACCGAACAGGCGTTCTTTCTAAAATGAAGGGAATGACTGTTGATGGCTTCGGAGCAGACTTTGAAACGCCTCATCATTGGAAGAGGTGAAGTAAATGACAGAAGGCCCAATACTCATCGGACGATATTTGGGTTCGGGTGCTTGCGGTTCTGCTTTTCTTGTGGAGGGCGATGATACAAAAGTTATTAAAATTGCTCGCTTAATTGATTATAAATATGCTGATGATGGAAGTGAACGATTAGAAATATCGTCCATCAATAGTCCACAAAGAAACCTAAATGCACAATGGCTTGGAGGAATTGCTTTGAATGAATTTCAAGCAATAATGTTTGAAAAATTGGCGAACATGGAAATGATTGGAGAATCCTACACGACAACACTCCCTAAAACATATTCATTTACATCGGGAGAAATTCAACAAGATTTAATAGACGACATTACTGCCTCGCACACTAAGTATTCATGGGACATTGGAAAATATCGGGAAATGATGAGCAATTTTTCTCCTTCAAACGGATTCTTTCCCGGAACACGAATTGGATTGTGGGTGATGGAAAAACTTGAATCTGTTGGAGGCCGAATTTCGGGACAACCGTGGAAGAAATTGAATCAATGGTTGCTTGACCACAATATGATTGTTAGGGACACGAAAAATACAGGAAACTACGGATTTAGAAAAGATGGAAGCATCGCATGGTTTGACCCCGGTGTTTGTCCGTGGCCTATCAAAAAAGATTGGAGGAACTCGGAAAATATTCAATTACAAAATCTGTATTATGGATTTATAAACGCTTATGGTAGTGATAATAAAATTAACCAATATGAAGATGCAATAGAGAGGGATGATTACATTCAACAACATTGGCAATCGGAAGACGGTGAATCGCACGACATTATTAACTTCCTTGCTGAATCCGAAGAAGTTATTGGAAAATATATTGATGCGGGAGCCGCAGGTTCCGTATATGCTTTGAATGGAGATAAAGTGTTAAAGATTGTCCGTCTTAATCATTTGTTTAGTGGACAACCAATCAACAAAGAACAAGCCGACTTCATTGAAGATGTTTATATCCGAAAATTAGATGGTGAGCCAATTAACAAACACTTTGTTGATATTCAACATTATAATCGTGGAACGGCAACAGAAGAATTGACAGAAATTGTGAACGAAAAAGCAAAGAAGAAGCATAGTCAATTGAAAAAGGGAGAACCGATTGCTCTTTGGGTTATGGAAAGGTTGCCCGTTATTGGAGATAGAACGGATGAAAAAGGCAGAACTATTCCTCATTATGAAGAAGAAAGAGAATTAAAGGAATGGGCGAGAAGTATCGGCTACAATATTCACGATTTACACGACGAAAACTACGGTTCAAGGAAAGACGGAACATGGGTTGCTTTTGACCCGTGGCCGAAAAGAATGTGATTACTCACGGGGAGAAAACAATCTTGGAAGAGGCCAACCTTCTTCAATTTCTTTTGCTGAAACAATGAAGTCAAACCAATGGTCGGGAACCAAATCCACTTGCACTTCACTTGAATTATCCCTGTTTTCCCAATGAACCTCCCAATCTTTCGGATAAGTTTCTTTAAGTCTTTCTTTTTGAAGAGTTTCATCAATGACAATTTTAATCATAACGAAACCTGCATCACGCATTTTATCCACTTCGTTAATGAAACGAACATCATCAATAACGACAATTGCTTTTTCGGAAACATCTGCTTGCCTTAGTAAAAAATTAAGCCACACATCTTCCTCAATCTCTCTCATCTTCATCCCTATTTTTTGAAGAAGTGGTCGGTCTTTATCTTCCATGCCGAATAGATTTTTTGCTACATTTTTCACTTCTTTCGCCAACGATAAAACTTCTCCTTCGCCGTGATTCAAAATAATTTCTCTTGCGAGCGAAGTTTTTCCCGAAGCCATTCTTCCACAAATTCCAAGTTTTAACGGTTTATTCGGCATTTAATCACTTCCTGTATCTGTTTCTAAGAATTGTTGTTGCGAGATACGAAGGTAATAATTTGGCTAAAGGATAATTAAACCCTCGCTCAAAGTGAAACCAAAATGAAGGGTCAATGATGTATGTATGTCCAACATCATCAGCACTTCTTACACATCTTCCACACATTTGAGCCAATTCAATCGCAGTTTGAACCGCATACCATTTTGGATTTGTTTCTGCCTTTGTTTTTACTTGAATATCTCCAAGTGGGCCAAAAGGAACTTTTGGAACAATCGTAAATCCAACCATTTTTCCATCAAATCCTTGATTCGCATAGGTTGAAATAAGAATTTCATTATTTTTCTCTTGTTCAAACTCACGGAAAACCGATTCTCTTTCTCTTGCATCTTTTGTGTGTTGCCTAATTCTCGCATGAACCAAAGGATGATTCGTTTTTAATGCCTCAACAACACCCGCTTCAATATAATCGGTATAGGGTAAAATCAATCCTTTTTCATCGGGATATTTGGCCGCAATATCCGCAATTGCTTGAGCCGTCTTTTCAAACGATTCAACCCCTTTGTGAGATTTAGATAATTTTCCTCCGTGAACCGATGAGAACACAGGGCGGTTTTCTTCTTTAAAAGGAGAGTAATCCACCTTGATATAACAAGTCGTTTCTTGATTCAAACCTAATTCTTTTCCGAAAATCTCATGGTCAAGAATTGTTCCGCTTAAGAAAATCCTTCTATGACCAAGATTGAGAAGTAAATTTTCTGCATACGGTGACACATCAAGTGGCTTAAAGGAAATCCAAGAAGGAAACTCTTCTTTGTCGTCTAATTGATAAACCCAATTTTCCCACGATGTTGAAATGGATGCAAGAAGCCCCATTATTTTCAACGCAAAATTATTCACATAACTTAATTCACGCTTTTCATATTTTGTGTGGGGGTCTTTATCTTTCATCTTCAATTTTATTGCTTCATGCAAGGCAAACAAATAACGCCCCAAAACTTGAAGCCCGTTTTTTCTTTGTTCGGGAGTAGTTTGCAGACTCACCGATGGTATTTTGGGAATCCCAAAACAAGGAGATGCGTCGGTTGAATCAAATTGTTTCGTGATTCTTTCTCTTTGTTTAATAAGTGTTTTTCTTTTCATTTCGCTTTTTTCATTTTTCACATCGGTTGCAGAAGGAACTCGGAAGATTTTTTCCAATACTCGTTGAGAGATGTTTAATGAATAGAAACTCATCATGTTTTTTGCCAATTGATGTGCTTCATCCACAATAAGGAAAGGACGCTCTTTGAGAACTTTTCCACTTTGGTTCATCGCCATGAGATAAGCCGTATTCCCGACGAAATACATTGAATTTTGAGCCTTCGTTAAAGCAGAAAAATACGAACACAAATTATCGGTTGGAACACCGAAATCCCATTCTCCAACGGGGGAAACAGGATTTTTGAATGAACACTTGAAACCGCTTGTGAATTTACATGGAGCGAGGGCCGCAGAACACGAACCGGGTGATGTTGTTCCGACATTTTCCAAAGCCTCGTTTGCCGCATTCAAATCATCCAATCCTGCTTCAACATCAAGCATACAATCATAGTTTCCCTTTCCCATAATTGAAGACATATACGGCATTTCCTTCAAGTATTGGGCTTGAAGTCCCTTGAGATGTGTGACGATGTAAGCAGGACTCGCATAATTTTGAGGAATAGTTTTCGCAATAGCCGATTTACCACTTCCGACAGGGCATTCAACAATAATATTTTCATATCCTTCATCAATCGCTTCTTGAATTTTATCCAAGACTTGTTTTTGAATTGGTCGGAGAGGGTGGAACTTCGTATCTTTTGATAAAATGTCCCAATCGTTTGAATACGGTGTTTTTTCCGAAACATCTTCTTGATGAAATCCGATATTTTCTTTCAAAACTGCCAATGGTCGTTCACCCATTTGTCCTACGCCTTTTTCATCTGCCACTTGTTCAAGAATTGGCAACCATTGAGCAAGATTGAATTCATCAATGTCTTCTAAATCTCCTTTCGTAAGGGCTTCGCTCGTCTTCTTCTTTTTCTCATTAGAAACGATTTGTTCTCCATCCAATTCCATAAGAAGGCGGTTTTTTTCGCAGAATGTTTTTAATTTTTGAATCCTTTTGCTTGATGAATTGAAGGCTCCTTTGAAATCCTTCTTTCTAAAATCGTATTCCAAGCCATATTCGTCTAAAAGGTTCCTCCGATGTGGAAATGTTTTCCCATGAACCCGAATCGCAACGAACCCCATAAATCACCATCGTTTCAACACCTATATGAAGCAAATGAAGAATGGTATAAATAGGGGATGAGTCAATTTATTTATCATGGCTATGGATTCTTTTTGGACTTCTAAAATGCAATCGTATATCACTTCCTACAAATTATTCCATAAAGGATTGCGTGAAATAGGTTTGAATAATGAAGACATTTATCATCATTGGATTTTCTTTTGTGAGCGAACTTGTGATTGTGAAGGATGCCGTGAAGATGAAGACTGTATTATCCACATTGAAGTTCCTCAAGAAGATGAATAATTAAATAGACGGTTGGATAATCATATTCCATGACCGAACTATCACAGGATTCATTGGATGCGATTAAGGCAGTATATCAAGAATTATATGCAGAACCTTCCGTAATTCACGAACATGGTATCAATGTAGCCGAACATTTGGCCGCATACCTTTCCGAATAATTTAAATACGAAGAACCCCAAATAGGGATTATGGAAATTTATTCAGCAGGGGCATACATACCTCATCCCGAAAAAGCATACCGTGGCGGAGAAGACGCATTCTTTTACACGACTCCCTCTTTATCAGCCATTGGTGTTGCTGATGGTGTCGGTGGGTGGGCAAGACAAAAGATTAATCCAAAACTATTTGCTGATGATTTGATGGAACACACTATGAAAGCAATTGAAGACGGTGAAAAAGACCCTGTTAATGCGCTTGACCATGCGTATTCAAAGGTTGAACAAACAGGCTCTTGCACCGCAACCGTTGGAATCATGGATGAGCGAGGCAATTTCAATATCGCAAATCTTGGCGATTCGGGATTTATGATTTTCCGCAAAGGTGAAATCGTTTTCAAAACCGATGAGCAACAACACGGATTCAATTTCCCTTTCCAATTAGGCAAGGTTGAAGGTCGTGATGGAAAACATTATCCTCATGGAAATGACCGTGCAAAGCATTCCGAGCGATACAGTTTCAAATTATTGACGGGCGACATTATCGTTGCAGGTTCGGATGGATTGTTTGACAACATTTGGGAACAGGATTTGACAGTTTGTGTGAACGACAACATGAATGAATCGCCCGGTGTTATTGCGAAAGAATTGGCAGAATTGGCACACGATGAAGCAGGACAACATGACAATTGGGTTCCATTTAGTGACCGTGCTTTGAAGCAAGGAGCAATCCAAAGTAAAGAAGGATGGTATGGTGGCAAGATGGACGACATTACTGTTGTTGTAGGAATTGTTCACGGCAATTGATATTAAATAGCAAGGAAGTCAATTAATCTTTATGAAGAATTATCCTGCTTTGTTTTATCGCACCGAAAAGAAACCAATTCATATTATTGGCTACACACTTGCATTGGGTTTGATGAGCATTGGTGTCCTTGAAACACTTCATTCCATCCCTTACATCGTTAAAAGAGAATCAAACATTGTAGGCATGACAATCGGCCCTGTCGTAATTGCTTGTGGTGGTGTCGCCGCTACAATGTATCTCAAAGAAGCAGGGGTTGATTACTGATGAGTCCTCTAACAATTGCTAAAGTCATTGAATTCTTGAAGAAGCGTTAAATATGAGTAAGGTATGGGATTAGTTATGGAATATATTTATAATTTTAATCCCGAAGGAAAAACCGAGATTAAAGAAGAGGCTTATTTGGATATGCAGGGTCGTTTTCCTAAAATTGGAAAAAGAAAGACGATGGGACTTGACATAGTGGAGTTATGGGTTGATAACGATAATCCCGATGTAAAATATGGACCCCAAAGAAGAATCGGCAAAGTTATTTTGACCGACCAAACGGTTGAGATGAGAAAAGAAGAACCCTACGCCGCCCCCGATGAAAGAAGGTGGAATTTTTCTATGTCATTGAATGAAGGTTATGGAGAAATTGATAAACCGACCACTATAACAGGGACTATTGACAAGTATTACTATCAAAAAACCGGCAAAAACAATAAAGGACAAGGGAGAGTTACAGGTTCGGCGGCATCGGGTTGGAAATACCAATTTGAAATTACGCAATTAATTTACGGGTCTGTTTTTGTTGAAACAGCGAATTGGAGATTCCCTCCTTATCTCACCCGAAACATAGCCAATCAATACAAAACACTACGGAATATCGTTGATGCGGCAAATCTTTCTATTCAAACATATAAAAAACCTATCAAGCATAAAATCGGTGCAAATTATCAAGACGAAAAACCTAAGACAAAAAGAAACATTCCTTTAATTGCAGGTATTTCAGCAGGTTTGGCTTCACTTTGGTATTTCTTCAATAAATGATTAAATATAAAATTGAGTCGCAAAAAATACATTACTCATGTTCTTCATGCGGGTGTCCGTGATGATGAATATGCCCTTCCATGAAATATGTGGCGTAAAGCATAGATGTTGCCCCAAGTGCGGCAATAGAGGCGGTCAAATAAGCCTCTTCAATCATAGCGGTTCCAAATTCAACCACATGAAAAATTCCATGTAGTGCAAGCACCGCTTCCATAAATCTCAAAAATGCTCTCTTAATCACCTTAAACATTTCCTTCACCTTTTATCCAATCGTTGCCACCTTGACCGATACCATACCGTTCCAAAGCCTCATCAACAGTTAAAATTGAATTTTCCACATCAACAGTAAAAATTCCTTGTGGATAACATTCATCTTTCCAATCGCAATAGGAACAGTTCCAATCGCCCACATTTGCCAATGAGTCTTTCTCATGCTTTCCTTTCTTTGTTTTGGACATGGTTCCGTTCTCAAACAATCGTTCCGCTTTTTCATCGGAATAACGAAGGTCAAACTCTCTTGGTGGTGGAGTATCGGACTTAAGATTCTCTAATTGTTCGTAATAACGCTCTCGCATCATGTCAATAGTCAAGTCAATCTTTTGAGGCTTTACTCCCCAATCAAGAGTTAATTCTGCTCTTGGTTCCAATTCCTTTCCATTCATGTCTTTAACAATGATTCTTCCATCATAGCCATCGGACAATTCCACACGGAATGATTTATGGACTCCATTATCACGAAGAACATAGGTAATTACGAAATAAGGAATCTCAACATTGTGGAATTTTTCATATTTTTCTCTTGCCGCAAGATAAAGACCTGTTTGCATCAAGTGTTCAATTTGAGGAAATCCATTTTCATAAACTGAATTACGGTTCCCCATAATTTGAGCCTTTCCAAAATGCCCATATTTTGTTTTTACTTCAATTCCAATGGCTTTGGTTGGGTCAATTTGGACTCTTTCAATTCCATCGTCAAACTCAACCAATTCCGACCAACGAAGAATTGCATCCACTTCACCACTTAGACGAATTTCATCGTCGTAGGGATTCTTGGCAAGGTTGTGAACCATTTTAGAATTTGCTTCAAGAAGAATTCCTTGTCCTTCCCATGCTTCCTGTAATCCTGCTTCTCCTGCATTCCCCATCATAAAAACGAATTGATTATCATCGGTGGAGGTGTTTGTTCTTGGAACTCTTTTCTTAGAATACCAAACTTGTCGCAAACATTTTCCAACAAGAGTTTTTTCCCCCTTTTCGTTAATCATCCAAGCCGAAGCACCTGTCGGATTAACGCCGCCCAATGATTCACGGTATTTTTTCTTCCTCAACCATGTAGTCGCTGATTTAAGAGGGTCAATCGCTATTTTTTCCGTATCTTTTTGTGCCATATTGGGCTTCACCGATTACAGATGGGCAGAACAGGTATTTAATCGTAATCATAATTTTGAAGCAGGTTTTCCATCAACCCACACTTGGTTTTCATAAAACCATTGAGCGATTTTTTCCTCATCATCCATAAAATAAAGTAGCGAGGGAACATCGGGTGATGGAATGGGGTCAAAAATAACGAACTCTCCTGCTTTATTTTGACCGTAATTTGCCGATTGTAAATCAGTCACGAAAAATTGATATTCGTTCCAAATCTTTGCCGCCGCACGGCCTACATTCATCGCATTACTTTTCAAAGACAATTCTTCATCAATTCCAATGATTTTCAATTCCTCCATCATCCAAACACCTATTGTGTCGCCCTTTTCCAATCCAAGAACACGAATTGCTTCGTAGTTATTTGAACGCATAAGAACGCTTTTAATGTGATTTCTCACCATGTCCGTCACTTCGGATTCCAAGACATAAAAGATTTCGGGAACACCCTCAAAAACTCCGTAGTCCAAAACAGTTTGAAACATTTGTAATTGGGAAGCATTCACAAGATTTTCATCGTTTTCAGCATCAAGATTGACGATTTTAACCAACCTATCGCCATAGCCCTTTGCCTTGAAAACAACACCGAATTCACCATGAGCATAATATTCTCCGAGTATGTGCATAAGGTCGCCAATAACAGGAATTGAAGAATCCATAAAAAAAACTTGTCAAAACGACTATTTAAACACGAAGCCTTAATTACATAGTCGTATAATAATAAATCGTGCATCCTCCGATTATGGATAATTACCTCCATGAAGGCGGATTAATTCAAAGAGGAAAGATGGACAAAAAAAAGGCTTGGAACGAACCTGCGCTTCTCCTTCGTTGGAGATTCCGAACTTGTTCCGAATGTGAAACCGAATTTGACATTGTTGAACAAGGAAGATTTTACAAGTGTGGTGAATGTGCATGAAACAAATTAGAAGTGTAAAACTTGCGATGAATAAAAACGCTGATGTAATTATGTTGGCAGATGTTGAAATGGGTGCAAATGATATTGATTCTCTTTTCCTTTGTTATTTCACGATACTTACTCCACCACTTCGTATGTCCGTTTTAACATCGGGTCAATTAGTGGAAAAACTAAGTGTGATTATGAATGTGGATAAATCGGTATTGCTGAATCTTCTTCAAAATAATCCCGAAGAATACGCAAAATATGTGCAAAATTACACCAACGAATTAATTGCACAGGCTGATGAGCAAAGCAGAATTGTTTTAGATAATGATGATAGCGCAAATCAAGGCCGTGCTTTAATTGCATCTATTCTTAAATCGGGATATTATTTGCAGAAAACTAAGTTTCATTTTCCCGATGGAACGGTTCAAGAGCAAGAACAAAAAATTGACATTAAAGGAATGGAACAAACTTTCCGTGCGATGCTTGACATTTGTAAAAAATGGCGAGATGTTGAGGTGGAAGCATGACTGAAACGGTTGGTTTAGAAGAAGCACTTCAACAGATGAAGGAAGACGGTGTAGTTCCCGATGGATTCCACATGATGTTTTTCTCGGAAGACTTCACACTTGCTGAAACCTGTCCCATGAATCAAGTTTTGAAAATGATTACAATGAGTTTTGGATGCTCCGATACTTTGAGAAGACAAGTTTTTCAAATGCCGAACAACCGAAATGTAATCACTTATGAATTTGCGTGGCTTGGAGCATTGAAAGAAATAAAGCAAGTCATGGAAGAAATTGACCAAACCATAACGGATGCAATCAAAAGACTCATTGACAAAAACGAATTAAAAACACCTCCCAAAAGAAGGGTTCAATTCCTACTTTCCCAAAACCCAAATCTTGAAGACCGTCCTACGAATGAGGAAGACGAATCGTTGTTTTGAAAAAATCAACGGTCACGGCGAGTAATGTATTGAATCGTGCGAGGGCGGTTGCCATAAACGGCAAACAAATGACGACCCTTTTCATCTTTCGCACATCGGCAAAAGTGCGTAATTCTTCCACGGTCAAGAGAATCACGACCCCATTCGGAACGAATCTTGTCCATGATTTCGCTTTCCTTTCGCTCAACACCATCGCTCATAAAATCAATAATGAGCCGTGCTTGATACGGAAGAACCGCATACACTTTCTTTCGTCCTTTAAACATCGTTAGGTCGGATAAGACCGCTTCGCTTTGATTTACTGACATAATTAACAACCCTTGTTCTTTCTTTGTTCAAAACACCTATTTAAACCCCTGCCCTTGCGCCGTAAGCAGTTCGCCAATCAATCCATTCTTCGTTGTTCTTCCAAAGAATCGGATGCTTATTGTTTTCATCGTAATCGCCAATCGGTTTAATGCGAGTAAATGTTGGTGCTTTCAAAGCCACACGGCAAAATCGTTGAGGGTATTTTTGAACAAGATAAGGAAGCGTTTCATTGGAACGAAGGAAGGCAACGATTTCTTCCTTTTTTGCATATTCAATCTCTTCCAAAAATCCACGAATGGCTTGCTGAACGACGGAAATGTTTTCACGGTTAATTGCGGCTCTTATCTTTCTTGCTTTCGGCATGATTATTGTAAAATGACGACCCCTTTTAAAGAATTCGGTCATGTTCAAAAAAGAGAATTATCCGAAAACACGGAATTGAAAACCCCATTAAAATTGAAATTGATTCAATGTTGAATGACAATTCTGCAATTGAAAATTAGATTTTTCAATTGGTTTCCTGTCAATCCCTTCATATCATCCATATCTGCAATCGGTTCATTAGGCTGAATAAAGCAAAGTCTGTAAATATCCACTATTGCCTCACTATTTGTTTCCCACCGAAAAGTGAGATAATCATTTTGATAAAGAATGGATGCGAAAGGAATGGTTGTTCCTATCCAATATATTTTACTTCCTGCGCCTTCCATTTCAATCATAACGATTTTTGTATTCAGCCAACATCAAGTCTGCAAGGTCATAAACTGATTTAACGACTTCTTCATTCTTCATTGGGAACGAAGCAACAGGATTGTTTTCCATCCTTGCGGCAACGATATTTGTGGCATTGTTAATGCACATTCCAAGCGTGATTCTGCTTTGAGTATCATTACCTGCACGACGGCCCGAATACTTAGGAGCAGAATTAGATGAAGAAGAAGACGAAGAAGAGGAAGGGCCAACGAAAATTTGACGCTCTCCGCCAAGAACAATCAAGGCTTTTGCACCATCCGCCGAATCAACAATGTCCCAATGAGGGCCACTAAATTTCCTGTCCGAAAAGAAACGGTTTTCAATCAAATCATAGTTTCCAATTTCAACAGGTCTTCCTTGACCTTGTGAATCCTTGAAATAAATACGGTGCTTTCCGTCTTTAATGTATTCTTTAAATTCAACGCCTTTGTTCGCAACGACTTTTACAACCATTTTCTCACTTATCCTTTTCTTCTATTCACAGGTATTTAATCCTCAAATTTTTCTTTCGGATTGTCGGGATTTAATTTCAAAACTTCACACAATTCCTTGAAGCGATTACGAATAGTCACTTCTGTCACACCTGCAACAGAAGCCACCTCTCTTTGTGTTCGTGTGCTGTCTTGAAGCATTCCTGCCAAGTAAATAGATGCCGCCGCAATTCCTGTTGGCCCACGGCTCACCATCGCTTCCGAACCAACCTCTTCAAGAATTCGGTATGATTGTGACCGAACTGAAAGGCCGACCCCTAATTGGTCGCAAAAACGAGGAATGTATTCGTGTGGAGAAGCCAAACCTATCGTTAATCCTAATTGACGACGAAGAAAGCGATAAGTTCTTCCAATTTCTTTTCTTCCTGTTCTTGAATGCTTTCCAATGTCGTCCAATGTTCTTGGATTGTTGTGCATCCTGCAAGCCGCATAAAGAGATGCCGCAACGACTCCTTCAATAGAACGACCACGAATTAATTTTTGTTCAACGGCCTTTCTGTAAATGTAAGCCGCATCTTGAGCCACAGGTTTTGGAAACGACATGGAAGAAGCGATTCTTTTCAATTCCGAAAGTGCGGTCACAAGGTTTCGTTCTGTTGCATTTCGGATTCTTCCTTTATTATCAAGCCGTCTTAAGCGATTCCAACGAGAGTTTGAAGAATTGGAAAGTGATGCACCCGAACCATCTCTTCTTGTAGGTGTAATTTCTGTTGTGATTCCATAGTCGTGCTGAAAAATATCTTTGGCAGGGCCATGACGCTCATCATTCGTTCCTTCTCCATTGGAGAATTTACGCCAATCGGGGCCATAGTCAAACACCATGTTTTCACGAACCAACCCACAGTCTTGACAAGAAAAATACCCATCATTTTCCTCACTAAACGACTTGCATCCACAATCGGAACAAGTAATTTCAAAGCGAACATCAGTAATTTCTTTCTTGTTTTCAACCATGTGCATCATCAGCCTTAGCCTATGATGAGAAGAACAGGTATTTCAATCTCGCCTTGAACGATTCAAAGCATGGGCAAGATACGCTAAAGATTCTTGATTCAGCCGTGAAAAATCAATTTCACTTCGCTCCATTTTTTTATTTCTTTCATTTTGAGCATCAACACTTCTTTTTGAAAGTGTAGCGAGCCGACTTTCAACATGAACTAACAAAAGTGGTTTTGGAACTTCACGCAATTGCTTCAAACTAAATCGGATTAATTTTTTCATTTCTCAACCTCCGTTATTGCCTTAAACGGTGCAAAATCTTCGTATTCCGTATCACTTCTTCCGAAGAATAAAACCCGATGGCTTTTTTTGGAGTAAAGTCCTGCACAATGATGATAGCCGACTTGTTTAAATCGCTCATCACGATTTAGAACGGCTGAAATTTTAACAGAAGACGGAACATTCTTGTATTTATCTGTAAGAATAAAAGGAATTTCGTGAGATGCCAAAGCCCTATCTCGCATTATCTCATAAACGGGATTTCTCCACATATTTTTTCTTGTTCCTGCCATAGGCTCACAAGAAACTATTTATTTCACGGTTATTTATACCTTAGAAATAGACTTTCCTTCAACAATTTTAACGCCTACATCAAAGCGTTCTAAATTTTCTCGCTTAATCATCATATCAAGTTTATCCCTTAAGGAAGCATCTTCCAAATTATTTCGTAATTCAATAACTCTTCTTTTCATTTCTTCAATGATTGGATTAGAAGATTGCGCCCAATTAAAAAACTCTATTTTTTCAAATGATTCAAGAATTGCTTGTGCCTCTTTAAACGCTTGAACATCGTTTGTTTTACCGTTGCCCTTTTTCATTGAAGCCTTGTCCATATAAGGGCAAGTTCGTTTGTTGTGACCCTCTCGCCCACAATTACCACAACGACGCATGAAATAATTTTGTCATTACCGCTATTTATAGGTGTTCATTCAAAGAGATATTGTGAAGACACTTAAGCCAACCGCCACACACAAACTTTGTGGTGATGAAGAGATTCCTCTCCAAAAGGAATCTTTCCATTTAGAACACACATACCGTAGTGGAAACTCAACATGGAAATGCAACACTTTGTATTGCCCAAACTGTTCTAAAAACAGGGAAAAAGACACAAAACAAGGAGGGTTTCGTGATAAATGGACGGTGAAAAAAGAAGATTTTAATATCACATTAGAATATCGGGAAGATGAAACGGGATTTTACGCCGCTTGCTCAAAATGTGGACATGATGTTCGCAACCACGAATCTAAAACCGACTCTTACATTTCAGTTTTCCTTCAAGATAACGACACCGATGGGCCACCCCTTCCATTAGAAGAGGTGAAGGAAGTCGTGTATAAACAAGGATTCGTTATTATTCCTTTCAAAGAATACGAAAGAGTCCGAAAAATTGGAACTGAAAAGAACGGAATGATTCTTCCCTCCATCTTCGTTGAAGGCCAACAATACGCAATTTCTTGGAATGATTTCTTAACAAAAATGAGAGCCATTCCAAATGTTTCTGTTGTTGGCGTTCCTCGCACCTATTGGAAAATTGTTTAATCGTTTTTAAATAGCGAAAACGACAAAGAAACGATATGGGCGCACCACGATACGACGGAAACGGGTTTAGCAACCCATTAAATCCTCTTTCTCTTCATTCCGAAAATCATTATCGTGATGAACCTTTGATTGGTTCTTCATTCATGTCGGACGAAAGAAGAATTTTTGGTGTTGCAGGAGCCGTTGCGAAAGGTGGAGCAAAAGCAGGTTCTAAAGCAGGTGCAAAAGCAGGTGCTAAAGCCGCCGCTAAAGCCG
>ERZ891134.1498-NODE-1498-length-15868-cov-5.523873_pt1 | contig 15868 bp, 24 predicted proteins | sample MGYA00520888_ERZ891134 | MGnify/ENA primary metagenome ERZ891134 (study PRJEB32303, sample SAMEA104408692) | aquatic metagenome | biome: Brackish water; feature: Coastal; material: water | place: Baltic Sea | collected 2014-10-23 | depth 10 m ... | reverse complement strand
CCAATAAATGTACTATTAAGAAATATGTCATGCCATGAGCAAATTGATCTGTGCCATGTATTACCCAGTACTTTTGTTCGGATGGATTTGTTGGAAATTTTTCCCAAAATTTATTTTTAGCATAGTCAATGTGATAATGTAAAACAGCATCAATGGCACCTAACAAGAATGCTAAAAGCGGACTTGTAAATGCTAACAATACAATAAAGGTAAACACTCCGTGTAATTTTGCATGAGCCAGTCCACCAATGTGCCCGTATGTTCCTTTGTGTTTGAACATCCATGGGTATTGCATGTAATAATCTGCAATGATGTGCTTTGTAAAAAGCCAAAATAAAATTTTAAATTCCATATTAAACCTTGGTGGAGCCACGCGGGTTCGAACCGCGGACCTTCTGGTTGCAAACCAGACGTTCTCCCAACTGAACTATGGCCCCTTTAGTATTGTTATTTATTATACTGTAAATTTGTTGTAGTGATTTTTTGTACTAGATCATAAAGTACAACAATCGATAAGCCACTGATTAAAAAGTTAATATCAAACCACAATGCTTCTAGACTAAATGGAGGGTACCATTGTCCTGTGTTAGCCAACATGTGCCATACTAGCCAACTGCCTAATAAAGAAGTGTATTTATTTTTATTAAACTTACTGATAAACGTTGCTATCATTAATGCTGGATATGTTAACCAAATCCAATTGCCAAAACCTAAAAACACATCTGATACTAACATTACTGCTGGCATCGTTAGAAATGCTAGATTGCTTTTAGTCAAGTAAGGCGAAAGTATTGCTAATCCTAATAAGGGTTCGCTGTTAGCAGGTAATGGTAATAGTCTACTGATTACAAGGATACCAAAAAATAATGCTATATTTTTATACATTGATAGATTCTTTGACACAGGCTTCACAGTTTTTGTTAAACATTGCACGGACATATCCTTTTGTTTTTTCTCTGCCGGCCCATTGAAATGTTTTTTTACATTCGCTACAATGCCTTTTATGTAATTTATACTGTCCCCATTTGCTATCATATGTGTCCTGCCTTTTTTGCTTTGATTCTAAACTTTGTTCTTTCTTTGGCATTGGTATCTCAATGTATTGTTGCAAATGCTTTTTCAATCATTACACGGCGTAATTCTTTATTGTCTATTGCATTTATAAAATCTTCATTTAGTGTAAACATTACATCCTCATTGCTGTCTTCACTGATATCATGTTCTGGTATACCTACCATTCGGCAAATATCATGATAGGACAATGAGCGTCCTTGCTCATATGCCTCCATCATTAAGTCTAGAACTATTTTACTAATAACTCGTTCTAAATCATCTGCCATGCTAGTATTTATGCTGTCATAAAAAAAGGCGAATGTAAAACTCGCCTTCTATAGTTTTTATTTAAAGTCACTTAACTATTATAAAATTGACTAGCAATTATTGTTATGTGATTTTGGAGGTATAACACCGGGCACCCGGAAGACACTCCTCTACTTGGTTACGCAGACCAGTAACTTTCTGAACTTGGACTCATGTAATGAGGAGTATTAATAGGCTCCATAAACTTCTTGCCAGTCATCATGTTAGTTTTCTCAACCATAGGTTCAATTAACTCATAATCCTCAACACTCATAACCATATAGTTATTAATGTCATTAACATGAGTTCTACCTAAGTCTTTGTTGGTAGCCTCTTCATAAGCATTACAAAACCTTGAATGATAATAAGGCTTGCCTAATGCTACTACCTTATTAACATCTTCAATAGCCTTAGCATAATACTTCAAAGTTCTAGTAATACCAGCCTTTGCCGCACTTGCAGTTTTATACTGAGTATTAGCATAACTTTTTTTGTTAGGCTCTCTGTGGATTGAATTATTCTTCTTATTTACTATTACAAACATAAAAACTCCTACCTTTTTATTTAATATACATATATTATACTAAATTTTAGAGTCTATGTCAACCATCCTGGGCCAGATTCTGGCTGAATATGTATCCTAATTTCTGGTTTTAGTAGGCTAACTGCTAGTGCTATTGTGCTGTTTGTTTCGCATAAACGTTTCATACAAGCCTTCCACAAACCAAAACTTACTTCTTCATTTTGTATTACTCTGAATGTTCTGGTAATTGAGTTAGTCAGTATATCGTGTGCAAACAAGTTAGCAGTTGATGTGTCCTCGTATAACTGTATGTTCTTTGTACCATAGTATCTTGGGTCTTGCATTAACTTTTGTTCTTCAGGTATAAAGTCTAGTATGTTGTCTTGTGTGTGCGTTGCACCTGTTACAATGTGATACAAACTGTCGCTAACAAGTGTAAACTTATGCACGTTGCTTATCATTAACAAGTTGCTTCTGATATAACTGCGGTCTGGGTATACATCTATCAGTGTGTCTACCGTACTTAAAAGCCAACGTAGATTCAAATGTTCTAATAATACATCTGCATAGTCTAAATAAAAACGTTCAAATTCTTCCATGTAATCTTGTTTATCTGTAACAGGCATGCGTCTAGATGTTACAATCATTTCCATTAATTTTACAACTACTTTTGGCTTGCCTATGTTTTTATTCCACAATGGTATAACAGTTTGCCATGGAGTGCGTTCAGCCGGTGGTATGTCAGCAAGTGTGGATTCGTCTATGGGTTCTGATATAATTTCTAATAAATCATCCATTAAAAAATTCTCTCTTATAGTATTCTTGATGTACAAAAAACTCATGTAATCTGTATTCATTGTATAAAGGACCATGAGCAAGTTCGTACATCTTCTTTGGATGTTTTAATTTAAGTTTTTGTATGTACCATGCTTTTTGATGAGTGTATGGTGATCGTCTTGCATTAGTCATATTGTAAAATTCTTGAGGCATGCTCTCATAGGAGTTTAACACAAAATTATAATAATTAGAAATTAACTCATCTTTAATATCTAAATTACATCCTACAAGTTTTTTAATATTAAATTCAGGTACATGTTTGAGTGCATTTTCTAAAACCATAGATAGTGGCATCATGTGGCTGTCAAACAATTTTTGTTGTGAAGTATGCAATGAATCGTCTAGTGTAGCATTAACAACGTCAAGTAAAATAGATTCTATTTGATTATAATGATCTGTTCTGGCAAGAGTTTTTATATCTTTTGCATAGTGTGTGTTATAATGTTGACTAGACAGATAACCACCAAGCAGTTTGTCTATGGGATCTTTAAAAGGTATGCACCAGTTTTGTTTTCCAAAAGGTTTATTTGATTTCACAGTTGCATGTTTAAAGTATGCATCTGTGACTCTTGTAAGCATATCATGATTACCTTTGCGATATATTAACATACTGTTAGACATTTCTACTTTAGATATTAAAAAACCTGATTCTTTGAGTTCGTTATACTGCTTGGGTTCTGAAACCAGCACATAACTAAACCAAATAGGTTCTTCTTGACGTAATGTGCGATTGCATGAGGCAGAATGCCAAGCAGAGTATATATTTTTATCAAACTCTAAAAATTTATATAGATCTGCAAGTGTTGGATTAATATCGGAATTAAACATCAATGCACATTGCCATATTTATTTTCTTTGTCTATCCTGGCTTTGCGTTTTAGTGCATCAAACAGTTTGTATTCGTTTTCAAATACATTAATCAATGATTTGTCATGTTGATATCTACGATATTTGATAAATGCTGTTGATAGCACGTTGTTATATGCAGTAAGTCCTACAGATTCTGCAGTCTTATACATTCTAAGTTGAACAGCATCTGGTAAGTGTGAAAAATTTTCAAATATGAAGGTATTGATACCGTGTCTATCTAGATCGATCACATTCACGTTATCGATGTTAAACATATTATCTTCAAATGCATTAAGAAGCCGGGTTGGTAGACCTATCAGATGTGGATTTGATATAAATTCTCCGTCCAGTATTTTTTTGGTTAAATCGTCAAACAACTTCCATAAGTATTGTTCTTGGTCTTGCTCTAGATTGTTTGAAAGATGTATATCAGTACAAGAAAAGTATCCTCCAAAAAATGCATATAAAGGATCGATGATAGGAATAAAAAGTGTTTGATTAATAGGATACTGTGTATTTCCTTTATACGACACATAGTCCTTTCCTAATTTTATTATATTATCAAGAATAGAGTGGGCACCTTTCAAGTAAAGAAAGCATGACCAGTCTTCAACATTGGACCAATACTGTGAATCGCCGATAGGAATTGGATTTTTATGGATCTTGTGGGGATTACGTGAGAGTTTTAATTCATCGTAAAGGTAAGATTCTATGTTCATTACATTATTTAGTAACAATTACCTGGCGGAGAGTGAGGGATTCGAACCCTCGAACCAGTTACCCGGTTAACACCTTAGCAGGGTGCCGCTTTCGACCACTCAGCCAACTCTCCTAATTAAAACAATACCTAGCAATAATACTTCTTCTGATTGTGTATGGTATTTTATTCTCAAATAAAACGTCGTGTGTAGGTGCTGAATGCCAATAGCCACTTACACCAGGGTCATACATAATTGCTGTATTCTTTCTATAAGGTGCATGGTCAATTAACTTAAATGCAGATGGAGTATTAACAGAACAATACTCACCGTACTGGCTATTCAAATCGTTCTCTGGATCATCGCCTGTGTATTCCCAAAACATTGTGCCTAAGACTTCATCTTCTGCTCTACGAGTTTCGCCCATGTAAACTTGCATATTAATCACTTTGGTCATGTTTTCAAATACATCTTTGTGTATATCGTCATTCTGTAATGCACCAGGTGAGTTAGGATCCCATACGTCCTCTTGTAAATGATACCAAACATGTCTAAGGTCACTGGAATCGTATCCAGAGAATTTACATATATCATCTAATCTGCTTTCAAATTCACTGTGAACATATTTCCATAATAATATATCTTCTTCTGTGTAGTCTTTGCCAGTTTCTAGATCAATGGGGAAACTCTTAGGTTCCCATAACCAGTCAGGCGTAATGTTGAGTCCTGCTTTAAACTTTGGTATGTCAAACAACTGATCTGCTAATCCTAAATTTTGAAAGTAATGGGTTGGTAGTATTTTAAAAGGTTGCATTATATTAACTCTAACTCCATTTGTTTATACACTCTGTCGTGCATGGTTATCTCGTCATTGGGCCACAGGCAACACATATCTCTTTTGATAAACAGTTTTCTCTGTGGAAGTATTGGTTCTTGATTTTCGTCATGTATCTTTATAGCATCTAGTAAAATAGTTGCTGTGGAAGTTATGCATTTGCCGTAATGCAATCCGCATATAATTAAATCCATGCATGAGTTATCTAGTATATAAGCATATAGATCTTCTTGGTTATTGATATGAATATATTCTTTAAACCTAGGATCTAACTCTCCTTCTTCGCTTTGCATAAAATTAACTACATTCTTGCATCTAAGTTGCACAATTTTATCTTCTTTATAAACATGTGTTTTGCTTAGTTCTTCTTTTAGATGTCCTAGGAATACTTTGTTGTATATGTTAAGATTGATTTCAGCATCATCATTATTAGGTTGTTTGCTCCATGCATCCACAACAATCCATAGTCCATTTTCAACTAAGTCTTCGTAATTTGTTGTGGCTAGTGGGATATGCATACCAATATTTATCAGTCAAAAAAAAGCCCCGTATGTAAACGAGGCTTAATTTTAGTGTGTTTGTTTAGAATTGTTTGCTTACGCCAAAAACAATACTGTCTTCGTCTTCTAATAAAGAACCATCGTCAGCAATAAAACTGTGATATCCCAGTGAGCCTTTTAATCCCAATGGTAAGTCAAAGCCTTTTGACACTGACCAGTTATCACCTACTTCGTCCCACATACCATAAGAAACATCAACACCCATAAATGAGTATCCTAATTCCAAGTAGTCTGTGTAGTTATCTTGACCTAAGTAGTAGTCTACAGATACGCCCATGATTTCTTTACTGATAAAGAACTCACTGCCGTCTAAGTCTGCGTCACCATTATAACTGTAATCGATATAGCCGACCATCCAGTCACCGTTAGTCCAAGCGGCATACAAATCAGTTTCTAAATCTGATCCATCTGCATAGTCAACTTGACCAAGCCATGCACCGGCCATAAAACCACTGTCGCCAAACTGGTGTTGGTACTCTGCCCAAGCAGATACACCGCCATCTGTTTGTGATACGCCTCTAAAAATGTAGTCGCTGTCTGCCCCTACCTTTGCACCTGCGTATGCAGTTGTTGTTAATGTTGACAGTAAAAGTACTGCAAACACATTTTTAAATGTATTAATCATTTAATATTCTCCTTGTTGTTATAATTATATGGGGCGGTTAAGGCCACCCCAACCTTGTATCGTTACTTCTTATCTCCCAATAAATGAATGATAACAATGGCTACGATTAAGCCGACTAAGCCGCCTTCACCTAAGCCTGATACGAGTGCTGTGATGTTTCCAACTACGTCACCTACAAAGAATGTGCTACCGAATACTAAACTAGCAACGATACCTAATCCTAAAAGGCTGACGAAAATTGTTGTTAGGCCAGAGACAAAATCTCCAACCATCTTCATTGCGTTATCCATAAATGAATACCTCCTTTCTATATTACTCTTGCCCAAGAGTATGAAGAAATTAATTTTCCTTCAGTAATATTTACATTTTTGTTACAGATTGTTACAGAATCCTGAACACTCTATGGTGTCGTTAGGTAGGTTAAAAGGCGGTGGATAAAAAAAGGGCCGTAAAGACCCTTTAAAATTATATAAATTTTGTAAAATTAAGCAATATTTCCTTCTGGAGCAGGTGCTTCGTCAGTCATTGGAGCCGGATCTAAAACTGGTGCTGTTTCTACTTCATGATGATCGTCATGGTGTACTTCACCTTCTACAAATTCGACATTACTTTCTGGAAATGCATACCAATCATCTGCATAATGGTTTGACCAGTCTTCGCCTTCTACCCATGTATTGGCTTCCATGTCATATGAGACATTACAGTTTGCATTACAGCAATAGTTGTATTCGTCCCATTCATATGGTGTTGGTTCCATCCAGCATTGCATACATTCATCCCAATATGCGTCCATGCCAAAGCCTTCTGGCTTCTCATGAGTTGGTGTCATTGGGTGTAAGTAATCGCCTTCTGCTGGTGCTGTGAATACTGCTTCGTATTCTTCTACTGGTTCTTCATGATGAGGAATTTCCCAAAGTTTCATTTCAATTTCCATAAGTTTCTCTCTCATCTCAAAAACCATGTTTGCTAATTCTATTCGTGGGTCTAACATATTATTCTCCTACTGTTTGTATTTGTTATTCTAGAATATATGTGTGGTGGGTCTGCCTATTGTATATAGTCAGTAGTATTTATTATTTTACTCACAAAAAAAGCACCCCGGAGGGTGCTTTTAAAGTTGTTACCTTTTTAGGTTAAAACTTAGGCAGAAGCCATTGCTTTGTAACCTGCGGCGATAACTGCTCTTGAAGGAGTGCCTAAACGATAAACGTTTCTGCTTCTTCCTTTAGTGTCAGTTACGACGTTTAGGTAGATTGGGAAACCTTTAAATCTTAGTGATTGAATCACTGCCTGTGGGTTTCCAGTTCCGAAGAATGATTTCATTTGTGCTGATGACAAAGTTCTTCCTTCTTGTAAAGCATTTAATACTTTTGCTTCTTTAGTTAATGTTGCTGTAGTCATATGACCTCCTATTAGCATTATTAAAATTCTGTACAATAATTTGCACATTATCTACTATTATACACAGATTATACACAATGTCAACCTTTTTATGCTGAAAAATCATAATCTGTGTATTCTAATTTAACCAACGGAAAACGATCTGCTATGATATTTTGGATTTGTGTTACCAATTTATCTATATTCCAATCATCTCCCATCCACTCTGTTTCCCATGTACCCGAATCGGATTCAATAAGAAACAAATTCTCTTTATCTCTTTTCAATACTTTCTCTAATGCATTTATTTGAGGAGGTGGCCCTGCCCAAACAAATGGCAACACAACTATTCTACCTTGATGTGAAGAATACTGTCTTGCTCTGCTGTCTATGTTTGACGTAATACCAAACCCTGGTCTGTCATTAAAGCCAGTTATTGTGTAAAGATACTTAATCATTATATTGTTCTGTGATATAATCAGGTAGGAAGTCTATGAGCGAACTACCTGCTGTATATTCATTGAACTCATCTAGCATATATCCTGGCACGTCTGCTGTACCACCAAACTTCTTATACAGTTGAACTAAACCTACAGCAATAGCATCGTCATTCCAATTATATTCTGTGCCATACTTTGTTTTAGTAAACTTTCTCCATGCTGTATGTATCTCACTATGATATTCTTCATAGTCTGAAAACAAGTTTTGCAACATGCCTGCAAGTTCTTCTAAGAACTCATCAGTTATTTTAAGTTTAGCAGTCTTGAATCCTCTGTGTAAGTCTCCAACCAAGAACCAAAGAGCACCGTTTACAGGATTGTAATGAAAGTAATTGTCGTGCCATTTAGTAGCCATTTCAATTACATCTTCATTCAGTGACAAGAACTTAGATATGTGTGTAAAGGTTCCTGCTTTTGTTGATAAGTCAGAGTTTTGTTCTACAGCAAAACAATTATTGTTTTGTGCAATAGACACTTTCTTTTCAACTAAAACATCTTGCTCGTCGTCTGTGTTTCCGCAAACTCTAACAACCTGTACAGCATTTTCTAGTTCTTTGTATGCTGATATCTTCTTTTTACCTTTACCATTTATAAGTGCAAAGGCCTTAAGTGCAAATGATAAGTCATCCGTTTCAATATAAAGTGTAGGGTGTGTTAAGTCCTGCCACTCGCCATCAAATGCCATTAAACCATCTTTAACTAATGTAGAGATAACAGTAGCAGTATGTTGTCCATCTATTAGTTGGAAACTGCCATCGCTTTTCTTCACAGCATAAAGTGATTGCGATAATGCTTCGTTGTATGTTGCAGGATTAATAATCTTGCCACAGTGAGCAGTATCTAGTTGCCTTTGTACCATTTCTGATATACCAGCACCAGGTTTGTCAAACTCTCCTAATGCAATCATATCTGACTGCGGTAAAAGTTTGGCATCAAACTGCATGCCTTCTTCTTCCATAAGTTTTTTCATTTTCTTATAGATTCTGGCACCTTGCAGTTTTTCAATGTTTGCACTTAAAGGTCGAATAGTATCTTCCTTTTTGTCTAGTGCATAGAAGTTTTTTAAAGGATTTGGTTTCCTTGTTACTTCATTGTATTTAAATATTTCCATAATAATTAGTTACTCCTATAACTTTAAAATATACACATATTATATAATAAGAGTAACTTTATGTCAACCGGGTCCTGGCGGAAAAGGTACGACGGCGTATGGCCTCTGTATTTTAACAAAGACCACACGGCCGTCTCTTTCTTGTGCTTCGTACACTTCGCCAACCTTAGCATCTATGTTTGCTAATTGCAGTTCGCTGTCAAATGTAATGCTACCGTCATGCCCAAGAGTAAACATATAGTCACAAAACATTATTTTATGTGTACTTTTGGTAATTTTCACTTGTATTTGTATTTGTCATAGAGTGTGTTTGCTTCTTCACTTAAACCTAAGCCACAACAAATATCTACTTGCCTGCGAATTTCATTTGATTCTGATCTACCTTTAGTGTAGGCACGATGATCGTCGCTATACATATAATACCAGTCGTGCGTACTTAAAAGATTTTCTAATATATCTAAATCAGGGTGACTATTAGCCATTACTAATCTCCTTGCTTTGCGTTTGTTGTTTGAAATTACTGTGTGCATAAGTTCTCCTTACTCACTAACTAATGCAATGTACATCATTAAAACAGTTAGGCATACGCCTACAACAACTAATCCTGCTAAAATTTCCATTTGTCTCTCCTTTGATTAATAAAAATGGTGGGCCCCACAGGACTTGAACCTGTACTCTGCCGATTATGAGTCGGATGCATTAACCAGTTATGCTAGAGGCCCATGTTTTAGAATTCTAAATCTAATTCTAACTGCTTTGGTTGATACCGACCTTGGTGCTTATCAACATACTGTTCCAGTGCTGTGACAATAGCACTTTCAATTAAAATGCCTACTGTTTTGTCGTCTATGTCAACGACCATTCGAGCAGTACCATCTGGTTGCTCATCAATTTCAATTACTTCTATACTCATGTTCCTAATTCCCATTTTTTATCTACTGGCTTCAATGTCCAGCGATCAAATACTGTTTTACATCCTTCACACTTCCAGTAACTTACGCCGTCATACTGACCTTGTATTTCTATTCCAATTACATTTTTACCAAAATGCCTTGGCGTTTCAGATGTACATCCATACATTGCGGCAATCTGCTTTGCCTTGCGAGTTGTGTAGCCTTCGCGAACAAAGTACTGCGTTATTGTTTCTTCCCCTTGCCATGCTATATTGCAACTTGGACATTGTGCTGGACTGCTCATATCATACCTCTGTTTTGTTTGGCCTCCCCGGTAGGGCTCGAACCTACAACCTACGGCTTAGAAGGCCGTTGTTCTATCCAATTGAACTACAGGGAGATGTGTGGTACCTGAGGCCGGACTTGAACCGGCACGACCTTTCAGTCGAGGGATTTTAAGTCCCTTGTGTCTACCAATTCCACCACTCAGGCTTTAGAAAACTCCTCTGCTAATTTGAATTGTAATCGCCTTGCTTCTTTTTCCCAAGGCTGGTCCCAGTAATCGATGTTGCCTGCGTACTGATTGCTTTTCCAACGAGTAAGACCTGCGTCCATTTCGTTACGAGCAAACTGTTTGACATGGACCATTTCGTGTGCTAGGTTGACTACCCAGTTACTGAACATGGCAACATCTATAATAAAGTTGCGTTCGTCTAGACTTTCGCACAATGCTTCTGTGCCATCAGCCATATCTAAATACACTTTGTTGTGTAAACGAACTTGAATTGTGCTTTTTAGACGGTTGATGCCTAGTTGTTCTGCAAAACTTTTTACTGCTAACATAATATTAGCATGTAGATCTAGTTGAACTGCACCGCCTCGTGGTCCTGTAACTAAAACTTGCATTTTGAATCCTATTTGCTAAAAAGTCCAACTATTATAACACAATAAACGCATAGGTCAACCTATTTTTGCCACCAAAATTCCTCGTTAGAAATCAATGACTTAGTCATGTAGTCTGCAAAATGCTTCTGTGCTACTCCTGAAAAATGCCTACAACCTGCAAAAATATTGCCCAAATCTATGTTGTTTTCTTTGCATATATCTATGTGTTTGGAAAACAATGAATTGAAACTAGGATCTATATGATGTGGCATACGATCAGTAGAAATATCTAAATTAAGTACATTCGGTGCTTTCAGTAAAGTTTGCTGTTCTTCTACAGTTGTACACCAAACAAAATCAAAACTATTTGCTTTGCATATTTGCTGAGCATTAAAAATGCTTTGGTACCATTCGCCTATAAACAAATCATGCTCTATAAACATCTTATTATGTGTTTCTAAATTGTAAACTGACTCACTTGACTGTAGTGGTTTAAAAATATTTGTAGTAGCATAATTGTAATCAACTAAATGTTCTATTTTTTTATTAAATTCTGCAACATCATCATAATTTTTTCTAATAGGCAATGTGTTAATTAAATGTGTTCTTGCAGGATCAGGTGCTTGAAAGAACACTAGGGTTTCATAATCATTGTGGTTGTTGTTCATGTTTATAAAGACAGATAATGCAGAAACTACTGATTTCATACTAAATCCGCTACTACTAAGATTAATTACTTCTATGTCCTTGAGTGCATTTTTTAAAACATTACTCCATGAACTATGATGTTTATGAATATTATCTCTTGCCCACACTCTCCTTGCTTGATCATATGTTTCATAACCTTTGTACGAAGTAATTACTGCTTTCTCCCAAGCCATGTACTCTACATATAGTATTTGCACAAGTGTTCCGTTGCTTTTAGTTCCATTTTTTAGATAATTGCAGGTTGCTTCTTTCCATTCTTTTAGCCAACTATCTCTTAGATTGGTTTTGTTTTCATTATACATAACTTCTGGAAAGTTTGCACCTATACCTAGAGAAAAACTATCACCTATAATTATTAATCGCTTCTTCACTTATGCCACCACCAGTCCTCGTTAACAATTAACGACTTAGCCACCCACATGCCAAATAATTGTTGCACTTTTCCTGTAAAATGCCTACAACCAGAGTAGATTTCTGAGTGGCCCACAGTTGGATTGTTTAGGGCCAATGATAGGTGCTTACGATACAGACATGCAAATTCTTCGTCTATTTCTTTTGGAGTTCTATTTAATTGTATATCTAAACCTAATACATTTGGATACATATTTCGTGTGTTTTGTTTAATATCTATTACAGGTATACTGACAGGTGACCAAACAAAACAAAAACCATTTGCTTTACATATCTGTTGAGTGTTATAAATGTTTTGATACCATTCGCCTATATACAAATCGTTTTCCACATACATAAAGTTGTGCTGTTCTATATTATACTTTATCTCTTCATTTACTTGTAAATGACCCACAGATGCAACATTATAATCTCTTGTGTAGCCTAACAGTTTATCTATTTCACTGTTATATATAGTGTCGTTGGGGAAAAACGATTTTGTACCAATTACATGTTTTCTTGCAGGGTCAGGGGCATGAAAAAATACCAGTGTCTCATAGTTATCATTTTTGGATTGATTTATATATGCTGATAATCCAGAAACCACAGAGGACATACTGCTACCACCTTTACTTAAATTTACTATTTCTATATCAGGCAGTAAGTCTGCTAATACATTACTCCAAGTGTGTTTGTAGTCGACTAACTTATCTCTAGATGTCATTATGCCAGGATGTGTGTTTTGTTCTGTAATAGGAATATTTTGAGATTCCAATATTTTACCATACTCTGTTGTGTAAACAGTTTGCACCCACTTGCTATATTCTATCGATAGAGAATTATACCTGTCATAAATTTCATGATCTTCTATTTTGTCAGTGCTAATAACTTTTATATCTTCTGCAATTACCTCTGCACAACTGTTCTGCCAATCAGACAGCCAGCCTTCTCTGATTTTAGGAGCAAGTTTGTTGACGTTATTGAATACGTCTGGAAAGTCAGCACCAACTCCCAGTGAAAAACTGTCGCCTACAATAATTATTCGCTTCTGCATACACCTAATATTTATTGTCTATAAATACTTGTATGTTCATTTATGATAAAGAAAAAAACGTTACTGTCTTTACTAGAGGCAAGAACGGAACAACAAATTTACACAATCATTATTGGATGCAACACGATGACATTGACGTAGGTGCATACACTGATTTTGACCAAAGCAAGTGGCTTTTTGCAAATCCATATCCGGCAGTAGAAGACATGACTAGGGGTTGTGTGAATACTAATTTCACGTATTTAAATCATGCAAAACCCATGATTGAAAATTTCAAAGAAGGAAACAGACGCATAGGTCTTTATATATGGGAATATATTACATTTCTTAAAACTTGTAAAATATTAGACGCAGATATTAAACATTTTGTAATCACAAGAGACCCACTTGAAAGATTAGCAAGTGGTCTTGCTACTGCATTGCATAATACACCAGATGATGTAGCAAAAGAAATATGCAATACAACATTTAACGAGATAAATGATAATCTCAAACATGTGGCTACATCCAAATATGATGATGCATGGTGGAATACTTTGTGTGCAAGAATACTTGGCCTTGTGAGCAGTCAGTATCATGCACAGGGTTGGTTAAGTCACATAGACAAACACATTACATTTGAAGACTACAATATATTTTCAGTAGATGTAAGTGATTTGGTACCATTTGCCAAAGAAGTACTGGATTTAGATGTTAAGGAAACAGACAAGCATTTACCAGCAAGTCAATGGCATGGTGCTCACACAGGAACACGACCACCAGAGTCTAGATACTTTCATAACTTCATTGAGAGATGGTTAAAAGAGAAGTACGGTACAAACGCCTTAGACAAACAATTATCTGATTTATTAGATGCAGAGTATAAAGTAATAGAAAAACTAACACAAATAAATTATGATACTAACACTTGAGAAATTTACATTAGATGATAACTTTGGTACATCAGAAGAACTTGTAAGAAGCATGACTGAGTTCTTTACAGAGGAACTCGACATAGGACACTACGATGCAATGATAAATGTGGTCCTACATGATAAAATCAAAGTTGAAGGCCTTGATGGATATTGTGAATGGGATCCTAAAGAAAAACTCATAGAGATACACATAGCAATGAAAGGTCCTGAATGGGGAGTAACACTTGCACACGAATTTGTTCATGCAAAACAAAACTTACAATACGGTATTGCATGTAATAATCTAGTATTATCAGAACAGGAAGCATACGATATGGAATTTTTATTATATTACAGATGGAAAAGGGAGTACTATGAAGGTCAAATCTAGGCTTTGGGTAGCAGGAGATAGTTTTGGTTTGTTTGATCTAGATGATTCCAGACCTAATTGGATAAGATTGCTAGGTGATCAACTAGGCGTAGATGAAATTAAAAACTATTCCCGTGGCGGTGCTGATAACGATATGATTTATTTTGTTGCTGAAGCAATAATAAAAAATTGGGATTGGCCTGGCAGAAACGAAATACATTTTAATAAAGAAACAGATTATTTGTTATATTTGTCAACCACAAACACAAGAGGCTGGATGCGTACAGACATTTTTGACGAAAGACCATTTAACTCTGATATATCTATTGCAAACTTAGATTGGTGGATGGATAAAACTAATGGCAAAAAGATCGAAGAATATGAACAGTTTCCTAAACCACTTATTTACGGCCAAAATTATAATTCACTGTTACAAGCCAGAGAAAGTCATAAAAAATTAATTGGAAATAACAAAGACTTGGTTAATTGGCATAGCAATGCAAGTGTAGGTCGTAATGACGAAAGCCGAGTTTCAGACGAAGTTTTAGATATAATGGCTAATTATATGTTAGTCAACGATGTTGATTACACAAGAAAACTAAACAATATCAGAATGTATCATATGATGGGTTGGTATCATGCAAATGGCTATAAAACACTATTTGCTCATCATGATTTTTCACCGCATACAGCAGACATTGATATTGTGAACATGTATCCTGTGCTTGAGCACCCAACAGATTGGGACGACACAATGGCAGATGGTGAAAGTGAACAACCTAATCATTTAACTGACACAGGACACGAGAGTTACTATTTTGATTATGCAAAACAGAGAGTAGATGATATTATTAATACATGGGGCTGGAAGTAGCAGTAATTACTTTAATTACATCAGCCTTTGGTTAGACCAAGAGTTACAAGCAATTGACTACGAAGTAGGCGACGACCACGATGCTATTTTCAGTAAAATACAAAGACCAGACGAAGTAACATACATTGTAGGCCACAGTTATGGTGGACTGCTTGGTGCTGAATGGCTTAGTAAGGATACTCGCAATGTAAAAGGTCTATTAACAATAGCAACTCCATGGCAAGGTTCGCCCACAGCAAGAATATTAAATTGGTTTTTAAGTGACGATGTTTGGAAAGACATGAAGCCAGGCAGTGAATTATTAAGAAAAATAAATGCAATTAATTTATTAATACCTGTAAAGAACATAGTAGCAGTACCTGATAGAGGTAATGGATTAGCAGGTGGTGGTAAAAGTCAAAACGATGGCACCATACCTGTAGCAAGTGCAAGAACCATACCATCAGGTTTCAGTAAATCCAAAACCATAGAATTGCCTTACGGTCACAGTGAAATAATGCAGACATTTGATTTAGTGGAACAAA
>ERZ891134.1497-NODE-1497-length-15877-cov-6.394514_pt1 | contig 15877 bp, 23 predicted proteins | sample MGYA00520888_ERZ891134 | MGnify/ENA primary metagenome ERZ891134 (study PRJEB32303, sample SAMEA104408692) | aquatic metagenome | biome: Brackish water; feature: Coastal; material: water | place: Baltic Sea | collected 2014-10-23 | depth 10 m ... | reverse complement strand
TATTGCACCCAAGTATGTAGAGCATACTAAATCAGGAAAACTAAATAGAGAAAATTACGTGCCAATTCATGCTCTTGGATCAGCATGTTGGGTAGTGATCTCTAACCTTGGTGATTCTATCGAAGCAATGCGCAATGCAAAGAAAGAAACGATTACCGTTGGTGGAGTTGGTATTGGCAATGCTACGCATCTAACATCACTTCAAATTGGTGAAGCCGCAGACGCAGAAGTTAACTATGTTATTTTTAAATCAAACTATGAAGGTTTGGTATTAATGGCTGGTGATGGATCTGTTAATATGGTCGTTGAAAAAGCTAAAAACTATATTCAAATGAAGACCAAGAATCCAAATATTCAAGCTGCAGCTGCTTCATGCACGTCCCGGCACCCACTACTTCCAGACACTGCTACACTTGCAGAGCAAGGAGTACAAGCGCCACAAGTCTTTAACATCACTGTTGCATCTACAGAAATGCCAACAACAAAACGTTTAGAACTTGGTAGAATCTTAAATACAGCAACTAAGAACCTTGGTAAAGAAAAGGTATTTGGTTTGTCTGATATGAATCCACCAGTCTTTGATAATGTATCTGTTGGTGATTTTTATTTAGAAAATATCGCAATGGTTGAAGTTCTTTTAGACAAACATCAAACTAAAATTAAGAAATAAGTATAAATAGATTTGGTTGCAAACCAAAATGTTAACATTTAGGAGTTTAACAATGAAAACCATTCGTTGGGTTATTGCTCATGAGCCTATTGATCTTTTCTTGCGCGCTGCAGAAAGATTCAAGGCACAAGTACTTGAGCAAACAAATGGTGCTTTGGATATCGAGATCCTCTCGCTGACAGAGTACTCAAACAAATATAATAACGGTGAGAAAGTCACCAAGCATGATCTTCTTCGTTTAATGGAAGAAGGTGTAGTTGAAGCATCTCAGATGTATACTACATGGCTTGGCGATTGGAACAAAGACATGTATGCTTTAGACATGCCTTTCTTGTTCCGCGATCACGACCATGCTGACAAAGTCCTTGAAGGCGAGATTGGTCAATCTCTTCTTGACGGCTTGAAAGTTCAATCTCCAGTACAAGGTCTTGCCTTTACTTATTCTGGTGGATACCGTGTTATCCCATCTGAAAAAGAATTGGATACCGTTGCTGCATTCCGTGGTATGAATATTCGTACCTCTAAGTCTCCTGTTGCTGTAGACACATTCAAAGCTCTTGGTGCGAATGTTGTTGATTCAGTTGAACTGGAAGAAATGAATGAAGCTCATTCTGCTGGTATTATTGATGGTGGTGAATCTACTTACGTTCGTGTTCTTCCTCTTAAGCAGGCAGAGCAGTTCGGTACCGTTAACGATACAGCGCACTCATTGTTCTTGACCTCGATTATCGTTGGTAAAGAATTCTATGCTGGTCTTGACGAAAACACTCAGAAGGTTCTGAAAGATGCTGCCCTCGACGCAGCTCGTTTAGAGCGTAAAGAGTCTGTTGAACAAATCGACGGAATCGTAGATCAGTGTAAAGCTCAAGGAATTAAAATTGTCAAGATGGCTGAAGATGAAACTGTAAAGTTCAAGCAAGCCACTGCTCATCTTTATGATAAGTACATGACAGTCTTTAGTGATAATATCATTAAGAAAATCCAAGACGCTTAATTTATTATAATAGGTAATTGAATGGTTGATTATGAAGTATCTGTCGTAGATGACGCAGTTCCTGCTGATTTGAGACAAGAAGTGTGGGATTACCTATTGCAGCAAACGTGGTTTGTCGCTTGGAAAAAATATTCTGGACCTGAATGGCATGACATTCATGAATATAAACCAGGAAACTGGAAAGGTTCAGAATATCCCAAGCGGCAACTACAACCTCCTCACATGTTTATGCCACGTACTCTTTTTGCTTCTGATGAAGAAAGCTTAAAAGAGCATGAGCCTATTTTCAAATTGTGGCAATGCATTAATTTAGCTTTTGACGGTGAATTCGAAATTGCTGGTAAACCAGAAGGTTGTGCACCAGAATATTCACCTGATGAAAAACTAAAAGAAAAATATACTGCACCACAAACACAAGATCCTTTTCTAGAACAAGGATGGAGAGTATATTGTAACGCTCAACCAAATGAACATGTTAAACGTACTCATGGTATTCACAGGGATCAACCTGATGAATCAATTGATAATACATACACATGTCTATATGTAGCAAATCCTGTATGGTATCCATCTTGGTTTGCTGATAATATGTTCTATACAAGTGGGAAATCAAACACTGGCGATCACCAACAATTTCAAAAAGGTGGTCAACAGCGAGAGTTTGAAATCGATTGGGGAGATGATTGTAAAGTTGTAAGTCCGAAACCAGGACGAATCATTTGTTATGATTCTAGAAGATTACACACGACTAGACCAGCATCTATTTGGGCAGAAGAAGATAGAAAAGTAGTAGCGTTTAGGCTACGGAAAAAATGAAACACTTATATTTCTTTGTAGTGGATCAAGAAACACATTTGATTCTTTGCGATGCTCCAAATTATGAAATTGCAAATAAACTTTGCGAATACGTTTTGAATACTAGTGTCATGCGTATTCGCACTGATGCAAAATATTACCCACAAACAAATCAAATATTACTCCAAAGAAAAACATCACTTACAAGACCTGGTGAAACTTCTGTTGCAAAACCTGTAATAAATTTAGAAGAAGAATTTTCATTAGAATATAGTGATGTAAATAAAGAAAAAACTAAAAGTATTTTAGAAATAAAAAAAGAAGCACTGATTTTAATTGAAGATATTAGTGAAAGATTTTTAACACGATACACTCAAAAATATTTACACTATACAGATGACATGATCAAAGAATGGTCTAAAAATTCTGATTTAAATTTTGAAAAATCTAAAAGCTATATTGAAATGCAAAACGAATCTTATCTTTTTGCCAAAGCTAAAGTCGATGGCGCAATGTTTCGAGTTACAAAAATGGTTGACAGCGTAGTAACTCCTAGGGATATTGAAAAAATAAGAATCACTATTGAAAAAATGGTATACAACAGTTGATATTACACGCATCACCATACACTGTTAATTTAATTGAAAGCAATGACTGTGATTTGTATCATCGCATTTCGCGTAAAGTCATGCGATTTACTTGGTTAGCCGATAGAACTGAAACTATAGTTACTCCATTTCAACAATATATCCCTGAAGAATATAAAATCCCAGAAAATAAACCCGTAGGTACTTTTGAGGATGTGTGTTTACAAAGATGCAAACAATTACTTGAAACTGGTAAGCCATTATATTTACAATGGAGTGGCGGGATTGATTCTACTTTGATGTTGACTATCTTTATAACATCAGGTCTACCTTTAGATCAAGTTACTATATGTATGAACCCAGATTCTATTCGTGAAAATCCAAACTTTTTCTATAAACATATCTTAGGTAAGTTCCCTTTAGTTGCTACTGAAAAACACGTATCATCTGATAACGACGGAATTACAATACAAGCAGAACACGCTGATCAAATTATTAGTGGTACATTATTGACAAAGGTTGACGAAGATTTTGCTAAATTGCCAGCTAATGATAGAAACATTTCTAAACTTTGCATGAAATGGAGATTTACTCGAGTTGAAATTGCAGTATTTTCTGAAATGATGAAAGCCTCAAGTAAACATTCTCCTAGGCCAATTGAAACTATGGCTGATTTCGCGTGGTGGTTTAACTTTAATTTCAGATGGTTAAATCAAAAAGAAAAATATAGATCTAGGATTGGGTACAATAATCATTTTGAAACTTTTTATTCTTCTCATGATATTCAAAGATGGTCTATTCAAAATCCATCTCCTTCAAAAGACATTTTTAGAAAAACAATATATAATTTTACAAACGATGAATATTATTCTTTACATAAAAACAAGTGGCAGTCAATGGGTAAATTATTCTTTACTCGTAAACCACACTTAGTTGAATCAGATTTAACTTGCCACTTTAAAGTTGCTTCAAGTTTAATGGAAAGATTTTACATAAAGGATAATGATTTTATAGGATGGTGATTATGACTAAAAAACAATACACTTCAATTTTATTTTTTATGATTGGATTTTTGTTTTTAATGATGTCTGCTGATATGCAATTAGGGACTCTTGCAAATATGGGTCCAGGTATGTACCCATTCATTGTGTCTTGCATTTTGATTATTATTTCGATTGCATACGTTTTTCAATCTCAAAAAGAAAATGAACCAATGGACTTGGATATTATTGATCTAGTCAAAATGTTAGGTTCAGTCGCTTTGGCCATTATTGCCTTTAAACAACTTGGCATATTAGCTTCTATTGTAGTATTGGTCCCATTAGTATCTACACTTCATAAAGACTCAAATTGGAGACATGGTCTTATAGCAACAGCAATTGCTTCGGTCTTGGCCGTTATTTTGAAATTGACTGTTCTTAAAGCATTACCATTATGGTAGAACTTTTTCTATTTTTATTAGTTGGTTGTTTGGCTGGAACCGCGGTTGGTGTATTACCAGGCTTAGGTCCATCAACAACTATTGCACTACTATTGCCAATTACATTTGGCATGGATCCAGTTGCAGGTATTATTATGTTAGCTGGTATCTATTATGGATCTCAATATGGTGGATCTACCACAGCAATTCTATTAAATACTCCTGGTGAAAATAGCGCGATTATGACTTGTATTGATGGTCATAAACTTGCTAAAAAAGGATTAGCAGGTAAAGCCATTATGGTGTCAGCTATATCTTCTTTTATTGCTGGTATTATCATGGTAATTGCAATGGCGATTATTAGTCCACCATTGGCTGACTTAGCATTTGAATTTGGTCCAGCAGAATATACCGCGTTGTTGTGTTTAGCATTCTTTGGTGTAACATCTATTTTAAGTGATAACCTATTAACTGGTTTAGCCGCAGTGATGATTGGTATCTTAGTAGGTACCGTTGGTGTTGATTTAAATAGTGGCTTAGAAAGATTCATATTTGGTATCGATGATCTATATGATGGAGTGGAATTTGTAGCAGCAGCTATTGGTATGGTTGCATTTGCTGAAGTCTTTCGTAATTTATCATTAGGTACTACAACAATTGTAGAAGAAAAAAATCTAGCAATTTTGCCAACAAAAGAAGATCTAAAAAGATTTGTACCATCTGCTTTACGTGGTACTTTTATTGGTGGATTTCTTGGTATCATACCAGGTGGTGGATTAACGGGTGCAACATATGCCGCGTATACAGTAGAAAAAAATATAAACAAAGATCTTGGAACAGGTGTTATTGAAGGTGTTGCAGCTCCTGAAGCAGCAAATAATGCAGCGGCTCAAGGTAGTCTAATCCCATTGCTTAGTCTCGGTTTACCAGAAAATATGGCCATGACTTTGATTCTTGGTGCAATGATTGCATTTGGTATTGTGCCAGGTCCATTGGTTATTCAAAACTATCCTGATTTATTTTGGGGATTGGTTTATAGTATCTTTGTTGGCAATATTATTCTTTTAATATTAAATTATCCATTGATTAAAATATGGGTTAGTTTAATCAAAGTCCCATACACCATTTTATATCCGATTATTATTGCGGTTTGTTTTATTGGGACATATGGAGTAAATAATAATTCAAATGATTTAATTATTCTTTGTGCTTTTATTACTCTTGGTTATTTGTTTTTGAAATTAGATATTAATGTTGTTCCATTTATTTTAGGGTTAATACTTGGACCAATGTTAGAAGAATATTTTAGAAGATCATTGAGTATATCTCAAGGAGACTTTAGTATCTTTATAAATAGTAATATCAGTATTGGGATATGGTTGTGTGTATTAGCAATCATATCAGCAAATATATACAGGATGAGAAAAAATGTTTAGTTCAATATTAGGGATTGGCTTTGGTGTTGTGATAATATTGGGCACAATTTTATTTGTAATGAATTGGGATTGTGATGACGGAAATCAAGAATAAAGGTGAAGGCGAAAATACTGGTAACTGGTTTGAGAAATATTCTCGTAAGCCAGAGAAGTTTACACCTACACAAGAAGATCTCATGTGCGAGCTACAATTGCAAGCAATGGGTGAATTCGAACTATTAAAGCCAAGAATTAATTTAGATCAATTAAATAAAGAATTGTCGTTATTCGATAACGACTGGGAACCATACTTGAAAAAAGCATGGGCACCAAATAATAGAGAAGGTCTTGTTCTAGTTGGATTAGAAGGAAGTTCTCATTCAGAAAATCTTTCAATCCCACAATCTAGAATTAAGACTGGAAACGAGTTTTTACTTGACCAAGACTTTAACCATAAGACAGATGTATATCATGCTCTAACTTCTCTTCATGAGCTGTTGGAACCATTTGATGTTTTGGGTCGAACATTTCTTGTTAAAGTAAATGCAGGTGGATATTTCCCACCACATAAAGACTATCCACTCATTACGAGAAAAACAATTCGTATTGTTGCTTTTCTTTCAAAGACTTGCGACAGTGATTCTTTTGAGTGGACTCAGTCAGGAGTCAAACAGGATATTATTCCTGGTAGAGCATACTATGTCGACACTATGAAAACTCACCGGACCCACGCTTGGGAAGATGGTAGTCTTCATCTTGTAGTGAATATACCCAAAACATGGGAGAATGTTTTAAAGATATGTTCTATGACAAATAAGTAAAATCTATAAATAATTATAACCAATTGGAGTTATTATGTTCTTAAAAAAACTTTTACCATTTGCGACAGTTGCAATGGTAAGTACAGCAGCGATGGCATGGGAGCCTACGGGTCCTATTACAGTTACCGTCCCATCATCACCTACCTCATTACATGCGACTGGATTTCAGTCTATTGAAGACGCTTTAGGCGTTGAGGTAATTTATGAGTTCAAACCTGGTGCAGCCGGTATCATTGGCACTAAGCACTTTTTACAAACACATCCGGTCGATGGCCATCACGTTTTATTGACTACAAGTATTAGTCATGTGATGGGTGAAGTAACCAACCCCGAGTTGGTCACGTATGACTGGGAAAACGATTTCGAATTTACTTCTGGCTTGATCACTTCTAGTATTGTGATCGCAGTTAAGAGCGACACACCAGTCGATAATCTTGCTGCTCTGGTTGAATGGATTCGTAGTTCAGATAAACCATTGAATGTTACCACAACATTCCCTAATCAAATTGTAGCTATGAATCTTATTTTAGAAGCCGAAGGGATTTCTAAAGATAAAGTAAATTTTGTTAAATACAAAAAATCTGCAGAAGCTGTAAAAGATGTAGCAGCTGGAGTTGTAGAAATTTGGGTTGGTGGTATGCCACCGACAGTTGCTTTTTATGAAAGTAAAGATATTAAATATGTGGCAGTTATGTCGTCGGAAAGACTTCCAAGATTGCCTAATACTGAAACAGTAAATGAAACCTATCCTGGTATTTTGCAAATGTCTACTGTTGGAGCGTTATTGGCTAAAGGCACAGATCCTGAAATTGTTAAATGGTATGAAACTAATTTAGCAAAAGCAGTACAAAGTGAAAAAGCTTTGGCAGAACGCGATAAAAGAATGATAAATATAGACAAAGCTGCATTAAATGCCAAAGGGCTAAAAGCCGCATATAAAGCTAATAGAAAACTATTAGAACCTGGATACAAAGAAATTTTCGGAGACAAATAAATGGAAACTAAACAACTAACGTGGGTTATTGCACATGAACCATTCCACGTTTTTCTAAGAGCAGCTAAAGAGTTCTCTGAGAAAGTCGCTGATGGTACCAACGGACGTTACAGTCTGCGTGTGATGGGCCTGGACGAATGGAACAAAGAAACTGGCAGTAATCTATCAATTCACTCTTCTGATAGAGAGAAAGTTGTTAGTTTAGTTAATTCTGGCAGCATCGATATCGCTACTACTTATGTAGAAACATTGGGTAAATTAGAGAAGAATATGTATTCTCTTGGATTGCCTTTCTTGTTTCAAGATCACGATCATGCAGAAAAAGTACTTGATGGTAACATTGGGCGCAATCTTTTCTCATGGCTTGAGTCTAAGACAAACCTAAAAGGTTTGGCCTTCACATATTCTGGTGGATTTAGAATTATCCCATCGAATCGCTCAATTGAAAAACTGGAAGATTTTTATGATCTTTCTGTTGGTTGCTCTAAGAGCCCAGTATCTAGTTCAATGTTCGAGGCAGTAAAAGCAAAGCCTGTTCAAATGCTTGTTGATGAAATCAATCAGGCTATGAAAGAAGGTCGTATCGATGCTGGTACCACCACTTATGCAAGATTCTTTGCAAGACAACAGCATGAAGTTGCTAAGTTTATTAATGATACTTCACACTCATTGTTCCTTACTTCTATTGTAATGAATAAAGATACTTGGAATGCTATGTCTGCTGACGATCAGCAAGCATGGAAAGAAGCATCATTGGCTGCTGCTAAGATCGAAAGACAAGATTCACTTGCAGATAATGTTCGAGTTCAAGCTGAAGCGAAAGACTATGGTATTGATACCGTTGTCATGGCCGACAAAGAAAGAGCTCGTTTTGCATCTGCTTTAAAATCAATCTATCCGCAATATGAATCATTCTTTGAGAATGGTTTAGTGGCTGATATTAAAGGTGCAGCGTAATGTATAAAGTAACAGTAACATTTACTAGACCTAGTGTCGACGTTTCATTTTGGCAACCAAATGCTTCTCAGATTTTGCATAATCAAGAAAATTACGGATTCATTCGTAATCGTGCAATCTCTGACGATGGTTTGGTAATGACATTGGAAACTTTTGCGGCTACCAAAGAGTTGTGGGATCAATACATGGCTGAAGGTTCTAATTTAGAATCACGTACAGCCCGTAATACTTACAACGAAGAAAATGGTATCACTAAAGAAGTTGTCTTTGCTGGAGAAGTTGAGTAACTTTATTCCAATCATGGTATGGCCCGTTTAGTAGACTGGCCATACTAATTTGGATTGTTAGTCTATCTATACCATTATAGGTATTTGTGTTATGCGGGATTGTCGAGTTAATTACACACGGCGTCCCGTCTTGCACATGAGTATAAATCGGTTCTAGGTTTAACTCTTTTGATGCTTTAATGTAAGCATCTCTATCTTCACTTAATCTTAATTCTTTTATATGTTCTGGTTCATCAAACCAGAATGTTGGCGCTGGTGAATCCGACAATGGGATCATTAGAACAGCTGTCCTATATGTGTCGACATGAATCGGCATCTCCCAATTTTTCTGAATCTTAATAAGTTGAAAATTCTTAACCCACGGGATTTGCTCGTGTATTTCTTTGATACATGGGATCTCGAATAGATTGTCAGGATTTTTAGCTCTAATATACTTACCACTGGGTCTATCATCCCATCTGACACTAAAATCTAGAGAATCGAATAGTTCTATACATGCATCTCTGTCATATTTGAGACGTGTAAGAGGTATAACATAAGGGTTCATTTAACTATTTATTCCAAGTTATTGTTCTTGTTAGAGAAAAAAAATGCATATGCCGTGCACTTTTTTGTTTACATTTGCTTCTATATATTGTAGAATATACTTATAAAATGAAATGAGGAGAAATGAATGGCGGTTGAAAAAGAAATAGTAAAAGCCGTAGAAGAGATGGTTAAGATTTGTATGCGCCATCTTAAGAAAAAAGAGTATGAGATGAAGCTCACAACTCAAGACGTCCACAATGCGATCAAGCATTTGAATGTTTATCGTCGTCAAAATGGACGTAGTTCTGCTGGATATCGCAACATAAATATTAATGCAGCATGCTGGCAGTTTGGCAATAAGAAATGGGTTGAATATAAGTCATTTACAAAAGACCCAGTCATTGGCCAGATTCAAGTGTCTGACAATAATGATATTCTACTTTGTCTAGTTGCCCATGAGGTATCACATTACGTGCAATACACACATGGTAGTAAAATGCCACAACATTTGAGAAACAGAAAATCAAATGATCGTGGTCATGGTGATTGCTTTAAAATGATCTATCGATATCTACGTCGAGATCTTGTAAATCCAATCATCAAAAGTCGTTGTGAAGAAGCCGCTAAGGAGGCAGCATGATAAAAATTGGAGCAAAGGTATACGCCTATGTGGATGATAAAATTTATCTTAGCACCATCACCAATCAAGAAGTCATTGGTGAAATTGTAGAAATTACTGAATCCAATTGGGTAATAGTACATTCAATCATTGATGACCAAATGTACATGCATAAAATGGAAAATGTTTTTGAGGTTGGCACCGGTCCGGGTGTTGATAAATCAGACATCATTTATGAAGATCATTACGTATAAGGATTAGATTATGAAATATAGTGAAGTAGTATTCCATTCAGTTGTATTGAGTTGTGCACTTGGATTTTTTAGTGGATTAGCTTATGGTGGTGATGTAAGCTTTTTGAATTTAAAAGATGTGTCTAGACAAGCAGTGTACGCAGATGAAGCATCTACAGCAAAAGCAAATATCATTGCAATCACTGGTGGTAATGGATTGAATGATCCTATTATGACTCCAAACTTTCTTGGACGAGCTAAAGAAGATTTTACGGGAAAAAATAGTATAAATTATTATATGTTTCCTAACAACGAACGTAAAGAAATCGCTACACCAATTACACGGTCAAGTAAAGAGCGGATGGGACGTCTGGGTAATCTAATTAAAGAGATTAAATCCCGCAATAATCTACCCATCTATATCGCTGGATTTTCACGTGGCTCAATTGAAGCGTCCTTAGCAGTCAATCAATATGATATTGCAGGTGTCATTATCTTATCTGGTATGTTTGACAATCCAGGTAAAAGAAAGACACCATTATATAGATCTCATCTTACTCAAAATATTATCAAAGAAACTGATAAGCGCATATTGGTAGTGCATCACGTAAAAGATGAATGTAAGCAAACACCATTTGGTAAAGCAGAAAAATTCTATTACGATGTAAAAGCATCTGACAAAAAAATGATTCGCTTAAATGGTGGTGGAGATACTGGTAAGATTTGTGGTCCATTAAACTATCATGGGCTTGAAGGTTGGGAAACTTATCTCGCAAAAGAAATAACTGATTGGGTTGTAAAATGAAACTAACTTATGGAAATCAAACGATTGATTTTCTTGATTTCGAATTACCAAAAGTAGCAGTACTGTCTCTTTCCGGTGGACTAGACAGTGCTGCCCTTTTTTATCTTACGTGTAAATTTGCACCACAAATTGAAATCGTTCCAGTTACGTGTATAGATCTAAATGGTCCATTAGATGGATTGTCTGCAATCTATATTGTCCAATGGATGAAAGAAAATTTCCCTCATGTAAAAATACACAAGCATGAGCAACATCAATTTAACGATAAAACAGAAGATTTTGTTACTTACCAACAAGTAGATTTTTCTAGAAAAACTAATAGTAGATACTTAGGTTTGAATCGAAGACAAATGTCTAAAATTTTACAAGTCGATAAAATCAATTATTCAGTTTTAGCGAAATGGCCTGATGCAATTCGTTTTGATGGTATGACAAGTAATCCACCAATAGAAGAAATGAAAAGCTTTTCTATGGAGATGTATGAAAAATCTGAAGATAGAAGAAGTCATGACGATACAAAAAACTTAAACGATGTTTTATACCAACCATTTGTAAACGTCAATAAGAAGTTTGTTGCTGGCATATATCAAGAACATGATTTAATGGATAGTTTATATACTCTAACTGGATCGTGCGTTGGTACTTCAAAAGAAACTAATAGATTTAGACACGTGTGTGGTAAATGCTTTTGGTGTTATGAAAAAAGATGGGCTTTTAATCTATGATCGATCAACTGATAGTTAGTATACTTTTTGCTTTAGGCAGTGCACAAATTGATTCTCAAAAAGAGTTCGAGTGTTTAGCTACTAATATTTACTTTGAATCTCGTAATCAATCAATGCAAGGGCAATTTGCTGTCGGCATAGTAACACTCAATCGAGTAAAAGACGAACGCTTTCCTAATACTATTTGTGGTGTAGTTAAACAGGGGCATCATAGCAAATGGTGGAAAGAACAACACAATAGAGATGTCCCTATTCGCAATCGATGCCATTTCTCTTGGTACTGTGATGGGCTATCAGATAAGATACGAGATAAAACTGCATATCGAGAAGCTGAAAAGATTGCAAGAAGTGTGTTAATTATTCATCAAGAAGGTATTGACCCTACGGGTGGAGCAACTCATTATCACACTAAAACAGTGAATCCTGCGTGGAATAAACAAAAGATTTATATTGGGACTATTGACGATCATATTTTTTATAAGTGGGAGTAGAAATTGGAACGGCATGAAGCTTATATGAGAAGACGTATGAAAGAAGAAAACCAACCTAAAGAAACAAAAATTATTCTCCTTTCCGAAGTGATTGAATCTAAACTTCGAAAAGAGAAAGAGCTTGAGTACTATCAACAAGAACTTGAAAAGCTAGAGGCTAAAATGGGATTTATTCGTAGGGAAATAGATCTAACCAATCTCATTATTGAGATAATAGACCAAGAGATGGTTCATGAGATTGCGGGAACTAAACAAGCAGCTCTCATTAATTTTATAAAAGATTAATAAGCCATTGATTTTAAACAAAATAAAAATGCACTTTCCGTGCATTTTTTTGTTTACAAAGGTATTTTTTCATGGTATAATATACTTATAAAATGAAAAAAGCAATGAGGAGCTTGAAATGTTTTTAGAGAATCTTTTCAAATTAGAAAGAAACCTTTGGAATGAAATGGTTTCATACGAAGGTGTTGATAAGGAAATGGCTGAGTTTACAGCTCAAGACCGTAACGACGTTATCACCGCTAAGGAACTCTATAAAGCAAACGATATTGCTAAGCTAAAAAAGCATGTTGATTATCTTGACACATATATTCGTGAAGGTGTAGTCGTTGCTTTAGCTGCTGATCTTGGCTCAGACTGGGTTGCTTCAAATCTTGGATGGGAAGTACGCTAATGCACAAAATAACTGTTGAATTTGATACACGTCATGGTAGTCCATACGATCGTGGAGCGGCTGATTCCTTTTATCGCCGTCCATTTAACCCACACTACTTCAAGGGTGATACCGGTAGCTCAGAACAAATTGTTCTTGAGAATATGACTCCTGAAGAGATTGTAGCTTACACAAAAGGTTTCAACAATAATGAAGCTTTGGGTGACCACAAGGAGTGGTAAAAAAATTCAAAAAAAGTGAAAAAAACTGTTTACTTTTGAGAAGAAGTTTGGTATAATATACTTATAAAATGAAATGAGGAAATGATTATGTTGACAACAAATGAAATGGCTAAACTTCAGGTTCTTATGGCAAAGGCCGATCTTACACAATTTGATCAAATGGCTGAGATGTTTAACACTACTCGCCGCATGAAAAATAATGCTATCAAGCATACTTTTAGTGTAGGACAAAATGTGAAATGGACTGGAAGACGTGGTGCAATGAATGGCACTATTCAAAGAATTAACAAGAAAAATATTGTGGTGAATGCCGGCTCTGCTGGTATGTGGAATGTATCACCATCACTTTTAATTGCTGCTTAAGGAGCATATATTATGGCACATCAAGTTGAAACTATGGCATACGCAGGTGAACTACCTTGGCACGGTCTCGGAGTTCCTGTTTCTAACGATCTTACTCCCGTCCAGATGATGGAAAAAGCTGGAGTTGACTGGACAGTCGAAGAGGTCGAAACTTTTATTAACTATCGTGGCGATCAAAAACCAACTGGACAAAAAGCTCTGGTTCGTTCTACTGATGGTCAAATTCTTACTACTGTTGGTGAGAATTGGAAGCCAGTCCAGAATGAAGAAGCATTTGGCTTCTTTAGCGAATACGTATTTGCTGGTAACATGGAGATGCACACTGCTGGATCTTTGCGTGATGGCAAAATGGTATGGGCTTTGGCAAAAGTCAAAGAATCATTTGATCTCTTTGGTGGAGACGAAGTTGAATCGTATCTCTTGTTCTCTAACCCACATCAATATGGTAAGTCTATTGACGTACGTTTTACTCCAATTCGAGTTGTGTGCAATAACACATTGTCACTTTCACTCGGCATGGAATCTGAGCGTTCAGTACGTGTAGGTCACCGTGTTGATTTTAATCCTAGTGAAGTTAAATCAGCTCTTGGAATTGCTTCTGAAAAGCTAGCTACTTACAAAGAGATGGCTGAGTATCTCGGTGGTAAGCGTTTCACTATGGATTCTCTTATTGAGTATTACAATAATGTGTTTCCACGTACTGCGGACAAAAAGGTCCAAGGTCAAAAGTTATCAGCTGACACATTATCTCGTAATGCAAAGCTTTGCCTTGAAGCTCTGGAATCACAACCAGGTGCTGAGTTCGCCGAGGGTTCTTGGTGGCAGGCATATAATTCAGTGACATTCATCACTGACCACGTCCAAGGTCGAAATGCAGACAATCGTCTATATTCTTCTTGGTTCGGTGGAAATCAAGTGCGTAAAAAGAACGCTCTTGAAACAGCCATTGAGTTTGCTGAAGCTGCTTAATGACTGGGATTCTCCTCTCAAACTTAGGTGCTACTTCGGTAGCACCGTTTTTTCTTATAAATAGTACAAACAAATTTAATTGGTTTAGTGCTATGCTTAAGTTTAAACAGTTTATTGTGGAGGATGCTATGGGGACTTATAATGAGCTCAAGTTGAGTGATGTAACTCGCCGTGGTAGAGATCCAATCGTTATCGATAAAATTCAAAATGGTAAAGGTTTCCTAGTTAAAAAAGGAGAATTCTTTGCTGATAAAAATGATAAAGGCGCGCAAGAACTTGCCGCGACTATTCCAAATCCACCACGTGGTTATAAAGTAAAAGTCAAAGGTAAGTTAAATGGCAGAAATGCTGAGCTTACTTTTCCTAATGATTTTCTAAAAGACGCTTCTTTTGGTGGTAAAGGTGCAGGATCTGGTACTGCTGCTGAAGATGCAGCATTAACTGCGTTTAGACTTGAATTAGAAAAATGCCTTCAACATGAAAATGAAGCAGAAATTAAAATCAAAGTTGGTGGCAGAGTAGTTGAGGTTAATGGTATTGAATCAACACCAGGAACTCCTAAATCTGACTTCCATCTTGTCAACGCTAAAGGTGAAGAGGTTGCATGGCTATCTCATAAAGATGGTACTAAAGCTTCTCAATTCCAACAGTACGGTGGTCTTACCGCTGATTGGAATAAACACTATTCGAATAACAAAGATGTTTTAGCATTTATTAAAGCTGTACAAGAATTAAAACCAGATGGATTACAGCGTAGTGATTCTTATTTTAGATATGTTAAGGATAAGAAGGTAGCCCAATTAACTATCTGGGGTCCTGATTTTGGTAAAGGTCGTGGTAGAAATAATGTTGATGAGTTCCACCAAGGCACTATGAAATTAAAGAAGTCTGGTCAAGTATACGAAATCGTATCTGTACATAAAGCATCTAATGGAGCAGTTGGCGGTAAAGCTGGATCAGGCGATTATACCGCAATTTATGTTGCACGTTTTACGTCTGATCGCGGATTCAATAAAGGTGGCGGAATTAAAAATGCTCGAGTGGGTGTTTTTGCTCGTGACTATGTTTCAGGTAAGGCAAAAGAAATCTAATGGCGCAATATAGCAAAAATAGAGGTAGGCATTACCCACAAGATACGAATAATGACGTTCATGAAGTTATTATGATTTCCAGCAAGGACGGAACGATCGTTGATTCTGATAATCCGTTACCTGTATCCATTGGTGGTGAGTCTGTTACAATTACTGGACCGGTGACGATTCCAGGCGAAGTTGAAGTCAGTAATGACGAGGGTGATCCATTACACA
>ERZ891134.1492-NODE-1492-length-15893-cov-4.380098_pt1 | contig 15893 bp, 4 predicted proteins | sample MGYA00520888_ERZ891134 | MGnify/ENA primary metagenome ERZ891134 (study PRJEB32303, sample SAMEA104408692) | aquatic metagenome | biome: Brackish water; feature: Coastal; material: water | place: Baltic Sea | collected 2014-10-23 | depth 10 m ... | reverse complement strand
TAACATCGGATATATTATCCGATTTCTTTGTTTATAATGTAGTAGCAGTACCAATTGATATCGATGAAGATTATCAGCATAATTATTTGGAAGGTACACCAACACAAAGCGGTTCAGTTTATGTTCAAAATTGGATAATTACCAATGCAACAACTGAAGAAATTGAACAAAGAAAAGAAGAAAAATGGACTGAAGTAAGAATACAAAGAGATACTTTGTTAACTGAATGTGATTGGACACAAATGAGTGATTCACCAATTAGTGGTTCTAAATTAACCGAATGGCAAACTTATAGACAATCTTTAAGAGATATTACAACCCAATCCAATCCATTTGAAATTACTTGGCCATCGAAACCATAGTAGTAAACAAAAATTAGTTATATTTATACCTATAAACAATGGATTAGATAAATGAGAATAGACCAACCCAGTTTTTCAGGTTCGATTACACAAGCACCTTCAGCATATGCGGATTTAAGTGGTTCGTTCACTGGAAGTTTTACAGGTTCGTTTACTGGTGATATTGCTGTAACTGAGGCTGATTTTGAAAGATTGACTGTTACTGATACAATTACTATTGGTGAAGAAAATACAACTGGTACATCGGTTATTGTTTCTCAATCTATTGAAGTAAGTGGTTCTATCAACATTGGACCAAATGATTCGTTCAATGTTGATGGGGTAAGTGTTTTAGATTCAGCAATCGCATTTGCAATTGCATTAGGATAAAGGATAAAATATGGCAAATACATTTAAGAATAGTATCAAAGGACCTGCTGGAACTGGTGGATTATCTGTTTATACCTGTCCTGCTGCAACTTCGGCAACGGTGATTGGTGTAAATGTGGCAAATATTGTAGCACAAAATATTAACGTAGATGTTCAAATAACTGATAACTCTGCTGGAGTTACTAAATATTTACTAAAAGGTGCTGTAATCCCACAAGGTTCTTCAACAATTTTAGTTGGTGGAGAACAAAAAGTAGTATTAGAAGCAAATGATTCAATAACTGTAACATCATCGGTAAATTCATCAGCCGATATTGTTGTATCAGTATTAGAAATTACATAAAGTAATAATGTATGAGCTATAAAGGTATAGACCCAAATGGAATAAATCAGATAAGTCAATCTTTAGTTTCACTATATGTGGATGGAGATAGACAAATTGATGTATCAACCGAATCGGTTGATATTATTACTAACCTAAGTGTTGAGGGTAGTATATCTGCTTCTATTTTTAGTGGTAGTGGTGAGAATTTATTTAATATTCCACCTGATGCTCTTACAACCGAAGCTCAAAATAAAATTTTTAGTGGTTCTGCAACCGCATCAATTTCACCTGATAACGGATTAAAGATAAATGTAGATACATCCATTAGCGGTGGATTAAATGTATCCGAATCCTTATTTGTTGGTGGGATAATAAACGGAGATGGTAGTGGTATCACAAATATCAATGCGGACTCAATTGGTGATATTGATAGAATTAAATCAGGTTCAGCAGAAGCTGTAATTTCACCAAACTTAGGATTAGAAATAAATGTAAACACCGAAATAAGTGGTACATTAGATGTTAGTGGTTCTATTAGAGGGAACGATACACTAACCATAGATAAATCAGCCGATATTGGTACTAACTTAGATGTTGGTAATAATGTAACGGTTGGGAACGATTTAACAGTAGCAGGTAAAATAACCTCTACTGAAATACATACAACATATTTATCATCTTCAGTAGTTTACGCTACTGGTTCAAACAAATTTGGTGATGGTGCTTCTGATAAGCAAGAGTTCACTGGTTCAGTTGGTATAAAGGGTGATTTAAGTGTAGATGGTAATATAGATTTTAGTGGTACACTTACCGCAGATGATTTACCTGCTGGTACTTCTTCTGAGGTAGTTGTATTTGATACCTTAACTGGTACATTCCAAAAGAAATTTAACGCAGCATCTTCTGGTACTTCTGGTACATCGGGTAGTTCTGGTACATCTGGTAGTGGAGGTTCATCTGGAACTTCAGGTTCTGGTGGTAGTTCTGGTACTTCTGGTAGTGGAGGTTCATCTGGAACTTCTGGTTCTGGTGGTAGTAGTGGAACAAGTGGTAGCGGTGGCTCATCGGGTTCATCTGGTACTTCTGGTTCTGGTGGTTCATCTGGTACTTCTGGTTCTGGTGGTACATCTGGTAGTGGTGGAACCAGCGGTAGTGGAGGTTCGTCTGGAACTTCAGGCTCTGGTGGTAGTAGTGGTACTTCTGGAAGTGGTGGTTCATCTGGAACAACTGGTTCATCGGGTACATCGGCAACCGCTGGTAGTGGTGGTACATCTGGTAGTGGTGGTACATCTGGAGAAGATGGAACAAGCGGAACAGGTGGTTCATCGGGTACGGGAGGTTCAGCCGGTTCATCGGGTTCTTCGGGTTCATCTGGTACATCAGCAACGGCTGGTACGGCTGGTACTTCCGGCTCTGGTGGAACAAGCGGTACTTCTGGAAGTGGTGGTTCGTCTGGAACAACTGGTTCATCCGGTACATCTGGTAGTGGTGGAACGAGTGGAAGTGGTGGTAGTAGTGGTACATCAGCATCTTCTGGTACGGGTGGTACATCAGGTTCTGGTGGTACTTCTGGTACAAGCGGAAGTGGTGGAACATCTGGGACTAGAGGTTCTGCTGGTACAAGCGGAAGTGGAGGTTCATCCGGTTCATCTGGTACTTCTGGAAGTGGTGGTTCATCGGGTACGTCTGGTAGTGGTGGTACAACTGGTTCATCGGGTACAAGAGGTTCAGCCGGTTCATCGGGTACAACAGGCTCTTCTGGTTCAAGCGGAAGTGGTGGAACTTCTGGGTCTGGTGGAACAAGTGGAAGTGGAGGCTCTTCGGGAACTTCAGGTAGTGGAGGTTCATCTGGTATAAGTGGAGCAGGTGGTTCTGCTGGTACTTCTGGTAGTGGAGGAACGTCTGGTACAAGTGGAAGTGGTGGAACATCTGGAAGTGGCGGTTCGGCCGGTACTTCTGGTAGTGGGGGTTCTTCAGGTACCTCAGCATCTTCTGGTACAGGTGGTTCTGCTGGTACTTCTGGTAGTGGAGGTTCTTCGGGTACTTCGGGTTCATCCGGCTCATCAGGTTCTTCCGGCTCATCTGGTACATCTGCAACTGCTGGTAGTGGTGGTTCAGCTGGTTCATCTGGTAGTAGTGGTTCTTCGGGTTCATCTGGTTTGACTGGTAGAAATGCTGGTATTAGATGGAGATATAGTTCATCAACTTCAGCATCTGACCCTGGTACTGGATACTTTAGATTTAACGCAACTCAAGGTAGTGGTGTAACCGCTATGTACATTGATGATAGGTCTTATGATGGTGCATTGGATGTACAAAGTTGGATTAGAACTTGGGATGATTCAAACTCACCAGTAAAAGGGCAATTGGTAATTAAAGGTTCTGATGATAACCAAACTTGGGATAGCGCAGAAATTTTAATATTCAACGTTATTTCGGTAACTGAAAATAGTGGGTATTTTACAATTGGATTAAGTTATGTAACTGGTCCATTTGATGCAATAGATAACAACGATATTTCGTTCTTCGAATTTTATAGAACTGGTAACACAGGTTCATCGGGTTCAGCTGGAACTTCGGGTACTGCTGGTAGTGGTGGTTCATCAGGTAGTGGTGGTTCAAGCGGAAGTGGTGGAACTTCTGGGTCTGGTGGAACATCTGCTACTGCTGGTAGTGGTGGTTCATCTGGAACTTCTGGTTCTGGTGGTTCATCCGGGTCTGGTGGAACATCTGGTAGCGGGGGAACATCTGGAACATCTGGTAGTGGGGGAACATCCGGCTCTGGTGGTACTTCTGGTAGTGGGGGTAGTAGTGGTACTTCTGGCTCTGCTGGTTCATCTGGGTTACTATCTTTAAGTGGTACAACTAATAATGGGGTAATCACTCTAAATGGTTCAGCACCAAACGCAACAGTTGAGAGTAATCTTACGTTTGATGGAACTACTTTAAATGTTAATGGTAATTTGACTGTAACAGGTACAACAACAACAGTCAACACAGAAACCATTAATCTTGCTGATAACATTATTACTCTTAACTCAAATGAAACTGGTACACCTTCACAAAATGCTGGTATTGAGATTGAAAGAGGAACATCAGCAAATAAACAATTTATTTGGAATGAGAGTACTGATAGATGGTACGCTGATTCTACATTACAAACCGCTGGAGATTTTATAGCAGGTGCAACTAACCGAAGTGCAAATACGGTAGTACAAGCATTAGCTGGTGATTCATATAGAGCTGGTTTTGAAGCATATGGTACATCCCAAGGTACTGGTTACCTTTATGTAGGACAATCATCTGCATATGGTGGTGGTATTTCTTACAATGGTGATGGTTCACCTGGATTTATTGGTGGTGAAACTGCCGATAGAATTACATTCTTTAATAGAAACGCTGGTACAAATACTGAAGTATTCAGTTATTCATATAGTGGAACTACGGTAGATTTTAATGGTACGATTACCGCAGCAAACATAAACACTGGGCAGGGTACTACTGAGGTTCATTTAATGAATCAAAATGTTAGAACTACGGATTCTCCAACATTTAATCGATTAACTCTAACTCAGGCAACTGGAACTGCTCCATTAACTGTTTCATCTACTACATTAGTTACAAATCTTAACGCTGATTTATTTGATGGACAGCAAAACACATCATTCTTCAGAGCTTTAGGTGGTGGAACTGGTGCAAGTATAGATTCATATACTGATAATGGATTCAGAACATTAGGATATAGTGGATATAGTTCAATTCTATGGTCAACAAACGTGGGTGGTTCTACCGGAACTGTCCAAATGGAGTTTGAATACAATACTCCATCTCGTGGATTTAAGATTAGAAACAAAACCGATAATAATAGTTGGTCGTCAGTTGGTTGGGTAGTAATGACTACCGCAAACCAAGGACACATTAGTGGAACTGTTTGGCATTCAAATAATGATGGTGCTGGTTCTGGATTAGATGCGGATTTATTAGATGGATTACAATTACACACTGGTCGCAATAACGAAGCAAACAAAGTTGTAAGAACTGATAGTAACGGATATGCCAACTTTGGTTGGATTAATACAACTTCTGGTAACACCACATCTACAATTTCGGATATCTATGTAAATACAAATGATGGGTATATTAGAAAAGCAACTCCATCACACTTCAGAAGTCAAATATTAGATGGAGTTTATACTCCATATGACCATATCCGTTCATTAGGGACAGTAACTTTAAATAATGGTACATCCACATCAGCTATTATTGGTGAAATTGAAGGATTTGGTGGATTTGATTCATATACATCAGTATTCAAAACTTCTTGGAGTTATGCTGGTAATTCGGATTTAAATGATGCTGGTAGATTAACTGAATTAGCTGGTTCATCTTGGATAACTTGGACTGATAATTCATCTGATTCTACGAGAGGAAATATTACCGCAATGGTAATCGCACCAAACACTGGTGGTTCAGCTGGTAAGATGTTTGTTTACAATGACCAAGGTAGTGGATATGCACCTGGTTGGAGAGAAATTTGGACATCAACATCTGATGGTGCTGGTTCTGGATTGGATGCGGATTTATGGGATGGTAATCAATTTGCAAGTTATTTAAATCAAGGAGTTCGTACTTCTGATTCACCAACATTTGCTGGATTGACTGTAAATGGTGAAATCAATGGTTCTATTGATGCCGCAACTCGATTAACATCAAATACTGGAACTGAAACAGATAGTTTCCAATATTGGAATACACTAAACAATTCAACTTTAAACCCTGATACGAATTGGTGGTATGGTATGAGATTGGGGCATGGTAATGCTTCAACATATTATAGTGCAACTTTAGCAATCAGTTTCTTCTCAGATGATATGAGATTCAGAAGATTGCAAAGTGGTACATATCAAACTTGGAGAACAATTGGACACGATGGAAATATTCCATATGCGTTCCGAATGAATCAAGATGTTCGTACAACCGATTCACCAACATTTGCTGGATTAAATTTAGGAAGTGGTAATTTAAATACCGTTGAAAACATTTATTTAGATAACGCTATTATTAGTGAAGGTGATACTGATACTTACATCCAATTCCATGCAGCAGACCAATTTAGAGTTGTAACTGGTGGTACGGAGCGAATGGAAGTAAATAGTAGTGATACTACATTTGCTACAAACCTACAAATCAATAGTCACGTTATCAACATGGATTTGAACAATCTTTCTGATAATGCTATTGACCTTAGAGAAGTTCGAAGTAGTACATGGCCATTTATATTTGTTTCAAACGCTGTAGGGAATGATAACGCTAGTGGTTTTTGGGTAGGTAGTAATGGTTACCCTGATATGAGATTGAGAAGAGATGATGGTACGGTAAGAGCATTAATCTCATCTTGGGAAACGAGTTATGTAAGTAATGGGTTCAGTATCGTAGGTGGAACACTTGATATGAACAATAATGACATTTATGGTGTAGACCAAATATTCCATGAAGGTGATACTGATACTTACATGCAATTCCATGCGGATAATCAATGGAGAGTTGTAACTGGTGGTAGTGAAAGATTTGAAGTAAATGATTCGGCAGTAAGTGTTGCGGGTAATAACTTTACAATAAATGGAAACTATGTAAGAACATACAGACACTCTGGTTCAGATTTCGTAAATGGTACATTAGTATCTACATCAATACCTGCAAATGCAACCAATGGGGCATCGTTTGTATTGGAAGCAACTGGTAAGAGTTATTCAGCCAATGCTCCGTTCTCATTTATGGCTCAGGGGTACTTATATAATAATACTATAATCAATCATAGTGGGGTTCACTTCGGATATGCTGGGTTCTCCACAATGAAGATATTCAATAATGGTGGAACACTTGCATTTTGGTGGCCAAGAGTATCGTATTGGAATTCATTCTCCGTTCACGTTAGAGATGCTGGTGGTGATGATAGAAACTTAGTAACCAATATCACAAATTCAACCGAGCCAACTGGTACTAAAAAGGTAACTACTACAATGAAAGTAGTTGCTACTTATGGTGTAAATACAAATGTTGGTGATTTATACGCTAATAGATTTATAGCAAATAGTACAGCTATTGGTGCATACAACATATTCACATATGGTGGTTCACTAAGTAGTGGTAATATGCAAGATTGGACCAACTCAGCTGGTGAGATGAACTACGTTCAAGTTAATGATTTGAATTCTGGATTCTCAAATCAACCAACTGGTGTGTACACTTATGGTGGTGTTGTAAGTTGGAGAGGTGCAAATCATTCATTCCAAATTTATGCAGCACACACTGGTGATTTAGCATACAAAACTCAATGGAATAACGATAACTATTCTGGTTGGAGAAGAATCTTAGATTCTACCAACTATCCATATGCAGCGAATATGAACCAATATGTTCGCACAACAGATGCACCTACTTTCCAAGAAGTTTATAACAATGGTTGGTTTAGAAATAACCAAGCAAACGAAGGTCTATATAATCAAGCAACTGGAAATCATTGGTATTCTGAAAGTTCTTCTTATTGGACAATAGCAACTACATCATCATCTAAGGGTATAATATTCAGAGATGGGTTTGCTGGTACTATTAGAGGTTACTTATACGCAACTGATTCAAACGAAATCGGTTTATTAGATTCAGGTGGAAGTTGGGGTATCAGACACGTAAATGATAATGGTACTTACTTCTATACCGATAACTCAACTGAAGAATTCAGAATTGGTAGGGATGCTGTAAGTGGAAACTACGGAACCGTAGAAACTAAAACCACAAGAGGTGGATGGGGTGGATACTCAATCAATGGTGGTTGGACATTTATGCATGACCACTCAAACGCAGCTGGTATCTTCAACGATTACGAAAATGAGTGGGCTATCTTAATGTATAGAAACTCATATGTTCGTTTACACTTTAATGGTGCTGGTAAATTAGAAACTACAAATACTGGTATCAATGTAACTGGTGATGTGATTGGTACTGGTACATTGGATATGGATTCAAAATACCACATCTTAGGGGTATCAAACAATTGGGATGCGGTTGGACAAAATGCACAAACAAACCTACACTTCCAAGGACATCAAAGATTCTGGATAGGTGCTGGTAATGGTACTTGGTTTACGGGTACTGCGAATAGTGGTATGAGTACAGGTGAATCATCAAGACATGACCTTCTTCTAACCACAATGAATTCGGATTCGAATACTTCAAGAGCAATCACTTTTGCTACGGCAAACAATGATTCTGAAAATAGTGGTTGGAGATTGGGTAGATGGTTCTCTAATGATTCTCAGACATATTCTAAACTTATCATTGATGGTACACTTTACGCTAAAGGTGGGCACTCAAACGAATACGATTACTACGCTAATCATTATGATAATTATAGAAACTATCCTGCATGGGGTGGTGATAGTGGGCAGGGATGGCATAGAGCATCTATTGTAGCAGCAAAAGCACTACAAATCCAAAGTGGTAATGGTGGTACTGATGGAGCTAGACCTCAAATTCAATTCCACCAATATGGATATGGTGGTCCAATGATTGAATACGATGGGCCAAACGATATCCTTAGATTCCAAGGAATTTCAGGTAGATTAAGTTGGGTTGAGTTCAACACCACCGGTATTACAAATGGTTTAAGAATCAACTATGACCAGATTTACTCACCAGCAAGACCACTTCACATTCAACACTCAGCAAACCAAAATGTCTATATGGTTTGTTCAAGTGGTGGTAACGTAGGTATTGGACATGATGTTGCTTCACAAAAATTAGACGTAAATGGTTCTGTGATTATTAGAACTGACCTTTATATGGATAATGGTAGAATCTACGATGTAGAAGATATCTTCTTAAATGACGCGATTTACCACGATTCAGATACCGATACTTACATCCAATTCCATACAAATGACCAATGGAGAGTTGTAACTGGTGGTGGTGAAAGATTAGAAGTAAATAATGGTGAAGTAACTGTACAAAACAATTTAATTGTAAATGGTAACCGAATCCGTTTAGGTAATGGTAACGATGATAGAACTCACATTAACGATATGTTATATGTGGGTGCTACTGATAGTGGTGATTCTCACTTCTACTTTGGTGAAGGTGGATACCACGATATTTCATATGGTGCACATTGGTATTGGGATAGTGGATACACTTGGTCTTGGTATATGAGAAATGCTGGTAGTGATACTCTAATGATGAGATACATTACCAACAATAATGGATATGTATATTGGTATCGTGCGTTCCATATGAACAATAACGATATTAATTATCTGAATCAAGTACACTTTAATGATAATGTTAGGTTCTATGATGACGGTAATGATTCGTATCTAAACTTCCAATTTGGGGATGCAACTACTGGTGGTATTAGATTTAGAGATGGTCAAGGTACACAATATGGATATGTATATGGTGATGGTGATGGTGCAAACTTCGGTTTATTAAATAGAGATGGACAATGGGCAGTTAGAACAACCAATGTACAAACATCGATGTACTATGATGGTAGTGAAAAAATCTACACTCGTTCAGATGGTACTTATGTAAATGGATATGTTTACGCTACTAGATACTATGATTCAAATGATGGCGCTTATTACTTAGACCCTGCTTCTACTTCATATGTAAATGATTTCAGACCAAATATCATCTACGATAGAAACAATGCTGGTTACTATTGGAATGGGGATGGTACATCTCGTATGTACGCAGCCGAATTTATCAATAGAGTTGTTATTGGTGGTAGATTTGATTACAACGCATACAACTCAGTAGGTTCTACGAGATTACATTTCGGTGGTGGTAACTCTGATGCAAATGGTAACTACTATATTGGTACTAACTTAAACAACTATGGTGGTAACTACACCAAATTAGATTTAAGATGGCATACTGGTATCCGTATGGGTGCGCAACCTGGCTATGGTGGTATCCGATTCTACGATACTGAAGATTTAGGTACTCAGATAATGTCAATTGGTGAAACCGATAGAGATATTAGAATAAACTATAACCTAAGAGTTGGTGGACAAAAAGTAATCAACTCCAGAAATATGCATGTTGGTTCATTTACCAACTTAGCAACCGCTGAAGATTGGGTAGTTCAAGGTGGTTCTAATAACGCAGCATTGGGTAGTGGATTTGGACAGAATGGTGATGGTAACTCAGTACTACAAGATTATGACCCGTGGGGCAGACCTTCATTAGTTTGGAGAACTTTAGGTAACGATACATCATCAAACGCAGATGGTGGTTGGAATAAAGGTGTATCTAACTTAGATGGTAACAAATCATATATGTTCGTAGTTTATGTAAAGAGAGATTCTTCATCTACGAATGGTACTTACTACTTCGGATGTAGTGGTGGTGAAACACTTAATATGAGTGGCTCAGCAAATGGTAACCCATACTTCCACGCATTTGGTATTGGTTCACTTCCGCAAGGAGTTTGGTGTTTGGCAATTGGATATGTTTACGCAAACAACCACCCACAAACTTCATCTTTAGGTAGAGGTGGTGTTTGGAGATTAGATACTGGTCAGAAAATTACAGGTTCTACTGATTATAAAATGAGGTACACTGGTACGAGAGGTCAAACTCATAGAACCTATTTGTACTATTCAACTGACCCGGCAGCTCACTTAAAATGGTGGGGACCTGGTGTATATGAAATCAATGGTAATGAACCAAATGTTGAACAACTTTCTGGTAATAGGATAAACCAAGGTAATGGATTATGGTTCGATAACGCATCTGCTATTGTAATGCCTTATCGGAATGGTGGTACAATGAGATTTAGAACAAATACTCATTGGGATTCTCAATCTGGTATTGATTTAATTGGAGGAGCTGGTGAATTCAGAATGAGTTCGGATAGTGGTAACTTGAACTTGAGAGTTGATGGTTGGTTATATGCTAGTGATGTATCATATGGTACTAGATTCATTGATATAAACGATGGTAATTACTACGCAGACCCTGCTTCTACATCGTACTTCAACGATATGAGAGCAAATATCTACTATGATAGAGATAATACCTCATATTACGCAAATCCTGGTCAAACATCGTACTTCAATGATATTAGAACAAATATCATTTACGATAGAGAAAATACCGCATACTATTTTGGTAGTGGACAGGGTGATGCTCGTATGAATACGGCGAGAGCTTGGAACTTCTACGCTGATGATTGGTTCAGAAACTACAATGAAAACGAAGGTTTATACAACCAAACAACTGGAAATCATTGGTATTCATCTGGTACATATTGGGTAGCTGCTAGAAGTGGTAACCCACATGGTATTCTGATTAGAGATGGTTTCCAAAGTACGGTTAGAGGTTACTTCTACGCAGATGATAGTAACAATATTGGTATTTTAGATTCCGATGGACAATGGGCAGTAAGAGTAGCTAGGGATTCTTATGTAGAATTTAGAGATAACGATGAGGTTACCTTCAGAGTTGGGCAAGGTGGTGTAGATGGTAACTATGGTACTGTTCAAACTCATGGTGGTGGTAAAGGTGGTTGGGAAGGATACTCAATCAATGGTAGATATGTGTTTATGTCCGCTGATAATAACCAAGTTGGTATCTACAACGATGTTGATAATGAGTGGATGTTATACGCTACTAGAAATGGTTCATTGGATATCTACCATAATGGTACTTCTCAATTAAGTACTCAATCTTATGGTGTATATGTAAGAGACCAAGTAAGAGCGGCAATCTACTATGACCACGATACCGCATATAGAATTGATGGTAATGGTGATTCTAGATTATGGCAGTTGGGTATTGGATATGGAGACCCTCGTAAGAGACTTCACGTAATTGGTGACCATGGTAACTCGGCAATGAGAGTAACACTTGCCTCTGCAAACAATGGTGCTGGTACTGGCGAAGTTAACCTACAAATGTGGTGTTCTGAACCGGGTAACACTTGGGATTGGGCTGGATTTGGATATAATGTGGATAACAGCCTAAATAGTGGTGGTGGTGCATACTACTTTGGTAGACCAAATACCAGCTTTGGACAGGCCTACATGAGATTCTCTACTGCTGGGCACACCTATTTCTATAATACTGATACTGGTGGTACTCGTAGAACAAATATGGAAATGTATTCTTCAGGATACATTTATGTAAACAACTACTTACAGGCGGGTAATTCATTAAGAGCACCAATCTTCTATGATTCAAATGATGTTAACTACTATGTAGACCCGAACTCACTATCGGTGATGGATAATATTGAAATCAACTCTTATGTAAGACATAGAGGTGATACCAATACCTATATGCAGTTCCATGCATCTGACCAATGGAGAGTTGTAACTGGTGGTACGGAAAGATTAGAGGTAAATAACTCTCAAATCTACTCTACTCGGATATTTAGATGTACGCAAGATATTATTGCATTCTATTCTGATGAAAGATTAAAAACTAAAAAGGGTAGAATTGGAAACGCACTTTCTAAACTTCTTTCGTTGGATGGTTTCTACTATGAAACTAATGATTTAGCAAAAGGTGTAGGATTTACCGAAGAGGGATTACAAGTAGGTTTATCTGCACAACAAGTTAGAGATGTGATGCCTGAGGTAGTTCATTTGGCACCATTTGATTCTGATTATGATGAAAATGGAAACTTATATTCTACTTCTGGTGAAGAATACTTAACTGTTAAGTACGATAGATTAGTTCCATTAGTAATTGAAGGTATTAAAGACCAGAATAAGATTGTAAGTTGGAACAACTCGGAAGTTAAAGAATTGAAGAAAACAATTCAGAGACAACAAAACGAAATTGATGAGTTAAAAAGGTTGGTAAATGAATTAATTAATAAAGGTTAATGTTTTTACTAATATAGTTATATTTATAAACACAAAGTAAAGTAAACACAAATGGCTTTAAAAATTACAAAACAAATAGGTACAAGTAGAGGTATCACCTCTAACGGATATGTACGAATTGAATCATTTGAGTTCAGAAAAGGTAATGGATTCCTTAGAGTATATCCAATTATGTATATGAACGAACATGAAGCAGCTAGTGCATCTCGTGATTTATTTGATGAACACTCACCTGCAATGTTACCAGAAGAGTGGGAAGCAAAGAATTTTGAGATAAACGAAGTTTACACTTTCCACTTAACTGAATCACAAGTAAGAAGTAGAGAATACCTAAGAGTAGAATCTATATCTTCCTCAGTAGACCAAATGATTCCAGACCCAGAAAATCCTGGCCAAGAAATCACATCATCTTATTGGGAATATGATAGTATAACAATTAGTGGTAGTGAAGATTATGCAGCTGATGTTATTTCAGTTAATGCTATAACTGGTTCATCTATATACAATTACGCATATCCATTACTAAAAGCAGAACTGAAGAACGTATTTGGTGATGCAAATGTTTCAGATTCCTAACATATATTAGATAGAAGTAAAAACACCTTTTTGGGATTTTTCTTTATATTTATATGTGTATTTGATTTAGAATCAAAAAAATTTTATTGGAGAAATATTAATTATGGCAGAAAGAATAGTATCACCTGGAGTATTTACTAGAGAAAATGATTTATCATTCTTAGCTCAGGGAGTAGGAGAAATCGGAGCAGCGTTTATCGGACCTTTTAAACAAGGACCAGCGTTCGTTCCCACAATTGTAAGAACCCAATCGGAATTCGAAGATGTATTCGGAACACCTGATGGTACTTACTATACTGAATATGCAGTACAAAATTATTTAAGAGAAGCTGGAACAGCAACAATTGTAAGAGTATTGGGTAAAACTGGCGATGATGCTGGTTATACACAAGCTACACCAATTGGTTTGATTGCTAGTGGTTCAGATGGTACTCAAAAATTAGTTGCAACATTACATTCAACTGTAAATGGTGATGAAGAGGTAGGATTTGGTCCTTTCACTATATCTCCATCATTAACTACATCTGGTTCATTTGTAGTAAGTGGTAGTGGTATTGGTGAAGTATCATCATCTATCTTATCTTCGGCTGGTAATGATGTAACTGATGTATTTGGTAGTGACCCATTAGGTTCAAAGGATGCATATGTTTACACTTATTTCAAAGATGCAGTAGATGATATCAACTTAGAAGTTGGTGGTGGTGAGGCTGTTGTAGCTGAAGCTCTTCCAACACAAGATTTCTCATATGAGGCAAGTTGGGCATCAACCCCTTGGGTTAAATCACAACTAATTTCTGGTGTAAGAAGTAACCTATTCAAATTCCATACTTTAGGATATGGTACAAACGAAAATAGAAGATTCAAAGTTTCAATCTCCAATGTAAAAGCAGCTGGTGAAGATGGTGGTACTGATTACTCTGTATTTAGTGTAACTATCCGTTCATTCTCAGATACTGATAAGAGAAAAGTTGTATTAGAAACTTTCAATAACGTAAACTTAGACCCAGCATCACCTAACTTTATCGCAAGAAGAATTGGTGATAGATACCTAACGATTGATTCGAATGGTAAAATTACTGAAAATGGTGATTGGTTAAATAATTCAAAGTATGTAAGAGTTGAAGTAGCAGCTCAGGGTGTTTATCCTGTATCAGCTGCACCATTCGGACATGGAGCTTATTCTAACCCAATTAAAGCAACTGATGAAACTATCGTTCCAGCTGTTGTTTACCAAACTGGTTCAGTAGTAAATACTGCTGGTTCACCAACATATTATGCTGGTTTTGATTTTGAAACTACTAACGTAAAATATGATAACTTAAACTACATCAAACCTTTACCTGAAAGTGTTGGGGTTGGTGCTAACGTAGATTTCGGATTTGATTCACAACTTTCTTATGTAATGAGTGGTTCTGATTCATCTGATATGGTTAAGAGACAATTTACATTAGGTTTCCAAGGTGGTTTCAACGGACAATCTCCGGCAACCGCAATCAACTTAGGTTCAAATATTGTAGCTGGTAACTCACAAGGATTTGATTTATCATCAACAACCGCTGGTGGATATTTATCATACGCTAAAGCAATTAACGCAGTTTCAAACGCTGATGAGTGGGATATCAATATGGTAGTAACTCCTGGTGTTGTAAGAACATTACACCCATCGGTTGTAACTAAAGCAATTGATATGGTTGAGGCTAGAGCAGATGCATTCTACATCTCTGATTTCGCTGAAGCCGGTTCTACTATTTCAGATGTAACAACTCAGGCTAACGCAGTAGATTCAAACTACGCAGCAACTTATTACCCTTGGGTTAAGACAGTAGATACCAACACTAACCAATTAGTAAGTGTACCACCTTCAGTATTGATGCCAGCTGTATTCGCAGCAAATGATGCTATCGCCGCTGAGTGGTTCGCACCTGCTGGTTTGAATAGAGGTGGTATCGTAGGAGCTGTTTCAGTTCTTAATAGATTAACACACTCTGAAAGAGATACTTTATACGAAAACAAAGTAAACCCAATCGCTTCATTCCCTGGACAAGGTATTGTAGCATTCGGACAGAAAACGTTGCAAGATAAAGCATCAGCATTGGATAGAATCAATGTGAGAAGATTGTTAATCACTGTGAAGAAGTTTGTAGCATCCACTTCTAGATTCTTAGTGTTCGAACAAAATACCGCTCAGACAAGAGGTAGATTTATCAACACTGTACAACCTTACTTAGAAGGAATTCAACAAAGACAAGGATTGTACGCATTTAAAGTAGTTATGGATGAGACTAACAACACACCTGATGTGGTTGATAGAAACATACTTGCTGGACAGATTTTCTTACAACCGGCTAAGACAGCTGAATTCATTGTAAT